>VFQN01005502.1_pt1 | contig 15437 bp, 13 predicted proteins | sample 3512371 | NCBI WGS metagenome assembly VFQN01 (sample SAMN10412370, study PRJNA504923) | tailings metagenome | isolation source: Replicate 2 from Balatoc abandoned mine | place: Philippines: Itogon, Benguet | collected 2017-08-28
CGATGCGCCACGGCATGCCGCCGATCCAGAAGGCGCTCGACCTCGGCATGCAGCCTTCCCTTTCGACGGACGTCGAATGCACCATGACAGCCGATCCCTTCACCCAGATGCGCTCGGCCATGACGTTGCAGCGCGCCTTCGTCAACGAGGAAGCCCTCGGCGGCAAGGCCGATTGCGCCGCGATGGTGACGTCGCGCGACGTCCTGCGCTTCGCCACTCTGGAAGGCGCCAAGGGCCTGAAGCTCGATCGCAAGACCGGTAGCCTGACGCCGGGCAAGGAAGCCGACATCGTGCTGCTCGACACTTCGGCCATCAATGTCGCACCGCTCAATCACGCCACCGGCGCGGTGGTGACCCTGATGGAGCGCTCGAATGTCGATACCGTGATGGTGGCGGGCAAGATCCGCAAATGGCGTGGAAAGCTGGTGGATGTCGATCTGCCGAAGCTGCGCGCCGAGTTGGAAGCGAGCCGCGATTACCTGTTCGAGGCCTCCGGCATCGATCGCGACGTGTTCAGGAACTAGGGGACGGGCCATGATAGCCAACTTGCCCCTCTTTCCGACCTCGCTCGTCGGTTCCTACGCCCAGCCCGAATGGCTGATAGATCGCAAGAAGCTCGCCGGCCGTTTTCCGCCGCGGGTCCGGGCGAGGGAGCTCTGGCGCGTCGCGCCGGAGTTCCTGGACGAGGCGCAGGATGACGCTACGCTTCTTGCCATCCGTGACCAGGAACGGGCAGGCCTCGACGTCATCACCGATGGTGAGATGCGGCGCGAGAGCTATTCCAACCGCTTCGCCACTGCATTGGAAGGTGTCGACATCGACAATCCTGGCTCCGCCCTCGACCGCTCGGGCCACCCGAACCCTGTGCCGCGGGTGGTGGGCAAGGTGAAACGCAGGCATGCGGTGGAGGCGCGTGACGTGCAGTTCCTGCGCGCCAACACTGATCGCACGATCAAGATCACCGTTCCCGGCCCGTTCACCATGTCGCAGCAGGCACAGAACGATTTCTACGATAGCGACGAGGAATTGGCGGTCGACTACGCGGCTGCCGTCAACGAGGAGATCAGGGATCTCTTCGCCGCCGGCGCCGACATCGTCCAGATCGACGAACCCTATATGCAGGCAAGGCCCGAAAAGGCGCGGCAATATGGCCTGAAGGCGCTGGCACGCGCGCTGGACGCCATAGAAGGTCAGACGGCGCTGCATATCTGCTTCGGATATGCGGCGATCATCCACGAGCGGCCGAGCGGATACAACTTCTTGCCCGAACTGGCCGATACGGCGGTCAAGGCGGTCTCAATAGAAACGGCCCAGTCCAATTTGGACTGCTCGGTGCTGGCGAAGCTCGAAGGCAAGACGATCATTCTCGGCGTGCTCGATCTCTCGACGCACGAGATCGAGACGCCCGAGATCGTAGCCGGCCGCATCCGCCGGGCGCTGCCCTATGTTGCAGCCGAAAAACTGATGATCGCGCCGGACTGCGGCCTGAAATACCTGCCGCGCGCTGTCGCCTTCGGCAAGATGAAAGCGATGGCCGACGGCGCGGCGATCGTTCGCGCCGAGCACGGGAGGTGATCTGGACATACCCGCCTCTGGGAGGAAACCGGGACCGGCTCTCGGCATGCTGCCCGATGGCCGCGCTTTGAGCCAGATCAATGTCGGTCCCCCTTCATACTTCGTAGGTAAGCTCTGGTTTGCGTCTCCGGAGGCTTCGGTTACAGTCTCCAGGGGAGGGGGACGCCGTGAAGCCTGCGAGGACAGATGGACAAACCTGCCCCTGCCGGACGCTACGATGGCTCCGAAACGAAGCCCGGCTTTCATGCGCTGGAGGTCAATGACGTTCTACGCGCGGTCGCCGGCACCGCGGCCGGGCTGACGAGCGAAGAGGCCGCCCGGCGCCTTGCCGAGCATGGCCGCAACGAGTTGACGCAGACGGCCGGCCGCAATCCGGTGCTGCGTTTCTTGGCGCATTTCAACAATGCGCTGATCTACTTCCTGCTGGCTGCGTCGGTCACGGCCTTCCTGCTCGGCCACCATGTCGATGCCGCGGTCATCCTGGCCGTCGTTCTGGTCAACGCGGTGGTCGGCTTCGTCCAGGAGGGCAAGGCCGAAAAGGCGCTCGACGCCATACGCAGCCTCGTTTCGCCACATGCCAATGTCCTGAGGGATGGGCAGCGCGTCGGCATCCCTGTTACCGATCTCGTTCCCGGCGACGTCGTCGTGCTGGAAGCGGGGGATCGTGTGCCGGCCGACCTCCGCCTCATCCGCGCGCATTCGCTCCTCGTGGAGGAGGCGATCCTCACGGGCGAGTCGGTGGCGGCCGAGAAGCAGGTGGCGCCGGTCCTTCCTGACGACGTCTTGGGCGACCGCCACTCCATGACCTATTCCGGAACGCTGGTGGCGGCCGGCCAGGGCATCGGCGTCGTCGTCGCGACCGGCGCGGATACCGAGATCGGCCACATCAGCACGCTTCTGCGCGACGTCCAGCCCATGACGACGCCGCTGCTGCGGCAGATCAATCGATTCGGCACGCAGGTCACCTGGATCGCGATCGCCGTCGCCGCCGCTTTGTTCGCCTTCGCGGTGGCGTTACGCGGCTATGCACCGGTCGATGCACTGATCGTCGTGGTGGCGCTGGCCGTCGGCTTTGTTCCGGAGGGCCTGCCCGCGGTCATCACCATCACGCTTGCAATCGGCGTGCAGCGCATGGCGCGGCGCAATGCGGCGATCCGGCAGTTGCCTGCCGTCGAGACGCTGGGCGCCACATCCGTCATCTGCTCGGACAAGACCGGCACGCTGACGCGCAACGAGATGACGGCGCGCAGGCTGGAGCTGGCCGGCGACGAGGTCATGGTCACGGGCGCCGGCTACGAGCCGACGGGCGAACTCCAGCCCGTTTCGACGGATGGCAAGGAGGCCTCTCTTGCCGCTGCCCACGCTCTGGCGCTCGCCGGCCTGATCTGCAACGACGCCCAGCTTCGTCACGACGGCGGGAAATGGCTTGTCGCCGGCGACCCGATGGAAGGAGCATTGGTTGCGCTCGCGACCAAATCGGGCCTCGACCCCGATGCCACGCACCGTGCATGGGCTCGCATCGACGCGATCCCCTTCGATGCCAAGCACCGTTTCATGGCCACGCTCAACCGGCGTGAGGACGGAACCGGACGGATCTTCGTCAAGGGCGCTCCGGACGAACTCCTCCGCCTATGCAAGCTCCAGGCACATGGCCAGGGGACGACGCCGCTTGACGAGAAACACTGGCTGAAGGGCATTGCTACGGCCGCACGAGAGGGCGAGCGCGTGCTTGGCTTTGCCGTGAAGTCCGTCCCAGCGGGTCAGCGGGAAATCGACTTTCCCGACCTCGACGACGGGTTGATTTTCCTCGGCCTCGTCGGTTTCATCGACCCGCCGCGCAGCGAGGCGGTCGCGGCGATCGCCGAATGCCACGCTGCGGGCATCGAGGTGAAGATGGTGACGGGCGACCATGGCGAGACGGCCGCAGCCATCGCGCGCCAGCTCGGGCTCGGCGACGATCCCTTCGTGCTCACCGGCCGCGACCTCGACACGATCGCCGACGCCGATCTGCCTGAAGCCGTTCTCGGCACGACCGTCTTTGCCCGCACCAGCCCCGAGCACAAGCTGCGTATCGTCAAGGCCCTGCAGAGCACTGGTTCAATCGTGGCCATGACCGGTGACGGCGTCAACGACGCGCCGTCGCTGAAGCAGGCCGACGTGGGTATCGGCATGGGCCACAAGGGCACCGATGCGGCGCGCGAGGCTGCGCAGATGGTGCTGCTCGACGACAATTTCGCCTCGATCGTCGCGGCCGTCCACGAGGGGCGTGTCGTCTATGACAATATCCGCAAGGTGACCGCCTGGACCCTGCCGACCAATGGCGGCGAGGTCCTCACCGTGGTCGCCGCGATCCTCTTCAACTTCACCTTGCCGATGTCGGCGGTGCAGATCCTCTGGATCAACCTCCTGCTCACGGCGACGCTCGGCCTGGTGCTCGCCTTCGAGCCGGCCGAACCCAATGTCATGAAGCGCCGGCCCCGTCCGGCGGGGCAGGGGTTGTTGACGCCGTTCCTCGTCTGGCGGGTCGTCTTCGTCTCCTTCCTCTTCCTGGCCATAACGCTCGCCATCTTCTTTTACGCGCTCGGCCGCGGCGCCGATCTCGAGACAGCGCGAACCATGGTCGTGAACACCATCGTCGTGCTCGAGATCTTCTATTTGTTCAATGTGCGCTATCTCCACATGACGTCGTTCAACTGGCGCGGCGTGCTCGGCACACCCGCGGTGCTGGTGGCCATCGCCGTGGTGGTGATCGCGCAACTGGCCTTCACCTATCTGCCTGTCATGCATGAGCTTTTCGGCAGCCGGCCGGTCAGCTTCATGGACGGCGTGCTCATCGTCGCGACGGGTCTGGTCATGATGATTGTTCTCGAAATCGAGAAGAACATCATGCGGCGCATGGGCTGGCTGGAGCTCTGAAGTCGATGGCGATGGCAAGGAGGCAGAGTACATGACCGAACGACGGGTGAAGAAGATCCTTCTCGCCACCGATCTCGGCGCGCGTTCCGATCGCGCGCTCGACAGGGCGGTGATGCTGGCCGCCGAATGGCGTGCGCAGCTTCTTGTCCTGCATGTCCTCGAAGAAGAGAACGTGTTGGCGGATCAGGGAAAGCCCGTACCCGCATGGCGGCGGCCGCCGGATCCGAAATCCGTCGCCAAGCGTCGGATCGAGGCCGATCTGAAGGGGCTCGCGGTGGGCCCGATCGTCTTCATCGAGAAAGGCGATCCGGGCGAGGTCATCCTGCGCGTGGCGAAGGCGCAGGGCTGTGACCTCGTGGTGACCGGCCTCGCCAGGGACGAGCCGCTCGGGCGCTTCAGCCCCGGCGCGACCGTCGATCGTCTCCTGCGGCAGTCGGGCGTCCTGCTGCTCGTCGTCAAGGAAAGGCCGCGCCGGCCCTATCTCGACGTCGTGGTCGCGGCCGATTTCTCCGAATCCGCCCGGCTCGCGATCGAGACGGCAGCAGAGCTCTTTCCGAAGCGGCCGCTCACCGTCCTTCACGGTTACGATGCGCCAATGGCCGGACTGATGGAGGATCCGGAGACCTATCGCCGCAACTATGTCCAGGTCGCGGCGGCCGACTACGCGAAGTTCATCGGGACGGTCGGGCTGCCCGCGGGCCATGAGCCGCCGAGCGTCCTGATCGAATCAGGCGAGCCGGGCCCGCTGCTCGACGCCCTGGCCCAGCAGCGGGACATCGATCTCGTCATATTCGGCACGCATGGCCGGGGCGCGCTTTTCGGGGCGTTCATCGGCAGCACCGCGCGGCAACTCCTGGGGCAGGTGCCGTGCGACGCGCTGGTGGTTCCCCTCGCATCGGCCCGCGAAGCCGATGCCTCCGTGATGGTTCCGGATGCCGATGCGGCGGTGAAAAGCTGAGATCGGAAGATCAGGTGGTTGCAACGCGAGAAAGGAGATGACGATGTCGAACATGATGAAAGCCGCGTTGGCGCGGGCTTTCGGACAGCCTCTCACCATCGAGCAATGGCCTGTACCCGAACCGGGACCGGACCAGATCCTCGTCCGGATCGCCGCCACCGGCGTCTGTCACACCGACCTGCACGCGGTGAAGGGCGACTGGCCGGTGAAACCCAATCCGCCCTTCATTCCCGGCCATGAAGGTGTCGGCACGGTCGTCGGCATGGGCCGCGACGTGAAACGGGTGAAGGAAGGCGATCGTGTCGGCGTGCCCTGGCTGCACACGGCCTGCGGCTATTGCCCCTATTGCCGCACCGGCTGGGAGACGCTGTGTGGCAAGCAGCAGAACACCGGCTATTCGGTCAATGGCAGCTTCGCCGAATATGCGCTGGCCGATCCCGATTATGTCGGCCGGCTGCCTGACCGGCTGGAATGGGGGCCTGCCGCTCCGGTCCTGTGCGCCGGCGTCACCGTCTACAAGGGATTGAAGGAAACCGAGGTCAAGCCCGGCGAATGGGTCGCCATATCGGGCATCGGCGGGCTCGGCCACATGGCCGTGCAATATGCGCGTGCCATGGGCATGCATGTCGCCGCGATCGACATCCATCCCGAAAAGCTCGATCTCGCCCGCTCGCTCGGCGCCGACATCGCCGTCGACGCCAGACAGGTTGATCCGGTCGCGGAAATCCAGAAACGGGTCGGCGGCGTGCATGGCGTGCTGGTCACTGCCGTGTCGCCGAAAGCCTTCGAACAGGCCTTCGGCGTGTTGCGCCCGCGCGGCACCATGGCGCTGGTCGGCCTGCCGCCCGGCATGTTCTCCATGCCGATCTTCGACACGGTATTGAAGCGTATCACGGTGCGCGGCTCTATCGTCGGCACGCGGCAGGATCTCGAGGAAGCCCTCCAATTCGCCGGCGACGGCGCGGTCGCAGCGCATTTCTCCTGGGACACGCTCGACAACATCAACGCCATCTTCGAGCGCATGGAAGCCGGCGGCATCGACGGCCGCATCGTGCTCAGGCTGAACTGACGCGGGTGGATTGTATGCAGACGCTGCAGGGGTCTCATCGAGAACGGGGCCCCTGCGGCTCTCGCATAAGCACCACTCGCACCGGCCTGAGGGTGTCTCATTGCAACGATGGCTCGCTTCACTTCTTACTGACCAACGGCTGTTTCGATTGACTTCTTTCGTCTGCGCGACGAATTTCCGACGTGCGGCTTTACTTTGGAAGTATTGCGTCCGGAGGATGTCGCCGGTTCCAGATGGATGTGGATCGTGCCAACGGCGAAGGCGTAGGGCGCTACTGCATTGATTGCGAGCTTCGCAAAAAAGAACCCCTCATCCGACCTCGCCCTCACGGGCGAGGCCACCTTCTCCCACAAGGGGAGAAGGCCGGAGCCTGGCTTGGACGGCTCGGCTAACCACCGGGGTTGAAGATTGGCCGAGACGCTGGCACCAGGGTCTCCCTTCTCCCCTTGTGGGAGAAGGTGGCCTCGCGAAGCGAGGTCGGATGAGGGGTAACTTGGGCGCATCCGTCGCCAGGCGAGAACTGGCCTTGTCCTGTAAAAAACCTGATCTTTACTGGACACGCGCTTTCGGATCGGGGCTCCTGCCCACCATCGGCGAGGACTGCAGAACGTTGCTGGGCGGGACGTCCGGGCTGTTCTCCGCGCGGTCGCGATAGAGCGCGGCGCGGCCGAGCAGCATCAGCGTCACCGGGGTCGTGACGGTCACGAAGATGCCGATCAGGATCTCGTGCAGGACGGGTCGGCTCTCCAGCACGGTGAAGAAGATCATCGAGGCCATGACGATCGCCGCCGTGCCCCAGCTCGCGCCGAGTGTCGGCGCATGGATGCGGTCGTAGAAGGAGCGCAGGCGAAGAAGGCCGATACAGCCGAGCAGCGTCAGGCTGGCGCCGAGCACGAGGAAGGCGGCGACCAGCAGCGCCGCCCAATCAGGCAGTTCCGCGGCGTGGCTCATTCGATCACCTCGCCGCGCATCAGGAATTTCGCCAGCGCCACTGTGGCCACGAAGCCCAGTGTGCCGATGATGAGCGATGCCTCGAAATACATTGTGTTGCCGGTGCGGATACCGAACACGAGGAGCAGCAGCATGGAATTGAGATAGAGGGCGTCGAGGCCCAGAACGCGGTCCTGCGCTCGCGGGCCGCGCAGCATGCGAAACAAGGCGAGCCCCATGGCGAGCGCCAGCGCGACCTGGGCGAACGTCACGGCCCAAAGGAGGATGGTGGCGCTCATTCGAAGATCTCCATCAGCAGTCGCTCGTAGCGGTCCCGGATCAGCGTGCGCCAGGCATCCTCGTCCACGAGGTCGAAGACATGGAGCAACAGCGTGCCGCGCGCCCCATTGTAATCCATCCAGGCTGTGCCCGGCGTGCTGGTGATGATGACGCCGAGCACCGCGAGCCCCATTGGGCTGCGCAGCTCGAGCGGAATGGTCAGGAAGCCGGAAACGCGGCGATGGTTGCCCTCCCTCAGGATCAGCTGGGCGACCGCGATGTTCGAGCGGATGATGTCGTAGAGCACGATCGCGACCAGCTTCGGCAGCAGGCTCCACCGCCGGATACGTGGCTTGGCCGGGTTGAGCGCGGCCATGCCCTGCGCGGCCAGCAACGCCACGACGGTCCCGACGATGAGCTGGCCGAGCGAGAAGCTCGTCAGGAGCAGCCACATCACGATCAGCGAGACGATCAGCAGCGGATAGGGGAACACTTTGGTCATGGCGTCCTCTCCCGCGGCACGGCGCGCGGCGCTTCCATCACGCCTTCGACATAGGCCGGAGTCTTCAGGCCCGCGGCGGTCGCCTCCATGAAGCGCATCGTGGGACCGGCTCCCAGCGTCAATGCGAGCGTGAGGGCAAGCAGGGCCGCCACGGGAGCGAACTCGATCACCTGCACGCGCGGCGTCTGCGCCTCGACGGGTGCCCAGAAGGCGCGGATACCCGCACGGCTCATGGCGATCAGGGCCGACACGCCCGACAGGATGATGAGCGCCACAAGCCACCACGAAACGGGGGGGATTGCCGCATCCTGGCCGAGCCCGCCGGGATTGAGCATCGCCGAGAGCATCGCGAATTTGGCGACGAAGCCGGACAGCGGCGGCAGGCCGGCGAGCAATATGCCGCAGGCGGCGAAGCTGATGCCGAGTGCGGCGACCGTGCCGGGAAAGGCCACACCGATCTCCTCATCCTCGTCTTCGGTCTCCTCGCCGTCGCCATAGGCCTCCATGGTCACCGCAAGCACCGCGGCGGCGGCGTCCTGGCCTCGCTCGACGAGCTCGATCAGCAGGAAGAAAGCGCCGATCGTCAGCGTCGAGCTGACGAGATAGAACAGCGCGCCGGCCGTCACTCCGGTCTGCGACAGGCCGACCGCGGCGAGCAGGGTCCCCGAGGAGACCAGGATCGAGAAGCCGGCGAGCCGTCCCAGCGCCTGCGAGGCCAGAACGCCGATCATGCCGAAGGTCATCGTGGCCATGCCGCCGAAGAGCAGGACCTCGGAGCCGAAGCCGGCCGAAGGCCCGGCGCCATCGCCGAAGAACAGCTGCGAAAGGCGCAGCAGCGTATAGACGCCGACCTTGCTCAATATGGCGAAGACGGCGGCCACCGGGGCGGACGCGGCCGTATAGGCGGTGGGCAGCCAGAAGCTCAGCGGCCACATGCCGGCCTTCATCAGAAAGGCGACGCCGAGCACGGCCGCACCTGCTTCCAGCATCATCCGGTTCTTGGCTGCGACCGTGGGGATCTTCTGTGCCAGGTCCGCCATATTGAGCGTGCCGGTCACGCCGTAGATCAGCGCCACGCCGATCAGGAAGAGTAGCGAGGCGGCGAGGTTCATGGCGATGTAATGCAGGCCGGCCCTGACGCGGAACGGCCCCGAGCCGTGCAGCACCAGGCCGTAGGATGCCGCCAGCATCACCTCGAAGAAGACGAAGAGGTTGAAGAGGTCGCCGGTCAGGAAGGCGCCGTTCAACCCCATCAGCAGCAACAGGAACAGCGTATGGAAATGCGGCCCCGCCTTGTGCCAGCGCGCCAAAGAGAAGATCAGCGCCGGGATCGCGAGCACGGCCGTCAGCGCCAGCATCATCGCCGAAAGCCGGTCGAGCACCAGCGCGATGGCGAAGGGCGGCGGCCAGTTGCCGAGCAGATAGACGGCGACGCGTCCTTCCCCCGAATGAGCGATGCGCAGCAGGGCTACTGCCACGGCGAGCAAAGCGAGCGTCGCCAGCACCGAGATCGTCGCCTTGAGGCGCCGTTCGCGGTCGTCGAAGAAGAGCAGCAGCGCGCCCGTGATCAAGGGGATGAGGATGGGCGCGATGACGAGATGCTGAGGAGCCAGGCTCATCTTTCCGGCTCCTTGCCGTCGACATGATCGGTGCCGGTGAGGCCGCGCGAAGCGAGCAGCACGACCAGGAACAGCGCCGTCGTCGCAAACGAGATCACGATGGCCGTCAGCACCAGGGATTGCGGCACGGGGTCGGCGAGAACAGTCGGATCGACCGGTTTGCCGCCCTCGACGAGCGGCGGCGCGTTGGACCACAGCCGTCCCATGCCGAGGATGAACAGGTTGACCGCGTAGGAAAGCAGAGCCAGCCCGATGATCACCTGGTAGGTGCGCGGCCGCAGGAGCAGCCACACGCCGGATCCGACCAGGACGCCGATGCCTAGGGAAAGGACGAGCTCCATCAGACGCGCTCCTCTTCCTTCGCGGTCTCGCCGCGGGAGCGATAGCTGCGCAGCGACTGGTGGGCGATCGCTATGAGCATCAGCACGACGGCGCCGACGACGAGAACAAAGACGCCGAGGTCGAACAGCAGCGCGCTCGCCATTGGCATCTTCCCGATGAAAGGCAGCTCCAGATAGCGGAAGTAGGAGGTCAGGAAGGGATAGCCGAACAGCCACGCGCCGAGCCCGGTGAGAGCGGACAGCATGAGGCCGACGCCGATCCAGCGCACCGGCAGGATGCGCAGCCTGTCTTCCACCCACCGCGTGCCGCCTGCCAGATATTGCAGCAGGAAGCCGATCGACATGATGACGCCGGCCGCGAAGCCGCCGCCCGGCAGGTCGTGCCCGCGCAGGAAGATGTAGGCGGCCAGCGTGATGATGACGGGGAACATCCACTGCATGATGACAGACGGCACCATCAGATATTCGCGTAGCGTCTCGCCGACCTCCCGGTCGGGCTCGGCGTCGTCATACTGGTTCTGCACGCGCTGCTGCTCCGGTGCGTCGGTACTGTCCGACGCCGGGCGGAAGCGGCGCAGGAGTGCGAAGACGGTGAGCGCGACGATGGCGAGCACCGTGATCTCGCCCATCGTGTCGAAACCGCGGAAATCGACGAGGATGACGTTGACCACATTGGTGCCGCCGCCTTCGGGATAGGCACGCTCGAGGAAGTAGTCGCCGATCGTCTGGACGACGGGCGTGGTCATCATGACATAGGAGATCAGCGCCATGCCGGTGCCGCTGATGATGGCGAGGGTTGCGTCGCGATAGCGCCGCAGCCGTCCCCACACTGTCACGACGGTGTCCACTTGCTCCAGCCGCTTCGGCAGCCAGCGAAGGCCGAGCAGGATGAGGATCGTGGTCACGATCTCGACGACGAGCTGGGTGGCGGCGAGGTCGGGCGCCGACAGCCACACGAAGGTGATGCAGGTGACGAGGCCGGCGCCGCCCATCAGGACCAGGGCCGCCAGCCTGTGATATTTCGCCAGCACCGCCGCGCCGATCGCGCAGACGATGCCCACGGCCCAGACCATGGCGAAGATCGGGTCGAAGCCGCCGAGGTCGGGCATGCGCAGCGTCACGCCGCCGCGCATGATCGGCCACAGCGCGGCCACGAAGGCGATCGCCACCAGAACCCTGAGCTGCGGCTGCAGGCGTCGGGTGCCGAGATGCGTCTCGACCCAGCGAGCCCAGCGCCAGGAGACGGTCACCAGGATGCGTTCGAAGATGCGTTGCCCGATGACGCCGCGCAGGCCGGGAGGATCCGGCTCGCAATGCGCAAGGTAGCGCTTGAGCAGCATGTAGAGCACCACCCCGCCCACCGTCGCGATCATGCTCATGATCAAGGGTGTGTTGAAGCCGTGCCAAACCGCGAGGCTGTAGTCTGGCGTGCGGTCGCCCAGAACCGAGACCACGGCGAGATGCAGATAGGGTCCGATCGACAGGCCGGGGATGATGCCGACGATCAGGCAGGCGAGCACCAGGAGCTCGATCGGGAAACGCATCCAGTGCGGCGGCTCATGCGGCTCCCGCGGCAGGTCGACCGGCCGGGGGCCGAAGAACACGGCATGGATGAAGCGCACCGAATAGGTCACCGCGAAAGCGCCGGCAAGTGTGGCCACATAGGGCTGCAAGGTATCGAGCAGGGATGCCCGGTGGGTCTCGATCGTCTCGGCGAAGAACATCTCCTTGGACAGGAACCCGTTCAGGAGCGGCACGCCCGCCATCGCCGCCGCGGCCACCATGGCGAGCGTCGCAGTGATCGGCAGATAGTTGAACAGGCCGCTCAGCCTGCGCATGTCGCGCGTACCTGCCTCGTGGTCGATGATGCCGGCGGCCATGAACAGCGACGCCTTGAAGGTCGCGTGATTCATCATGTGGAAGATGGCGGCCACCGCGCCGAGCGGACTGCCGAGGCTGAGCAGCATGGTGATCAGGCCGAGATGGCTGATCGTGGAATAGGCCAGCAATCCCTTGAGGTCCTGCTGGAAGATCGCGAAATAGGCGCCGATGAGCAGCGTGCTCATGCCGGCGAGGCCGAGCACGAAGAACCACTCGTCGGTCCCCGACAGCACCGGCCAGAACCGGGCGAGCAGGAAGACGCCTGCCTTCACCATGGTCGCTGAGTGCAGATAGGCCGAGGCCGGCGTCGGCGCCGTCATGGCATTGGGCAGCCAGAAGTGGAACGGGAACTGTGCGCTCTTGGTGAGTGCGCCGAGGAAGATCAGCAGCAGCGCAGGGGTGTAGAGTTCATGCTCGCGGATGCGGTCGCCGGCGGCCAGCACGTCGTCGAGATCGTAGCTGCCCACGATATGGCCGATGAGGATGAGCCCGATCAGGAGGCTGAAGCCGCCGACGCCGGTGATTGTCAGCGCCATTCGTGCGCCGTCGCGCGCAGCGGCGTTGTGATACCAATAACCGACCAGCAGGAAGGAGAAGATGCTGGTCAATTCCCAGAAGATGGAGAGCAGGATCAGATTACCTGATATCACCACCCCCAGCATCGAGCCCATGAAGGCGAGCAGGAAGGAGAAGAAGCGCGGCACTGGGTCCTTGGGCGACATGTAGTAGCGCGCATAGACCATCACCAGGAAGCCAATGCCCGTGATCAGCAGCGAGAAGAGCCAGGAGAAGCCGTCCATGCGCAGCGTGGCGCTCAGCCCGAGCTCGGGCACCCAGGCGATCTCCCTGCGCACCACGGTTCCGCTCGCGATGGTGGGATAGAGGAACATGGCCGAAGCGAAAGCCAGTGCCGCTACCGCCGCCGAAAGCCACGCCTCGGCATTGCGCGCATTGGCCGGCAGCATCGCGGCGAAGGCGCTTCCGAGGAAGGGCAGGAAGATCAGCAGCAGGAGGAGGTTGGCATCGGTCATGCTTCGCTTGGGCGATCCGTTCTGAATTATGGGCGTGATGCGGCAGCGGGAAGAACATCCTCGGCGCAACGAACGTCACATGCTGCCGTGGGTGGCCCCACGCAAGCCATTGGCCAATAATGGCGATTGACGCCGATGTCAGCGTGGCATTCGAGTCACGCCCATCACGCGGGCATCAAACCTTTGTGGGGATCGCTCGTCAACCGAAAGTGAGTTAACGGTGAAAGATGCGCGCGTTTGCCCCACCGCGCGCATGCGCGGTGGGGTGAGAACGAGAACGGAATCGAGGCCTAGGCCTCAGAGGATAATGAAACCGGCGAGAACCACCGTCAGCAGAAGCGTCGCCGGCACGGCGACCACGCAGGCAGCTTCGAGCAGCATGTCTCCCGGGCCAAAATACTGTTTCATCTTCGGACTCCCCGTCTGGCATGTCCGGCTCATCGGCCCTTGAGGGTCGGGAGTGATCCTACTGGGCGATGCACAGGTACAAAGTGTCAGACCATCCTAGGCGCGCCCGGCGGGCGCATGACGTTCTGTCGAATGGAAGGAACGTTTGGAGAGGCACGGAAGTTCCCATCCTCGCGCTAATGCCTAAGGATGATGCAACTGGCCCTAAGCATGACTTTCGAAAGCAGCCCCGGTTTCGGGAGAAAGACATGCGCTAAGTCAAGAACCTATGGGTGCTCTGAGCGCTTTGTCTGGCTTTGTCATTGCGCAGTCACACCGCCATCCACGGGCACGGCGCATCCGACCATGAAAGAAGATTCCGGCGAGGCCAGGAAAAGCACCACGCGTGCGACCTCTTCCGCATCGGCGATGCGGCCTACGGGGTGTAGTCCCATCACGTGCTCCTCGACGGCCGGATCCTGGAACCAGGCTTCCAGAAGCCGGGTGCGGGTGGCGCCTGGGCAGACCGCATTGATGCGGACGCCTTCTCTTATGTAGTCGAGCGCCGCGGCGCGCGTCATGCCGGTGACGCCGTGCTTGGCCGCGCAATAGCTCGACAGGCCGGGATTACCGACGAGCCCGGCCACGCTGGACGTATTGACGATGGTGCCCCCGCCGAGCTTCAGCATCGCCGCGATCTCGTGGCGCATCGACAGGAAGACGCCCTTGAGATTGATCGCGACCATCTGGTCGAACGTGGCCTCCTCCTCGTCTGCGAGAGCGAAGCCGCTGCCGCCAATCCCGGCATTGTTGAAGGCGATGTCCAACCGGCCGAAGGTCGACAATGCGGCCTCGACCATGGCGCGGCAGTCTTCGTCGCGGCTGACGTCTGTCAGCCGGAAGACCGCGCGTCCCCCGGCTCCTCGGATCAGCGCTGCCGTCCGCTGGCCCTCGCCTTCGTCCATGTCGGCCACTACGACCGCAGCACCCTCGGCGGCGAAGGCCAGGGAGGCAGCGCGGCCTATGCCGCCCGCGCCACCCGTCACGATCGCCACCTTGCCTTCGAACCGGTTCGCCATTCTCCCCTCCGCTTCCCTCGCAAGGCCGGCCCGGCGGGACCATCCCCTCCGCCCCGCCGGGGGCGCCGAGACGTCAGGCCGCGACGCGCGACCGACCGCCGGCGAACTCCATCACCGCCGCAGCCGCTTCCGGCTTCTCGTCGAGCACGATATGGCCGGCGCCCTTGAACAGGCGAAGTTCGGCCTGGGGTACCGCCTTCCTCCAGAGTTCGGCCTGCTGGTGCGGGACGATCCTGTCCTCGTCGCCCCAGACCAGCAGGGTCGGCGCGGTGATGCGGTGCAGGTAGCGCAAGAACTTCTTGTCCCACGGTTTTTCCCAGAGCAGTCGCGCGACGGTGGTGGTCTCGCGATAGCGGGCACCCATGAAGTCGGGGTCGGGCCCTGTCGGCAGCCAGGGTTTCAGCACGTCGAAATTGGAGGAGAGCATGCCGACCAGCTGATCGCCGGGTGTCGCCAGCACGTCGAGCGTCGGATGCTCGGCGCTGCGCATGCCGGCCGGAGCGACAAGTGTCAGCGTCTTCACCCGGTCGCGCTGCTGGGAGGCGAATTGCGCGGCGAGATAACCGCCCAGCGAGAACCCAACCAGATGGACCTTCTCTAATCCCAGCATGTCGAACAGCTCGAGATAATGCATGACGTAGTCGTGGAACGTATCCATGCCCGGGTCGTCCCCGGACTCCCCGAAGCCCGGATGGTAGGGATGGATGACCCGGAAGCTCTCGGCCCAGGGTTTGGCGAATTCGTATCCGTGGAACGTGCCGGCCCCGTGCAGAAAGACGAGCGGCTCGCCGCTGCCGGCGCTGTAGACGACCGTCTCGGCGCCGTTGACGACGAAAGTCTCTTTCTTGAACTCCACCATGTGACCTCCTC
>VFQN01005503.1_pt1 | contig 15437 bp, 9 predicted proteins | sample 3512371 | NCBI WGS metagenome assembly VFQN01 (sample SAMN10412370, study PRJNA504923) | tailings metagenome | isolation source: Replicate 2 from Balatoc abandoned mine | place: Philippines: Itogon, Benguet | collected 2017-08-28
ATTAATCAAGAGTCAAGAGAAGAAAAGTGGTCGTTTTGGAGGTAAAGGTCATAGTTTAGCTTATCTCAAAGATTATTTCAAAGAATATTGAATCCTTTGTAAACTCTACTTTAAAACCCCTTACAAGGTAATTCCGTAAAATTCCGAACTGAGGATTTTCGACCGTAAAAATCAAGTCTGTGTTTTTTTCCCTCACAAATTGCAAAGATAAACCACAAATTTGCAATGTCGTTTCGAGTTTTATCAGTTCTCTTCGCATCACTAGCTTACTTCCGACTTGCCAGAGGTTGGGAGGAAGTTCATCTTGATGGCCTTATTCAACCAAATGAATTGGCGATTGAAACTACACCAGAAAAACAAATTTCACACAAAGAACGAATGATTGAACTGATCAAAGACATTCCAAAGTTCCCCCAAAATCCTCTCGACTATGTCTTTGAGACAATGAATTTACAACATGAGCCTGAAACACTTTGGCTGGAGTTTGGTGTGTTCAGAGGAAGGACAATAAGCTATATCTCTCGACACACTACAAGTGAAGTCTATGGGTTCGACAGTTTCCTTGGATTGCCTGAGAGATGGCGTGCTGGTTATGAAAAGGGAGAGTTCTATCTGGGACAGCCTCCCTCAGTACCTTCGAATGTGAGACTGTTGAAAGGATGGTTCAATGAGACGTTACCTCAGTTTCTTCGTGATACATACCCTAAGAAGATCTCCTTCATTCACATTGATTGCGATCTATATAGTTCCACGAAGTGTGTGCTTAATTTAGTAAAAGATCGGTTAGCTCCTGGTTGTGTGATCGTGTTCGATGAGATCTTGAACTATCCAGGGTTCGATGGAGATACGGGAGAATTGAAGGCCTTTTATGAGTTTGTGACAGAGAATAAAGTGAAGTTTGAGTGGATAGGGACAAATGGTGCGATTTCCGCACCAGAGCAGGCAGCACTCAAGATACTAGAAGTTAATGGACTCGAGAACATTTAACTGCCTTGAAAGAAGAGCTCCCAATAGCGATAACGTTCAAAGTTTAATGAATATTATTCCTTTTTTTTTTTTTTTTTTGTTAAGTTGTTATGTATTATTGAGCAATACAAGTCGTTCCCCCAAGTCAAAATTGTTGAATAGCTTTCGAGGGTATATTCGATTTATTTCTGACCATGATTGAATAGAATCATCCTGTTTTTAGATAGAATTTTTGTGAAATAATCTTAAGCATATTGTCGGCGAGAAAAATTCAGGTTTGCATAGGGTAATATCGACAAAAATATGAAAGAGTTCGTAGTACCTCGTTAGATCCTGCCGGCATGGTATCGGTTATATCGACATGTTATCGGTTTAATCGGCGGGTGAAAGGCAAAGGGAGACAGAAGAAAGTCTTTGCTTGCACTACATCTCCTCCAAGGTTCATTAACTCTGACTGATTACTCTTTTTGGGAGTTAGAATTCAAGCAAATGTCTGGAAAGAATCCAACCCCGAAGGGCGAATCTTCACGATCCAATTATGAGAGAACAAACTCAAATAAAAATGAAAGAAAAGGAGTTCAAGCATCCAATCTTCTCTCATTTCGTTATGAGAAAGGCTCTTCACAAAATGATCGAGGATTTAATCAACGTTCTAACCATAGAAAGCATCGTGGTAATTCTATTAGTAAAGAGGAATATGTTCATTCACAGTAAGTGGATTTCCCACTTTTCATTCCCTCACAATAGTTATTTTCATCCTCTTTTTTAGCTTTCGTTTTGTCGTAAGTCCATTATCGAATCCTTTTGAATCTTGTTGGTATCAAACGGATGTGATTATACCTTGGGATTTGATTGAATCAGTCATTGTCTCTGTCAATCATGAAAATACAATGATTTGTGCAATCTGCTTGGATTTAGTTCAATTTCCAAAAATTACAAAATGTGGTCATTGTTTCTGGTAAGTTTTATCATCCATTTATTGCATGTCCCTCCTTCTAATTGCTTTATTCTATGGAAGTTTTGTTTGTATTATTCGTCATATGAAATGTGATCGAAGTAATCGGTGGAAATGTCCAATGTGTTTAGAAAATGTTTTTGCTTCTGATTTAAAGACTGTCAAGTATGAAAACACTAACACTCATCTCTTACCTGATCCTTCTATCGGTGAGACTGCCACTGTCGCATTCAAGAATAGTAGTACCATCACTCAAGAAGAGTACGAAAGATTCTATGAGAACAATCCAAACTTTAAACGAGCTTTAAAGTCGCAACGTTACCGAGGGCAAAGAAATAAACCTGCTCATAATAAACAATCCAAAAGATCAGAGCCTAACATGACTTCCGATCAAGCCGAAAGAGATCAGAAGGCAGGAGAAAGTACAACTGAAATGAATAATGATGAAGAATCAAACGAAGAGTCCGACTCAAATAAAAATCAGTTCATGAAATTTCGACATATCACAGTGACTAAAGGCAATCTCTCTCCTCAACTACTCTACCTAAAAACCTCTTTCCTGACACCTGCTGCAACTTCTCCGCATACTAAAGCTTCGATACCAGCCGATTGTACGCTCATTGACCAACTTCAACTGCTTCATCAAGCGATTCCCTTGGAAGATTCTCCTGAATCTGTCTTTAGTCGTATTATGTATCGCTCTGTTCCCGCCATACTCAATACCCACCATCGAGAGAAAACAGAGCTTCTCACCTTGCAACGAGAGTATCAAGGTCTTTTATATCGATTTCTTCAACAATATCACCCTCAACCGTCCTCCCTCTCTGCTCAAAGCATTGAGAGTCTTTTACTCCAATCTCAAGGAGGTAGTGACGATGATGATGCATATAACCCTTACCGAGAGGATTGGAAGGCGATTCAATACCTTCAATATGCTTTAGAGTTGATTGAACAACGTCATCAAAAGTTCTTATTAGCTTTAGGTCAATTTACTTATGAAGAATATTTATTAACAACTGTTCCAATGGAAACTATTTCTGTTTCTCCAGCATCGCCTGTTTTACCAGCAATAGTAGACGCTCCAACGGCTAATAACTCGAATAATGGGAGTAATGTCATTCAGAGTCAAGGTAATGCTAATAATGGTGGAGAATCATTGATTTCTTCATTTTATCAGAATGAGAGTGGTTCTTACTCCTTCCTTCATCCGCTATGTCAGAGATGTTTGTTAGATTATTACACAACCCTTCCGACGAATGAATCTTCTGCAAATGTTAGGACCAACGAGAACTCATCGCTCCCTTCGTCCACCACAGACACGTTTCATATTCAATCCTCCCCTGCACTCTTCCCTTCCCCCGAATATATCCTTGGAAGAGTATTAGAGATAGAGAAGATTCGTATTACATCATCTCTAAAACAAAGATATTCTTTCTTACGTCATTTACCACTTCATTTAGAGATAGAATTTATTGAAATTGATGTTAGGTCATTAGTGAATAAAAGCATTTATTCAAAATTTCAAAATGAAATTATGAAAAGAAATTCTAAACGATTAGAGAAAAAGAAATTAGAAAATATTCAAATGAAGTTATTAGAAGAGAAAAGGTAAGAGAGAAAGAAAGAAGTTTTAATGATGGTCCCTAACCTTATTTGTGTTTAGAGTTAAGGAGGAAGTTGAGCTACAACAACGTCTTGCTCATTATAATGAAATCCAAATGAAGAAAGGATATGTACCAGCGACCTCATCCGTGCCCGTATCGAGTGGGTTGAGTTCGAGTGACTTCCCTCTGGCTATGACATCAACGAATGAAATCTCTGAGAATGAAGGAGAAACGAATGGAGAAAATCTCCTTCCTCCTGCTATACCAGAAAGCAATTTCAATTATGATGGAAAGATATCTTTCTCTGAGATCACTCAAGTAAGATCAATTATTCCTTTTTCAATTTTAATATTGGTTTGATCGTTTTCCCTCTCAAGTTGAATGGAAATTTTCCTGCCCTGGCGTCACCTCTTCCCTCTTTTCCAACTTTATACCAGTCTCAAATACAAGTACAGGGTGGAAAGTCTTCCGTTGTGTCGACGAAACCGCTCATTATGGCGCAACCTGTTGGATGGGGGAAATCAGCTCCTTTGAAGTCTACGAACAAAGAACGAGAAAGTGAGGAGGTAAAAGCCCCATCATCTCCTCTTACGCCAATAGCGAGTGCCTCAACACCTCCGAAGAGTCAGAAGAATGCGAAGAAGCCTAAAGTCAATCTATTATCAACTGCTAGGTATGTCTTCAATCCTTCCCACACCACGGCTCGTCTGATTTTTCTTTGCAAAGTACAAGGAACTATCGCGGTTGAGAGAAACAAAGCATTAGATCAAGTATAAAGAGATCAAGACATACTTTAAATTAGATCATAAAACAGTTGAAATATAGCATCACTATGACTATCATCCTATCAAGAGAAAGAGATCGAATGAGAGAGTATTTCTCTTATCTCTTGAAATAAGGATCTTTCATAACTGTAGGTAGAATACATGCAGGCTTTGTTTGAATCTTCTTTAACATATCAATGACACTCTCTTTTAATTCATTGATAGGAACAACAGCTCCATGTGATCGACTATTCTCTCGATTGATAGCAATCCTCGTATAATGGAAGTTCATCTTCCTTATCATATTCGCAAAGCCACGAACAGGAGAAAACTCACCTGTTGGAATAATCTCAATAACACCACAGCAATTATCTGATCCTAATGACATGGACATACTATGTGTTATTCCTGCACCATGCATCCCTATTAATAGGTTCACAGTTGATAATAATCGTATTTGATCTTCATATGATGGAAGATCTTTAAAATCTTGTATTTTAATTTCAATAGGTAAATTACTATAGGAAGAACTTGATTGAGAGATTGTATTTAAAGTGTGAATAATCTCTTTTAAATTGATATATAATCGTGATGTTCTATAGTCACCCCATTCATTCTCTTTCTCACTACGAACGATTAAGAGGATTGTTAGTTTCTCAAAAGTCGACTTTATAGGAACTTTGCTTCCACTCTTCCCTTCCCCTTGACCTAATGAGAAGGGAAGTAACCCTAATCCTTCACGTGTTTGTAAATTCCATCGTTGATACAATGATGATGGACCAACAAAGGAACATGGTAAATCTTGTTGCCAATGATCCCAGACAAATCCTCGAGCTGGTAGTGCCTGTGTAATAATTTTTTCAAAACAAACAATTTGTTTCTTTTGTTGAAATTCAATGGCTCTTAATATTTGTTTAAAATGTTTTTTATAATACAAATAAAATTCATTAACTATATCATCAAAATTATGATATGCTTTTAATCCATCAACTGTTAAAAAATTAATATCTTTCATTTGATCAGCAGTTCCTTCTAGCCACATAATTAACCATACGTTCATGATATCGTTCATTGTATGGGCTAGATTACGAATATTATCATGACCAAAGAGGACAGTTGTTCCGGGTATGAATACATCACATCGTTTTGGGTTTGATAAAGTGGTTGAAAAGAGTTGATCTAGTTTAAACCCAGGGATTTTCAAAGTTGTTCCTTCAGTATCATCGTTACAGGGAATGGAAAGAAAGTCCTTCTCAAAGACACGTGTTGATTTACCATTCTGATCATTCTTTCTCTGAAAACGATTAAAATTAATTTGAAAATTGGTAAAACTACAATATGTATCTTCTATTTCATTCTTATAACATTGAATATTGCTTGTTGTCGATGAGATCTTTGATTGTTTGAAAAGATTGGGAATGGTGGGATTATTCGCAAAGGAACATGTTTTATTAAGAACAAGATTTTTCCTCCAATTATTAATATGTGCATCACCCCATGCATCCGAACATGATGGATTCATACCAGAGTTTACTGAATTACAATGTAAATCTTCAAACTTTGTTCTTTGTTGATGTGTTTTCAGGTTACCCCATGATTTACCGACTACTACTGCACCTATCGAAGGATTTAATTGATCTAAACACCAGTTATATTCTTCTTTTGATAATGATGGTTTATTTAATTTTTCTTCTAATGATAATGGACAAATGTTTACAACACCTTTAGTCTCAGTTGTCTCAGCTGTATTACTTGGTTCAGTTTGTTTGGGTTTATCATTTTCCTTTGGAATGATCTGATCTTGCTTCTTTAGATCTTCTATCAAAGTTGGTAGAGAATTAGATGATTCTTTTTTTGGTTTCGAAAGTATTTGAAATTTATTTGTTGTCTGTTGATCTTCTTTCACTACTAAAGTATTAATCTTAGTTGAAAGGGAATTTCCATTCTCTGATGATGTAATCGCCGTTCCATCAAGAGGACTTCGGAGTAATGTTAACAACGTCACTCCTAAGAAGATACTACCACTGATAAAGAAGATTAACCAAACAGTCTTTAGCTTGAGTAACATTCCCTCACAAACAAATTCAATGCAACAATTCAAACAATACCGACTCGAAACCGACAATCTACCGACGAATTGAAATACTCGAGTTTTTGGAAAGAAGAGTTTCCAGTCGTTGTTTAATATCATTCTACTAAATTATTTACATTTACAGAAATCGAAAACATGATCAGAGAAGAATTTCAGAGAGAAAAAACCAAAAGACAAAAAACGAATAAACTAACTAATACGTAGATTATGGACTTGTAATATAAAAACGCACTACTGAAAAAAAAAACACGAAGAAAACACAAATTAAACCAGAAAAATTATGGCTTCGTAGTTATGCCATGTTTTATTTTAATTGATTTTCTTTCTCTAAGCTACTATGGTACTCAAGTTAAAATAATAAACTGATTCTCGATGTTCTAACCCAGGGAAATATTTCCACCTTTACCAATGCACAAAATCAATCATCTATCATGTCACACTCTTCCCTTTCACATCTTCTTTAATTCTTGCAATTTAGCAATAGCTTTTGTATGACCCCTCGCAGCAGCTAATTGATACCATTTTAGCATATCTTGCATTTTTTGATTCACACCGTATCCTTTCTCATAACAATATCCTAAATTAAATTGTGCTGCAGCATATCCATGTTCTGCTGCCTTACGATACCATCTTAATGCTTCATCATAATTTTTCGTAATACCAGCACCAACAAAATAACAAAATCCTAAATTATTTTGTGCTGCAGGATATTCTTTCATTGCTGCTTTATAATATAACTTAACAGCAGTGGATGGATCTTGATTCACTCCAATACCATTAAAATAACAATATCCTAAATAATATAATGCTGCAGCATTCCCTTGATTTGCTGATAAACGATAATACTTTACTGCTTCTTTTAAATCAACTGTAGTTCCCATACCATTCTCATAGACCAGACCAAGCTTACATTGAGCTTCAGCAAATCCTTGATCAGCACTCTGCTTGAATAAACGATAAGCTTCTTCAACATCTCTTTCCACTTCTTTACAACCCGTCGAATAAAGGCAAGCTAATGCATGTTGTGCAGCAGCATTATTGAGTTCCGCTGCGTCATGGTAATATTCCACTGCTTTAATAATATTACGTGGAACACCTAAACCAATCTCATAGCATTGGCCAAGGTTATATTGTGCTGTTGCATCAGATTGATCCGCTGCCAGTCTATACCATCGTACAGCTTCGTCAAAGCTTCTTGTGACTCCCTCACCAAATTCATAGCAAATACCAAGATTTGTCTGAGCTGGAGCATATCCTTGAGCAGCAGAGACCTTATACCACTTCACAGCCTCTACGCGGTTCTTAACGATGCCGTTACCAGCATAGAGACAAAAGCCAACATACGCTTGAGCTGCATCATAACCAGCATGTGCCGCTCTCTTGTACCATTTAATCGCTTCTTTCATATTTTTCTCTTGGGCTAGACCTTCAGAGTAACAAACTCCTAATAGGTAAGCCGCATAACAGGCATGGTCTTCTGATTTCGATCTTACGACTTCCTTTAATGTTAAGAATATCTTCTTTGCAATTTCTGAAGCTTTTGTGACGTCTTTAGGGAAATTTCCTTGACCTAATGCATGCATTCTCATTACAAATCCTTGAGCAAAGACATCTCCATTCTCTGCTAATCGTATTAATCGACTGCATGCCTCATAACTACGATGTTGAGCAGCTTGATAATAAATGGATGATGTCTCTGATGGAAGATTGTCAGATTTATAGGCGACAGCAGGATTAAATCCTGATAGACCAGGACCACTGCGGATCGTGCTACTATCATCAGCGACAAAACTTTCTTTACGAATCTTTTCACCATTTAATAGATGTTCATACATGCTTTGATTTAGGTAATAGGAACTATTGTTGGAGACTATGGAGCCCATCGATTTCACTGATTGAGGGGTATTATATATCTGGTGCTGATGCTGATTTGCGAGATTTAGTGAAGGTTGGGTAACATCAACGATGGATATCGTGCGACTTCCAAGCGATACTATATCGGATTCTTGTTGTGGAGTTGATTGGACTTGTGGTTGTTGTTGAGATGGATTGAAGTCAATGGTATTATTAGAGGCGAGAAGAGGACTATCAGGAACTAATAACTCAAGAATATCTTGTGCAAAGTGCGGATCAAAACCAATTTGTAGTAAGTAGACACCATCACGTTGTAAACGACGTGTTAAAACATCAATATTAGGTACACCATTCCTTATTAACATTGCAGCGTATTGATTGGCTTTACCTTGAGTGCAACCAACTTCTCTGAGGAAATTCTTCAATCTTTCTAAGTCTTCTTCGTCTTCAATAAGATCTTCTGGAATTGCTGTCAGCTTTGTCCCAGATGTCGAATGCATCGATAAAGTACTCTTACTGCGAAGAAGATTGTGATTCGCAGGAGGATTTGCGGTATTTATAATAGCATCACTTAAAAGCTTGATCACAGCATCGCCTATTGTTTCGGTAGCTGTTTTAGTTTCTGGTTCTCCACGTGACCGCTGAGTGGTGGAATTATTTGTTATTGATCGAGGGGAACTGGCAGATCTATGGAAAGGTCCAGGTGTTCTAAATTGAGCTTCATTCATGGTAATAGCAGAAACTTCATCCTTTGATAGAACTGATTGGATTATTTCTTGTCCTTCGCGACCTCTTCTTTGGCGTTCATGACTACTGCCATCTTTGCTAGTGTAGTCACTAGTATTCGGTGACTCCTCATTCTGATTAATATACAATGGACAGTCGTCACCAAAGACACTTTGTTGTTGAAATACTTGTGTCATAGTTTCAGGAGCTTGGGTACCCAAATTACTATAAACGGTTCGATTATCGGCGTAATAAGGAGAATCGTCTCCAAAAACACTTTCAGGTTCAAATACTTGAGTCATAGTTTCAGGAACTTGAGTACCAAGATTTGTGTATACTGTTTTATTTTCTTCATCAAAAGTCGCAACAGAAATAATTTCAGGTCTAATTCCTTCACGGTCGTTGTCATGGGCTTGTGATGAGCTCAGCAAGCTTTCATTGCTTTTCTCGTATGTTGTTGGAAGCCCCATAAAGTTTGATTTATTTAAGTTTGTAGGTAATATATTACTTGATTGTTCTCTTGCTCTTCGAATTCTTTCTTCGATATCATTTTTAATTGATTGTACAGGTATAGAATATGTATACCTCGATCCTCGTGATGTACTTCCTGAACTGGCTGAATCTGTACTAATATCACTAAGATTATCTTCTTCGATTTTTTCAGGCTCAGGTATAGGGATTGATTTGTATGTTCGAAAAGTTGATGTGGATTTTCTGAAGGAAGATGTTGTTGATCCACAGACACTTCTGTTGGATCGCTTCTCTATTTTCTTGATGATATCTCGAACACTACTACTCGAACTTGCGACAATCATCTTTGCTAGAGTCTAAAATTGCTAAATCTAAGATAAAAGTTGACGAATAACGGAGAACTTGAATGAACTTATAGATCAAGACAGTAAGAAGGCACAGTTCTGTGGGAGAGAGTTTCTGACCGTTAATGCGGAATCTTTTAACGGATTCATCAGAATCCAACGGAACTAAATTCCGTTTAATTTTATGATGAAGCATATGATGTATAATTGTGAAAAGATGTTTGAACACACTGTTAAATTAAACTTGCTGTATCGAAAAGTGAAAATGAACTACAGCTGGAATATCTATCAAAGGGAAAATAGTTGAGAAAAGGAAACATAGTGCACTAAAACTTCCTCTTATCTCATGTAACAAATAACACATATAATACTATTGATTAAGATCAGACATACATAAACACATCACAGTCAACGAGTTTAGCACTATATACTATCGATGCAGTCTCTCCAAGGCAGCTGTAGCTTTCTTCTGGCCTTGCGAGGATGCTAATCGATACCATTTTAACATCTCTTGTGTTTTCTTTTGTACACCAATTCCTTTCTCATAACAGAAGCCCATATTATATTGAGCTGGAGGATATCCTTGCTGTGCACTAAGTTTATACAATTTTACAGCTTCAGTATAATTTTTCTTGACACCTAATCCACTGAAATAACAATATCCAAGATTATTTTGTGCTGCGGCATATCCTTTCTCTGCACTCTTTCGATAATATTCAATCGCTTTATCTTGATTTTTCTCAACTCCTAAACCATTTGCATAACAAAATCCTAAATAATATAAGGCAGATGCTTCTCCTTGATCTGCACTTAATTGATAATAATAGACTGCATCCGTTAAACTTTTTTCAACACCAATACCTTTCTCATAACATAAACCTATCTTACATTGTGCAAGTGCATATCCTAATGCAGCACTACGACCAAACCAATAAAATGCTTCTTCAAAATTTCTTTCTGTTGCATCATTACCAGTAAAATAGAATAAACCTAAACTAAATTGTGCTGCAGGATGTCCAAGATCAGCTGCTAATTTATAATAATAAAATGATTTTTTTAAATCTTTTTCTACACCAAGTGATTTTTCATAACATCTTCCTAAATTATATTGTGCTTTAGAATCATTTTGTGCAGATGCAAGAATAAACCATTTGACTGCTTCTTCTAAATTCTTTTCTACTCCCTCGCCTAATTCATAACAGATACCTAAATTACATTGTGCTGCAGCATATCCTTGATTTGCACTTAATCGATACCAGTTTGTTGCTTGTTGAAAATCCTGAACAACTCCTTGTCCGCTGTAATAACAGTGAGCTAAATATGCTTGAGCTGCTTCATAGCCTTGTTCGGCACTTTGTCGATACCAGTTAACCGCTTCTCTTTGATCTTTGGTTGTACCCAAACCTTCAGAGTAACAGACGCCTAAAAGGTATTTAGCGAAGACGCCATGCATGCCAGAAGAAAATTCTACACTGACAACAATCTCTCGAAGCCATGGAAGTACGGTTTGACCTAACTGTTGTGCTTGGTCAGGATTTTTCTCTATATTTCCTTGTCCAAGTGCATACATTCTCATAAGAAAGCCTTGAGCATAAGGATTGCCTTGATAGGCCAAATCCATCAGGTATTTTGTACATTCTTCATCATTTTGTTGGGTTGCACGATGATAAAGAACAGCAACTTCACTTGGTAATATATCAAACTTATATTTACTTTTAATAGATGTAGGTTCAACGCTGTTATTCATTTCTTGGATTTGTTCTGGAGTAAAGAACAGAGATAATATTCGAAAAGAAGTTTCTTCATCAAGACCTAAATTTAATAAAAGTTCTTGATCACGCAATAATCTTCGTTGAAGAATTTCTGGTTTGGGTATTCCACTTTTAACTAATACACTGCCATATTGTAGGGCAGTGGTTTCATCACAAATGCCATTTTCTACCAGGAAAGTTGTCATAACAGAGAAATCAATTTCATCTTTCATCGAAGCAAGAGAAGCATGCTGGGTGTATGCAGCTGTCATAGCATCCTCATAACTTAATAACTGTAACTGAGACATTGGTATAATGCTTTCTTGTTCGTTATTGTATGAAAGCCCAGTGTGAGTCGTTCCATTCGAAAAAACGGAAATCTCGTCCTCATTTTGTGTGTTCATTAAAGATCCATTACCATTCTCGGTTTCAAGTAAATTGTTTGGGCTTGTAACTTTTCTTTCTTCTGTGGACTTTGATTTTTCGATTTTATATTGTTCAGTAAAGGCATGATAAGGTTCAATTGGTTCAGGAATTGGAGTTCGACTAGGCGATTCTCGATGTTCATAAATAGGTGATACTTGAGCAAACATAGAGAATCCTGTTTTGTAATGTTTCATCTCCACAACTACAGAAGCTTGGTCATCTTTATCCTCTTTTACAGATTCGGTATCAGTGGATATATTACCGCTCAGATTAGATTTACTATTGCTATTATTATTTTGATTGTGATTGATATCAGTATCTCCAACTTTTTCATTCTCATATTCTTCTCCCCCTATCTCAAGAGACTCTGTTGAAGATTTTTTCGATTTAAGTTTTGGAAGTATTTTTTCAGGGTTGAGACGAGATCTTCTTATCCTTTCCTCGATCAATAGACGGCGATCTCGAACAACGCCATTTGGTGCGTCGAAGAATGTACTAAAGGCTGATTTGTGTGTGTCTGCGGAATCATCTGATCCACTTCGATTAATGGCTCGATCTTTCCGCTCTAGCCGACTTACAATCGACTTCACCCGCAAACTAGCACGAGAAATTAAGTTCAACTGTGTCATAATAATCAAAGTAATGAATAAACCGGATGAGTTTAGAGTTTTTTCATGAAGAGTTAAAACGTTGATGAAACAGGAAGAATAACGGATAAGTTATCGGTTAGAGCCGTTGAGTGTTCTGCGGAACTTTCTGCAATCATGTGCGTTGAAAAGATCCGGTGGAGTGTAACGTTCCGCAACAACAAAATCCAATTCAATCTAACTGACCAAAGCCAATTGATAAACGAAGGTTTACCCACAAAAGCATAACTTAGTTGCCAAAGAAAAGGTATCAAAATTGATTTTAAAAGCCTAGAGAATGACGATTTGGGGTGAATCGGTCAAGTCTTTGATACAAACGTTTGAAAGAAAAGTTAGTGAAAATTCTCTCGTGAAATCGACATTCAGAACAAGCAAGAGCTTCCAGAACTCACCAACATCGGGGAAGAATAACTCAGGAACTTCTAGTTCAAAATCGAATGCATCACAGAGTTCTATTTCTCGTAGCTCGTTACGAGAAGCTGAGAAGAAGATTGCATCCACACCAAAAGATCCTAAATTAGTCAAAACTTTTTCTGGTGTCACTGCAACTTTCTCAACGTCAAGCAATCCAAATAAACTGAGCAAAACCTACAAAAGCGAATTTACTCTTATCCCAACTTTTGAAGAACCAGTGGTGCAACAGTCGACTCAGCTTTCAAACCTTCCTCCTGCGCTTTCAGAAAACTTTCAACCTCAAGATAATGATAACCACAGCGATAATCAAAGTTCCTATTATTCGGAAATTTCTGATTTAACAGATACTGCATCATGGGCCAGCTCGAAGAAAAGCTTTAAAGATGACAGTCCAAGAGAAATAAAGGGGAAAGTTCAAAGCAAAGAAATTGAACACGATAATGTATCCATTAATACAATCCAAAACACTGAAGAGTTTTCCAAATTAAAAGAATTTCTTGCCCCAATCTGCAAAGAATCTAAATCATTAAACTATTACTTAACCTGCTTAATTCGTTGTGATATTCGTACTTTAGACGATCTATTCAATATTATAAGGCACGACGAATACTTTTTATTAAATCTTGGATTTGATTATGTTTTATCCCGTGATGTTGCTGATGCTTGTTATGCATCAGATAACAAATCCCTTGCGGGATCGAGAGCTTCAAGGCATTCAAGAAATTCAAGAGCCTCCAAATCTTCGAAAAACACAACTCCTACCGCACAAACAAGCCCAAAACGAATCGAACAAGTTTCTGCAGCTGAAATAGCTCTTCTTTATTATCGTATTATTTCTGCTGGTAATAAAGAAGCCTTTCGAGAATTGCAAGAACAAGCAAATATCGCTGGCAGTGCTTTAGCAAAAGGTTACATGATGAGAATTTATGCTTTAGGACAAGCGGGAGTAGAACAAAATACGAACACAGCAATTAAAATTGCAAGTGAAATTCATTCATGGATAAAAAATACAGTATCGGACAATCGCCACGAAGCGAACATGTACGCAAAATATTTGTATGGAGTTTTTTATTCTGAAGGGCTGTCACTCCCTAAAAATGCTAAAGAGGCTTTCATGTGGTACAAAAAGTCTGCAGAGCTTGGATATGATGCTGCCCAGGCTTTAGTTGGACATTGCTTCTATACAGGACAAGGTGTCATTAAGGATTCTGTCGAAGCAGTTCGATGGTATCGATTAAGTGCGCAACAGGGATTTGCTGCGGCCCAATGCAATCTTGGAATATGCTTCGAGTTGGGCGATGGTGTTCGAAAAGACGTCTCTGAAGCAATGAAATGGTACAAACTTGCTGCAGCTCAGGGAAACTGCACTGCTCAATACAATCTGGGTTTGTGTTACGAATCAGGAGCAGGAATTAAACACAATCAATCAGAATCTTTGAAGTATTATAAATTAGCTGCTTTGCAAGGTCATGCAACAGCTCAATATAAGTTAGGAACATATTATTTTAATGAAAGTGAAAATTTAGAATTATTAGAGGAAGAAGCTTTCTACTGGCTACAGAAGAGTGTGAGTCAAGGCAATGCTCCCGCTCACTGCCAATTAGGACTATGCTATGAGCGAGGTATTGGAGTTGAAATCGATTTACAACAAGCAATTCGACTTTATCGGCTTGGATCGGATAAAGCTGATGCTGCTGCATTATATCATTTAGCTCATTGTTATTATACTGGTTTAGGAATTGATAAAAACGAGAAAATCGCTGTTGAATACTATTTGAAAAGCGCTGAAAGAGGATACTCACCAGCGCAAAACAACCTTGGATACTGCTATTTTGCTGGAACTGGAGTCAATCAAGATTATGGCGAAGCGTTTAAATGGTATAAGATCTCAGCTGAGCACGGATACGCACAAGCACAATTCAATCTGGGGTATTGCTATGAGCAAGGGTTTGGTACTGATCATAAGAAACAAGAGATGTTAAAATGGTACAAAGCAGCTGCAGCTCAAGGTCACACAAAAGCCGAAGCTGCTTTGCGACGACATGATTAAATCGAAAATTTCTTATTTCCTTATGAACTCATATCATTCTTCAGCAGTCACACTTTTCATGCGAAATTAATAGATTTGACGGATTCAAAGAGTTGCATTTGACTGTAGAGGACTTAAACGAACTGCATGTCTTGTTCTTATCGCTTTATTTACATTCTATATTGTTTCAATGAGTATCAAGCTCTTTTTTCTTCTTTAGTTCTTTTTGGTTTAGTTTTCATTTAGTTTAGTTAAATTCAAAGACACAAGCTTTATACTTGGGCGTCTTTATTTGCAGCTTAAAAGAAATATACGGTAGAGTGTTAACATTTCTGTAATCACGATTTTAAATAAACCTTTGGAGAAATGGAATTGGATAAGAGATTGAAAAGAT
>VFQN01005504.1_pt1 | contig 15436 bp, 21 predicted proteins | sample 3512371 | NCBI WGS metagenome assembly VFQN01 (sample SAMN10412370, study PRJNA504923) | tailings metagenome | isolation source: Replicate 2 from Balatoc abandoned mine | place: Philippines: Itogon, Benguet | collected 2017-08-28
CGGTAAGGTAAAGGCGACCTACTGCAGTATCGGTCCGCCGTCCGCTCCAGCTCCCCACAGCATGCGCCGGCAGGCTGGCCGGCGCGGAAGGTCCGCGAAGCGACAGTAGCGTAGTCTAAAGCAGCTGATTAGGTCGAGAAGAGTAGGTAGGGCCATTGGCCGATAGCTGGGCTGAGAGATGCGCGTGCGTGCTCTAAGCTTCCCGGCCCCGGCTCCCACCCAGACGCGTAGCCCGCACAGAAAACAACTAATCGCCGATGGGAGGGGCGTGTGTGCTTGTCTGTAGCGTGGTGAATTGCGCAAGGCAGTGGTGAGTCTGGATAGATACCACTCGGGGAGGGAAGGGGGCGCGGGAGCTGGGCTAACGTTGGGGTTGATCTTACCCGTGCACCTCGGGTGCACCTCGTCTACACAAAGGGCGCAGGATAGGATGGTGGGGCGGGTCCCTAGTGTCAGGGAAAGCGGCTGGGACGGCGTCTTGAGCGTTCTGCGTGCCCAACAAGAACGGTTCAGCATCACCATCAAACAGTCCCTCGCCCGCGCTGCCACCCCGCAGGATCAACTCCTCGCCGCACCACAACTGCCCCTCCTGCCGCGCCCCCGTCACGCTGGCCCTCCTGCGCAAGGGCGTGGCCCCGGAGGAGCAGCAGGCGCAGCAGCAGGCGGCGGCGGCGGCGGCGGCCGAGGCGGAGGCGGAGGCGCTGGCGGGCGCGCCCCCCGGCAGCGTGGCGTGCGAGAGCAAGCTGCGGGTGCTCATGGGCGAGCTGCGGGCCATGCGGCAGGCGGACTCCACCTCCAAGGCCCTCGTGTTCACGCAGTGAGTAGTGGCCCCCAGGTCTTGTAGGATGTGTGGGCGTCAGGCACAGCCGTACCACATCCTTCTGACCGTATGAATTGGACAGAGGCAGCGCCAGGCGTTGTAAGCTGCATACGGCACTGCTCGCTGTACCCCAACCCAACCCTTCAAGCTCAATCCCCACGCCCTCCCCTCCCAGGTACTCCCAGACGCTGGGCTGGCCTAAACATAGACCTGACCCTTACCCACCACACCCTGGGATCCCACTCTTTCCCTCTCCCCCAGGTACTCCCAGACGCTGGGCTGGCTGCTGGCCAAGCTGCGCGCCGAGGGCTTCGGCTACCGCACCATCACAGGTGCGTCCGGGCGCATGGATGGGGTCGCTGGTGCTGGTCCTCCTGCCAGGCTCGCCAATGTAGCTCGGGGCACGTGCCGTGACTCGCAGCTGTAAAATGTAGGAGCTCCGACACTCGACACCTTCGGCCACACGTGACATGCCAAACCCTTCTCAGTAACCCATACCACTCTCCAACCGCTCTCTCCATTCCTCCCTGCCTCCTCGCTCCCCGGCCCCCGCTCCCCGCTCCCCGTTCCCCGCTCCCCGCCCCTTCCCCCTGCACCCAGAGCGCCCCTAAACCAATTCCTCCCTCCCCAATCCCCACTCCTCGCCCCACCCGCACCATGCAGGCGACATGAGCCCCAAGAAGCGCGCCGAGGCCATCGAGTCCTTCCAGCGCGACCCCTCCACCACCGTGTTCCTGCTGTCCGTGCGCGCGGGGGCGTGCGGCATCAACCTCACCGCCGCCTCGCACGTGTTCCTGCTGGAGCCGGCAATGAACCCGGCCATGGAGGAGCAGGCCATCGGCCGCGCGTGGCGCATGGGCCAGCAGCGGCCGGTCACCGTCAAGCGCCTGTTCGTCAAGGTGGGGGAGCAGCTGGTGGCGGGGTGTGGGAAGGGAGTAGGCGAGGAGCGCCACGGGGAGATGGGATAGGCGAGGCGCGTTTGAGGGCCCGTATGTGGTTGCTTGCGTTTGGGGGTTGCGTGTCAAAACCCGTATGCTGCTTTCGCCATATTGTCTTGGGCCATGCGAAGGAGCGCGGCACGCGTTCTGTGTGTGCGCTGACGTGGCATTCCAGTCATCTTGTAGCAAGACTTCAATCAACGCCCGGCCGTTATTGATTACCTGGCTTGTTGGCTTGTTTCCCTTCAGGGCTCCGTGGAGGAGCGCATCATGGAGGTGGTCAAGGCGCGCCGCGCGGGCAGCGGCCGGGCGGGGGCGGCGGCGGCGGGCGGCGAGGGTGACGGCGACGGCGCGGGCCCGTCCACCTCGGCGGCGGCCGGGGCGGCGGCGGTGGGCGCGGGGGCGCTGCGGCAGGACAAGGCGGACCTGCGGGTTAGCGAGCTGGATGAGCTGTTCAAGGAGCCGCAGTTCGGGGGGCGGTGACGGAAAGAAGCAGCCCCACGCGGTGAAGGTAGCATCAGGCCCACGGGCGAGCGAGCTGTGGGCTTGGGCTGCAGGTTTGGGGGCCGGGAAGGAGAGGGAGGGGGAGCTGGGGCGGCGGTGCAGGTGGGCTAGCTCTCCATGTAGCCGCAAACTGGGGTGATGGGGATGGGTGTATGTGACGGGGCCCTGCTGATGCAGGGGCTGCCGTAGTGTTCTCGTTGCCGCTTGGGGTAGCATACGGTGTGATTTCAGATCACCTCCTGTACTGAGCTGTCGTACATAGTGCCGTTGGCGGCGCATGCGGTGCTCCGGGGATGACCGGTGTGGTGGGGCTGAAGTATAGGGGATGCAACGGCGGACGGCTCCCTATACCTGAGGCATGTGAGAGGCATGTGCCGGCTTTCGGGACCAGAGTCAAAGGATGGTTGGAGCAGGGATCTGCATGACGCGTGCAAGGGGAAGGATTAGTGGTAGGGGGCTCATGCGTCGGCAATGGGACAATCGGCGTGAGGGGGTGCGCAGGGAACCCTGGTGTGGGATCTCCTTGATGCTCGGCTGAGACAGTACCGTGGGTGTGCTACTTGGTGTTTTGGTCAGTCGAAACAAAGAGCCGTGTGCTACTGGGTGTGTGTACCACTCTAAGACCAAAGCCGTGACGCACTTGGACGGAACTTGGCCGTGGAGGAGCGGTGGGCATGTCCGCTTTCGCTTACGTGACCCTTAGCGCCGAGGGGGTTTTGCTTGACAGGACATGCAGGGGTGCAAACAGTGACGTAGAGCTAGACAGCTACTGACCGCTAAACGCGACTTGTATTTGACTCAGGCTTGCCCAGGCACTGTAGGGACTGCCCCTGCCCTTGCGTGCGCAGGGGCACTGTGACGCACACACTGCTGCTCTCGTTGTCTTGTAGTGTGACGACAACGCTTTAGGTGGATGTCTTACGTAATGGCATGACCTGTGCGGCATGTGCCCTCCGCTGTACGGCTTTGCAGTGTGTGTTAGGATGCGGTACAGGGGTGTTGTGTGCGGGCTGGTGATTTTTTTTTTTTTTTCCTTCGTGAGAAGGTTACAGGGGCTAGGAATTCGGTGCTTGGCAAGCACTTGTGGGCGGACTGTGATGGACTTGGGCCACTTAAAGCACATGCCTGCAAGCTTAGGCACCCTAGTAGTACCGAAGCAAACAGCAAGCTACCCCAACGCACACACTCCCGGTGAGCTCGACGTGTAAGGCTAGACAACGTGTCGGTACACCCTCAGGGTGCTTAATCTGACCGTTCGGTACCGAAACGACACCATGTGATCAGGCGTTCAGGCCGATCAGCATCCCACCCTGCCAACCGCGGGATCGGGGGGGAGCATGTTGGGGCCCGCCTGGGCCCGCGCAGACCTGTTGCTTAATTGCTGGAACCTGGAAGTGGATGGCTGCGGCTGCCACAGGCTCGCAAGGCATTGGGATGCCGTCGTACAGGCTGGGCGTGTCGCAATGGAGCGGCAGGGTGACATGATAGCCAACATATCGTACAGGCTTGCAATCTCGTGCGCGAGAGCGTCACTGGTTTTTAAGCGGAGGCATGACGCAGTGCACACTATAACTACACAAGTTTGCTGACCCAGCTCCATGCTCCCATGCAGCCTTCGGCCCCTTACGAGGGGGAGACACTGCCACCCCACAGCGAGTATCCCCAACGTCCACTCGCGGCCAGTTCCATGAGGTCTACTGCCTGTGTACGGTACGGGTACAGTCCCAAAACGATACACCAAGTTGCAACAAGGCCAGCCCACCATGTCGTACAACAAAATACCTTGGGTCCTTCAACTCCAGCACTCAAGTCGTTACTATCTGACTACGTTAATATCCTACAACAATACAAATACGCCGTGACTAGAAGTGCGTGTAGGTACAATCGACAGCCACCGTCAAGGAGAGCCCCTGGGAGCCCCCACGGTCCTAAAAATGGTTCCGCTCCTTGCCTCCCATGCACATGCCGAAAACATTCCTTCTGAGCCGAAGGTAAGGTGACATGATGCCAGCGACGCAAACGATAAGTGCAAGCGGCATACAAAAGACGTACGTAGACACGCCCAGGAATGCGGATGCAAGATACTACCGTAAGCGCTGGCTTTGCACAACAGTGCAGCAAGGAACTAGTTATCAGCTTTCAGTCTTAGGAGTGTCACGTAAAACAGGTACGACGACACTGCACGAGATGGCGACATCCGGTCCTAACATCCTGCATAGTCCAACTCAGGTCAAATGGTGCTACAGGAACGCCTCCAGGTGCTGTACGACAACCATAGCGTCAGGCTATGGACACTACCCGCCAGGGCCAGGGCGCATTGCAGGTGGCGGTTGGTACGGCGGGGGAGGGGGCCCCGGCCGCATGGCGTCCAGCTGCTGCTGCTGCTGGTGCTGCAACATACCTTGCTGCTGCTGCTGCAACACCCCCTGCTGCGCCTCCCACGTCCTCTGCTGCTGCGGTGTCCACTGCTGCCCGGGGAACGCCCCCATCACGGCAGCCTGTTGCGGCACGCCGTACGCATTGGCGCCGCCGTTGGTCGCCATGCCGTACTGACTTGGCAGCTGCGGAGCCATGGGCACCCAAGGGCCAGGCTGGCCTTCGCGCCCCGTGGGCATGGGGAAGCCTGCCTGGGGCGGAGCGGCCCAGCTCTGTGGAACCGGGCACATCTGCTGTTGCTGCTGTTGGTGCTGCTGTCGCCGTTGCATATCCCATGGCTGCTGGAGGTGGTTGTGTGGCGCTGCAACGGCTGGCGGTACACCGCCTGGCGGCGGCGGCCCTTGCAAGCGGGAGTCCTGCTGCGGCGGCGGTGCACCTGGCGGCGGCGGCGGCGGTGGACCTGGCGGCGGCATGGCCCATGCGGATGGCGGCGGCGCTGGCGGCGGGGGTCCCGGTGGTGGGCGGGGCCCCGGCGGCGGCGGCCCTTGCAACGGGGAGTCCTGTGGCGGTGCTGCACCTGGCGGCGGCGGGGGCCCTGGCGGCGGCATGGCCCATGCAGGCAGCCGAGGCCCCGGCGGGAGAGGGCCTGGCGGCGGCAGGGGCTCCGGCGGCGCTTGGGGCGGGGGCCCTGGCGGCGGGCGAGGCATCCACTGCCCCTGGGTCAAGGGCCCACCACCGCCAGGCGGCTGCACCTGCTGCTGTTGCTGCAGAGGCGGCGGCGGCGGAGGCGCGTGTGGGCGCATCCATGCCTGGTGCCCTGGCTGAAGTTGGTGGCCGTGTCCTTGTCCGGAGGGCACAAACGCGTGGGTTATGGTGTGGGTTATGGTAAATCCCTGCTGATGTGGCTGCTGCTGCTGCTGCTGCTGCTGCTGCTGCTCCTGGTGGTATTGTGGCTGCTGGTGTGGCGGCGGTGGCTGTGGCGGACACGGCTGCATGTGCCATTGCCCCGAGGGAACAGGCACCTGCGGCATGTGCATGGGCGGGGCCTGAAGCGGTGGCGGCGGCTGGGGTTGGGGCACCCACGAGTGTGGTAGCCCCGGATCCCACGCAGGCGCCCCCATGTGCTGCGTCCATGGGTGGTATGGCACCCCCGGCACCTGCTGGCCGCACAACTGAGGCTGTCGCTGCTGCTGTGGTTGTTCCTGTTGTTGCTGCTGCTGCTGCTTGGAGACCTGCTTCTGCTGCACCCCTCCTTGTTGCAGCTGACGCTGCGTCCTCGCCACACCACCGCCCTTGTTGCCACCCTGCCCCGGCTGCTGGTTTTTAGCGGCCCGCTCCTCCTTCGCCTCCTCCCCTTCAGCCCTTGGCCGTTTGGAGCCGCCCGCACCATGTGGGTCCATCCGAGCAGGCTGCGGGAGCGCCGCTGCTGCCAGCCCCGCACCACGCCCTAGCCCTGGTGCTGGGCCGTCCACACCAGACTCCCCCATCCCCGACGCAGCGCCCCGCGCGCCAACCCGACCGGCAGGTCCCCTGAAACTGCTGGTTTGGAGGACTTGGAGCCATGCCGGCAGGGGCGGTTGGGGCGGTGGCTGCATCGGCGGCGAGGGTGGCGGCGGCGGCGGGGTGTCGCGTTCCGGGCTGCTGCCCGCACTCTCCTGGCTGCAGCTGCTGTCCTCAAGCGTCACCCCATCGCTCTCGCTGCTCACCCCAGGGCTGCCGCCGCCGCCGCTGTCGCCACTGCCAATGCTCATGTCACTGCTCCCGCCGCCGCCGCCGCTGCTCCCGCTGCTGCCCTCCGTCCCGCTGCCGCAGCCCCTGCCGCTGACGTCACCGTCGTCGCTGTCCGACAACGTCAGCTGCCGCTGCCGCCGCCGCTGCCGCAGCACCTGCCCGCTCCTGCTGCGCCCGCCACCCCATGCCCGCCACACTGCCTCATACACACGGCTACCGCCCACCTCCTCCTCCTCCTCCTCCTCCAATTCATCCTCCACCTCGTCCTCATCCGACCGTTCCCCACGCCCCCCTCTGCCCCAGGCCCTACCACCAGGCCCCTGGGCCCCGTACCCGCCTCTGCCCACGTGCCCCACCCGCGCAGGCGGCGAAGCCCGCTGCTGCCGCTCCTGCTGCTGCAGCTGCTGAGGCAGCGGTAGCGGTGACCGTCGGTGCGGCCTGGCCCTCAGCCGCGGCCGCCCCGCGAACGCCGCCTCCAGCTCTTCCGTGTCTCCCGCGCGGGCGGCGGCGCGCAGGTGCAGCCACTGCGCCACGGGTCGCGCGTTGGCGTGGTCGCGCGGCAGGGCACCTGGCAGAGGCACCAGGGCAGGGTCACAGGGAGAAACAGGGTGTGTGGGTACACAGGCGGTATGGTGGTGAGCAGGAATGAGGCATGTGGGTTAGCGTGGTCGCGCAGGGAGGAAGGCATTGGGCATACTGGTGCTATGGGGTTACAGTGATGCTACCCTGGCCAGGTGGGTGGTGGGTGCAGAACGGCGGGGTGGAGGATAGGTGGGTTGAAGTACGGTGTGCATGCGGCCGGGAATGGCCCAGCGGGGCACGAGAACGTCTGCCGTTTGGCCGTGCACTTGCAATAAGCTGTGGAAGTGTGAGTGTTTGCGGGCAGCCGAACGGCCTCACCTGTTCCCCAGAAGCGGCAGTCGCTGGCGGGGCAGTCGCACACGAAGCAGTAGCACTGGGGAGCGGGGCGCAGGGGGGCGGGGGGGCGCAGGGGAAAACGGGGGCGGAGAAGTCACTAAACTGATACTGAAGTGCAAGGCGGGTGACCGCGAAGTGCAAGGGGGTGCGGAGTTGCGGCAGTGCGTTTGGACGCAGGTGTCTTGGCAGTCGCACGAACACAGATACTGCATCGGTAATCGTGCCAAGGAGCGGAACATGGGATAAGCGAGGGACCAACGCAGACGCGGCGGAGGTGAAGTGCAGGAAAACGTGCTACGGCACACGACAAGAGCCTGACGCCCTTACTTTGGGGCAGTGCTTGCCGTTGGCCTCTGCGGCATCGGAGGCGGTGAAAGGGCGCTCCAGGCAGTCGGTGCGGCAGTGGGGCAGGTCGCGCATGGCCACCTGTGGAGGAGGTGCGGGTGGGCAGCGGGGGAGCATGCACGAGCCAATTGTGAGGGGCAAAGCTTTTGCAGGGGTTGTTGGCAGGGAAAACCCCAGCAGCAATATTGTCACCACGCATATTGTCTGTGGGGGCATGAGCACGGAGCTGACAGTGATCATGGCACTTTGCAAGAGGGAGGCCCCTTGCGCCTGACTTGGCGTGGCGGCACTAGGCTGTGCTAGGGCAGGGAAGACGCTACGTCACGTACAGAGCCGCGAAGGAGCCACCGCTGGCTGACGGTGACAAACGCCTATATGGATACTGTTCTTGACACCTACCTGGCCGACGGTCGCCACGATGCGGAGCTCCTCGTCATCACTCAGGTCCTTGCCCGAATTGACACCTTCTGTTGCAACCCTGGCCTCCGGTCGTGTCTCCTGGCCTTGAACCGCCGCTTTGAATTGCTCAGGTTCCACAAGCTCAACATCGCTGTCCGACTTGTCGGCAGTGTCAAGGACGATTATAACGTCGTCGTCGTCCGCGGCTGCTAAGCTGGGCTTTGGAGGAGCCATGACCATACAGCTATAACCTCATAATGTTTGCCTGCTGCTGGTCTTGGTCATAGGGAGGCAAAGTCCAAGGCACTGTCCAGGTCGACCGCTACCGGCGGGAAGAGAGGTGCCGTGTGGCAAACGGCCCATGGGCCTGAGTGCTGTCATGGTCTAGGGGACATGCAGGCACCGTCATTGCATTCTGCGAGGCACTATATGCATGGCATGCTCCGGGGTGTGTGTGCAGCTGCATCTCCTGGCTGCACCTGTGCTGCATGGGGCTGCATGGGGCAACAGCCGTCATGGCGTCCCACCGTGTCGGGGGCAGGATCATCGTTACACACAGACCCACAGGCATAGGCTCCTGAGCACTCCTTCGCACGCCAAGACGGGACCTGCCTACTACCGTAGCTAGATATGATTCGCCACGCACGCCCTGTAACGGTTTGGGGCCAACAAAGTGGGAGCATATATCCGAGAGCGCCAAGCCGGGCAGGGTGTTGAAGGACAGGGTGCACACGGCACAGCCGCCTGCTCTACAGCCTGCTATCCTCGTATGCCCCTGCCGTTATTTTAGCTGCGTGTGCCAGCAGGGTTTATGCTGGTTTATGCGGACGAACCCCTCCCTCAGGGAGTGTGGTAGGGGCCGCAATAGCAGGGAACCCTGCGCACTAGGTTAACCCGAGTTGCCAGGAATGCACCCCTTCTGGAGTAGGAGGTGTGTGGACTGTGTGTCCTACTACAGGGATACCGACCGGAAGGGATACCCTCTTAACAACCTGGGACGCTGAGCTCCGGCAGTGGTCCTGTTCCGAACGCCAGGCTCCCTGCTGAGCTCCGGGACCAGCTTGCAGTGGATCGACACCAAGCACGGCCGACCTCCAAGAGCAGTAATTGCTCTGCTATATATACATGTTACACAAAACATACAGATACATGTTCCTACTATAACGTTAACTCTAGTACGCTGTGTTGACTGTGGATGTTGCGCAAAAATGTCTCTGCGAGCTGTGACACTGCATCATAGCTGTTCATTATGCTTACAAAGCACAGCTTGAAAGGATTTCCCATTACCCGACTGTCGCGAAAAGGGCTGGCAAATTGCTGGACAAGTGGTGCTCGGTGCCGCAAATGGAGGTCATTGCACTACTCTATGACACCAGCGACAGTGATGTCGAGGAGATAAGTCCGGAGGAGTTTCGGGCTGTTGTGCTTGGCGCTCCATGTCCGAATGCTGCTAGCACCGATGGCAATGGTGCTCCCGCGCCGAGCGGTAGCGACAAGCCAGCGCAAGGAGAACCACAAGCGGCTGACGTTTTGGACGATGATGAAGACCTAGTGATCGTGGATACGTTTGGGCAGGTGTGTTACTGGTACCAGCACCAGCTGACGTTGTGTACCTACCCGTCCAGCCAGGACGCACCAAGGCCCCTGACCAAATCTCATTGCGGATCGCGGTAAGGTAGTCAGCAGGTCTCCCTTGCAGCCACAACACGCCAGGCAAAGGCCGGGCTCAAGGCAGACTCGCCAATCTCTTGCTACTGGCACCAGTCATCACCAGTCGACGCTGGTCGACGCGCCTGTACAGCGTGTGAACCACGAACACGTACGGATCCGCCTCCGTCCCTGGCATGCCGTTTTGTCACCCTTGCGCCCACTCCCTTCATACCTTGGCCTCTGAACACACCCTACGCAGGTGGCCATGCGCGACCTGCCCCACTGCCGCACCGACTGCGTCCAGTTCCCGCTGGTGACCGGAAACGACCCGGCCAACGCCAGACACTGCTCACAGGTATGGCGCACGACCTACAGTGCCAAGCCGCCATTGCACCTGCGCCGTTTTGTACGGTTTTGACTCCACGTCATTGTGCTACGCAGATTTTGGGGACTGGCTGTGTATGGTGGGGCACAACGGCCTCCTGGCGTCCTGGATTCCTGCTGGGTGCTATGGCGCTGGAACCGAACCCGCGGCTAATACACCTGCCTGCATCAGCTTGCTGCACCCCTTCCCCTCCTCGCCACCCCTTCCCCTCCTCGCAGTGCTTCTGCTACGTGTGCGACTGCCACGCCAGCCAGTGCCGCTTCTGGGGCACAGGTAAGCACAGCGTAGGCGTTCCCACTTGGCGAAAACACACCTCTGGCTTTGGCCTCCACTAGGGTTGTACGGCACTCCTGCGTCGCACCTTGTGGCCGCACGTCCTTTCCACGTGGTTTCAGAGCAGCGCTATGCGCTTGGTCGTAATACTTAGTCACAGTGAATGACCCAGATCGTCCATGGCCCCTGACATTCACCTTGTTCGCCCACCGTGTACAGAACAACCGTACAAACAGCTTCCCAGTACGGTAAAGCAGCTTCCTGAATGATGCTGCCCTTTGTACCGTACAGCAAAGCAATACCTTGACCCTTCCCATCCTCACATCCAGGCTCCCGCTCATGCGACCACGCCAATGCGCGCGCCGGGAGGGCTTGGCGCCAGCTGCGAGACGCGGCAAGGGCAGGCGACACGGCGGCCGTTGAGGCTGCTTATGCAAAAGGTAGCGGCGGCGGCGGTGGTGGTGGTGGCGGCGGCGGCGGTGAGGACGGCGGCGGCGGCAGTCAACATCGCTACACGGGGCCCGTGCTGCGGCCACGGAACCGACCCACTGCGGCCGCAGCTGTGGCGAGACCGCCACAAGAAGCACAGGCGACTCGAGTGCAGGAGCCAGGGCCGCAGGCGCAGACGCGGGGGGAAGCCCTGGCCCCACCACCGCCTGCAGCCCCCAATCCGCCGCCGCCGCCCGTGCTGGCAGAGCCACCACAGCACGCGCCGCCCCGGCCACCGCAGCAGCAGCAGCAGCAGCAGCAGCAGCAGCAGCTGCAGCCGCAGCTGCCAGCCCAACCTGAGCAGCAGCGGCTGGAGCAGCAGTCTGCGGCACAGGCGGCCCCACAGGCTGCATGTGGTCATGCTGCCCCAAGGCCGCAGGGCCCTGTGACTGCACGAGGGTCACCGCCTGCCGCCCCAGTGGCGGCGACAGCTGCACCCGCACCCCCGGTGCCGCTGCCGCGCGGCCACCACATCCAGCCCGTGACTGGGCGCTCGCCGCAACGGCAGGCGCAGCTTCAGCCGCTGCCTCCGCCTCAGCCTCCGCCTCAGCCTCCGGCTCCACCTCCGCCTCAGCCTCGGCCGCAGGCACAATCACATGTGCAACCGCAACCGCAACGGGGACCTCAATTTCAGCCTCAGCCTCAGCCACAGTCTCAACCGCAGCCGCAGTTGCGGCCGCAACCGCAACGTCAGTGGCCCACGCACCCGCAGCAGCCGCCACAGCCCCAATCGCACGTGGCGCCACACGCGGCACCAGGGCAGGCACCAGCGGGGACACAGACTCCTGCACATTCGGGCGGTGCAAATGCCGTACGGCACCCTACGGCGACGCTTGCAGCGGCGGCGGAGGCTGCTGGCCGTGCGCCACTCCCGTCGGTCCACGTGAATCCCAACCAGCCTCGTGCACAGGCAGCATCTCAGGCGGCCCTATCTAGGCCAACCACAGACGTACCTGTGCGGCCTGCCTCCCCTCGCAGCCACACCGCCCTGCTGCAGCACACGGCAGTGGGGGCGGTGCCTGCAGGGATGCTGCCGGTGCACAGGCACTCAGCAAGCCAACTGTTGGTGCCTGCTCCATCGGTGCCTCTGCAGCATGCAGCACCCCGGCCGCCGCAGCCTGGGCAACAGCCTGCTGAGATGGCTGGCACGCAGGTGCCCCCAGCGTCACCGCACCGACGTGCACAGCAGCAGGAGGGGGCGCTCCGTGCGGTGCTGCCACTGCCAGCAAGGGAAGCGCTCCACTCGCCGCAGGCTTCCCAGCAGCGGCTGCAGCAGCTGCCCTCACCGCCGCCCGAGCGAGTGCGTCACGCTAACCCACCAGAGGGACCGCCGCAGCCGCAGCCGCAGCCCCGACAGCTGGAGCTGCACTCACATGGGGCCCTGCAGGCGGCAGCTGCTTCAGCCCCCAAGCCGCCCCAGCCGCTCGTGTCTTTCAGAGGGGCGACATCATCCGTCGCAGCGTTCGCAACCGTTTCTGCATCGGCGGAACCTAGCACCGGTACGGCCACTCACCAGCCCCGCCCCTGCCCCGCTGGTGGGGCCACAGCGGCGGGGGCCTTCCACGACTGCCACCGCGTTGAGCGAGAGACACAGTACAGCCTGCCCACACAGCCGGCTGACCCACGCCTGCAGCATGCTACACCCACAGCTGCTGTCCCAGGCCACCCATGCAGCCAACAGCGAGTCCTGGTGGCATCCGGGCCACCGGTAGGGCCCCCGCCGCCGCAGCCGCCGGCCCCAATGCTGCCGTGGCAGCAGCAGGTGGCTGCTCAGCCCAGCGCCCCCGCCCCGGCGCACGTCCCGCTGCGCCAGAGCGCGCCTCCCGACCGGCTGCAGGTGCCCCAGCCCCAGCAGGTGCCTTGCGTGACTGCGGCCGGCAAGCCCGCCGCCCCCATCGCAGCTGCTTCGCCCACCGGTTTCGCCAAGCTCGGCACACCCGCCGCATCCGTCGCTCCAACCGTGCCTGCCGCTCCCACCGTCCACGCAGTCCCCGCCGTTCCTGCCCCCCGCGCAGCCGCCGCCGTCCACGCAGTCGCCACCACGTCCAGGCTAGTGCCGACGGCAGTGGTCTCCCCAACGCAAACTGCTTACGCTGTGCCAGAGCAGACGGACGGCGCACTCCGGCCGCTGCAGCTATCCCTGCAGCAGCAGCCTCGCAGCACGCAGCCCGCGCAGCGCGCACAGCCTGCACAGCCCACGCAGCCCCCGTCCAGCTCACACGCCCACTCGAACCCAGAGGAGGGACACCAGGAGCGGGGGCAGGAGCAGGCACACAGGCAGCACCAGCAGGGCCGTGCGCTAGGCACGACTTCGGTCGTGGGCGTGGTTTGTGCTGCCTCCGCCGGCGCGGGCAGGTCGCCCGCAGCGGCGGGAAGGACCCCACAGCGGCTCCGGTCTGCGAGGAGCAGCGGCGCCTGTGATGATCGCAGCATGTCTGTGGGCGACGTAGGCAGGGGAAGAGACGGTGCTGTAGCACAGGCGGGCAGTTGCGTGCCGAGGGGTGGAGTTATGGCGGGGTCCGGGCTGCCGGGTCTGGCTGGTTCGGGTGCAGGTGTGGGCCGTAGTGCTGGCAAGGCCGGGGGTCAGGCGGCCGCTACTCGCAAGCGACAGGCTGAGGACGTCGTGTCGGAGGAGGGGCGGGAGCAGGAGGGCGGGGAGCAGGATGCGGCGGGGGAGCTGTGCAGCGGTGGGGAGAGGAGGCGGAAGAAGCGGAGGGTAGCAGCACCGGCAGGGGCGGGAGGAGAGGGCAGGAGAACGAGGCCCCGCAGCAGCAAGACCAGCAGCAGCAGCAGGAAGGACAGGAGCAGCAGCCTGCACCGGCTGGTGGAGTTGGGTCTCAGCGTGTGGCACGGGCCGCCTGGTGGCGCCAGTGGCTGGCATGGGGCTGGTGGTGAAGGGTGGTGTCGGCGTCGTACGGAGGTTGGGCGGGCTGGGGCGTGGTCCAGAGGTCGGGTGGGCTATGGGCAGGGGCGTGGGTTTGGCTGGGGAGAGTAAAGCGGATACCTCAGTAAAAGCACTATTTGGGACATTATTTGATGCAGACGTAAATGATACGGTACGTAAGTACGCGTATTCTACCGTTTCGTGTAGGTTTGCCACACAGTAGGCTCGTCTGGTTGTGTACGAGGCTTGGGCCTGGCGGATCGGCCCTGCTTGCTGGGCAAGTCTCTGCAGGTCATATAGGTTACCAGGACTGCCTGTATGTATGGGGCAAGCTGCACAGATGAACGTTAGGAGAGGTTTGCTCGAGGTGGTTGAAGGGAGACAGTCCGCATTGCAGAACAAAGTCAGATCGAAGACGGCGTAAGTAGCCGGTGTGTGAAATGAGCCGTGTGGTGAAGGGGCCCAGTGTCCTGACGTGGGTTAACCGTTGGGTAGGGGTAACGTGCTGTAACGTGTGTGTCGGCTTCACGGAGGCAAGCGCGTTCCACGTTTGCCAGAGGTGCTCCCCTGACCTGGCAGTATAGGCCTCCACAGGCCAGGCTGGACTGAAGATTCTGTTTATGGCACGGCATCATGCCGGCGGTATGCGCATTCTCATGCCTTCCGCGACGACCGTGTCTTACGCAGCAGCGGTTCACCTTTGCCCAGCTTTTCTCGTAACGCCCTGCACATGCGGGGACCGCCTATACGGGTAATGGTACTCAGCTACCTGTTAGAAAAATAGGACAACCCCTTATGCGGTGTGCCGGGTTAATGTTAAAGGCCCGCCTCCACAGAAGCGCTTGACTCACAACCGCTGGTGCCTGTGCGACGTGGCGTTAAATCGACAGGACAGCCAGCGTTGCACCTGCTCTGCAACCGACATCATCAAAGCTACCGCAAAATAAGCTATGGCTCACACCCAACCAGTACGACGAGCAAGTCGAGTTACGTAGCAGTAGCCATGCGAGCAACACGTGTCAGCTACAGACGGCAGATCCATCCTTCATGCCCTCAACGCATAGCGTGCAAGGACGCACGGGGCATGGGGTGAACTTTTCAGCGTTCTGGAATACCGGAATCTCACTGTGCACCGTGTCAAAGACGTAACTAGCAGCACTTTGCGGTTAGGAATCCAGCCCATAATCGCATATGGTACAGGAGAGCCCGCACCACAGGAGGCATGTCTCACTTGAGTCCTTGCGCAGTGCACACATACAAGACGCAACGCACATCCAGGAAAGCCACCATACACGACATGACGCACAGGCTCTGATGAATGCACATCAGCTCTATTGTACAAATGCAGAATGCCATCAAACCCTCCAGGTCCTGATGTCACGACGCCTGCAAACGGACAAGGGCTATTTTCCCACGTCTTGCCTCCATGCTCCCTATTACCCTTGGCCGCCACACCCATCCCCTACCCCCCTCCTTCTTCCTCGCCATGCTGCCCTCCCCACCCCTGCCCCTCCGCCTTGGCCTGTCAACCTCCTCCTACGACTCTCTACCTCCTCCTACCCGCTCCCTCTCCGCGTTCTCCTCCTACCAGCACCTTCTCCCACCCTCACTGCCTCCTGCATGACGGCTTTTGTAATCCCTGCACCTCCTCCCTCCTCCCGCCCTGTTTACAGCTTGCTGCGCTGCGGCGGCCTGTGGCTCTTGAACATGTCCCGCAGCGTCAG
>VFQN01005505.1_pt1 | contig 15431 bp, 14 predicted proteins | sample 3512371 | NCBI WGS metagenome assembly VFQN01 (sample SAMN10412370, study PRJNA504923) | tailings metagenome | isolation source: Replicate 2 from Balatoc abandoned mine | place: Philippines: Itogon, Benguet | collected 2017-08-28
CTGTACGAAGAGTGTTTGCGTCAGAGGAAGGTAGTATTAGGAGAGAGTCATCCTGATACATTAAGCTCGATGAATAATTTAGCTGTGGTGTATGTTAATCAAGGCGAGGTTATGAAGGCATTGCCACTGTACGAAGAGTGTTTGAGTCAGAGGAAGGTAGTATTAGGAGAGAGTCATCCTGATACATTAAGCTCGATGAAGAATTACAACCTATGCCAGCACCGTCTGCCTTTCACTACTTATGGTTGTCTATTTCTCTTCATATTACTATTACTATCCCTCTTTATATTCGCTCTTTTATCACTTTGCCTTTTCTTCTTTTACTTTAGGACTCGCTACTTTTACTAAAAGAAGATGTCAGCTTTCTTATTGGGAGTGAAGGAGAACCGAAGAATCAGAAATGCAAGTGAAGATCGCAGACTTTGGCCTTTCAGCTCTCACGAGCGTGAAGAGAACGTGAAGCAGGTGAAGTCAATGACATCATTGAATCACAGGAGAGGGTTTGGATGCTCGACACAGTCAAGAGCTGAACAGAACGAAGAAGATCGTGAAGGAGCGTTCAGAGCGTCGTTTGAGACGATATGAGTCATTGATTAATGAGATGAAGAAGGCTGAAGCACATAGAAGCAAACAACTTCAACTTCAACTTCAACAAGCACAGTTAGCTGTGACTGCAGCACAATAAACATCATAATGTGAGATGAGTCTAGTGAATAATATTGTATCGTGTAGTATGTATATAATGTGAGGATAATTGTATATTTATTATCAATTCAATTCAATTTGTTGATTTTTATTTGTTTTAAAGATAAATCAATCCAATAATTATTATTCATTTCTTTCATTCTTTTCTTTCTTTCCAATCATAAAGGAATTCTATCGACACAGGTTCTATAGATGTTATATTATTGGTGTAAGTTATGGTATTCTAATCGTCAGTGAAGTTGTGAGGTGGGAAAGGGATTAAGAAGATGATTGGTTTGACATTAGACTGGCATTATATTGACTTTGTACAGGGGTTTTTCCTTCAATTAAATGTGAATATAACTTATTAATAACTCTTATAAATATACGAGAAACAAACGAAGCAATATAATCATAATAATCATTCTCAGAGACGATCAAACAGACAACGATAGGCAACAAAAAACAAACAAAAAATAAACAGAAAAACCAAACCAAACCAAACAAAGCTAAACAAAAAAAGAAGACAATTCATTCCATCACGAGGATAGCATAAAGGAAGAAATAATTGGAGGAAGGCTATAGCATAGAGGAAATAAATACAAAATACAAGCAAGAATATGGGTATCTTACCCATCAGTGGGATAATTCAATTCTAATACACAAGAGAGAACAATTCTGTTCTATTTGGTGTCAATAGCTGTTCTGCGTCATCGTTGTTCGATTAGACTGTTATTTCTATTGTTTGTGTCTCTGTCTCGGTTCGTTGATCAATCCGAGAGAAGAGATGAGTGAGTTTTCTCGCAGTTGATGGTTGAAGTGGTTCATCAGAGCTTCTCAGGCAGCAAGACACGTCAATGCCGTTAGGACAGCATTGGAAGAGAAGATATGTGAGAATCAGACCGACCAGCACAGCAGGTGCGATATACGCGGCTAACGAACCGCTTGAATCATCATTCGAACCTGAAGATGAAGTAGAGGAAGGTGGGGTAGTGATGGTGTCATCGGTGTCGTCAGGATTCTCACGACCACTAATAAACACTTCATCATAGGTAGAGTTCGCATCACCTAATTTCATGCCTCGATGATAACATCCGACCCAGTTATAAGGAGTTCCCGTTTGGTTGAATTTCCAGTTAATCTGATAGGATCCTGTGATGAGGTAAGGGACTTTGATATTGTTGTACGCGGTCCAGAGGTTTGAGAGATCTAAGACAAGCTTATGGTTCATCCACATCTTAATCCAACCATACGGAACAGCGGAGGGACTTGTACCAAAGGCAAGTTGACTATTAATGACGAAATCGGTCCATTTCCCTGGGACTATCTTACCGAGAGTGACGTAGCGACAGTAAGGAACCTCAACACCATCAGTGGAACCACAGACATTCACCGCCCAGTATCCCTTCTCCTCTCGGATTCCAACAACAGGTGATGTTCCGTCGTTATCTCCTCCGTGTAGTTGGAAGTGATAGGCGATGTCAGGGTAGTTGACGTCAGGGTAGTAGTTGCTCTCTGGTAGGTAGAGTGAGAAACCCAACCAATACTCCTCTGAACAAGATGCAAACATCTTAGATCGCAACTTAGGCAGCATTGCGGCTTCGGAACGATAACAGTAGCCGTTACCGAGGCAGGTGGAGATGTTTGTGTGGAGGACATTCGGGTGAGATTGGTTCACAATAATGGGAGTGTAAACATTCGTGGAGGACTCATTCACAAGCTGGACAACACCAGTATGACCATCAATATGGACAACCCAATTCTTTAAATCATCAAAATAATCTTCAAAGATTAATTTGGAAGCTACCGGCAACAACAACAGGAGCTGAGAGAGAAAGATCAATGTATATCTTGCCAAACACATGCTTCTATTCATCTTGTATCCAAAGGCTTAAAAGTCTTTCGAATGAATAACGTTCATCTAGCTGCTTTGTCTTTGTCTTCCTTGTTGTCCGTTATGTTTTCTGAGTTGCACAACTGTGTTCTCTCCGACACTCTCGATAAGAGAGATAAGCACTCTCCATTAAGCGCTTTTTCGGAATTCGAATTACGCCATTTTACGCCGAACTGTCGCCAGGATTTTACGCAATGCAGTGGTTATTGGGAGTGAGGATTATTATAGTGAGACTAGACTATGGGATAATGCTTTAAGCTTTAACAAATCTATTGAAATGATTCGAGGAAAGAGAGTTGCAATCATTGGTGCTGGTCTTGGTGGTCTTGCATTAGGTCAAGCACTGAAATCGTTTCCGACTTTGCAGGTAATGATCTTCGAGAAAGATCAATCAGCTGTCCATCGAAGTCAGGGATATCAGATTGGTATTCACGGTTACGGCTTACAGTCTTTGAAACTCTTAAATCCTGCTGGTTTAGAGGGTTTGTTGAAAGAGAACCCTCTGGATGGTGTGATTATTGGATCTGGCCTTGGTGAAATTGATGCATGGGTAAGGTTCCCGACCGGTGGATCCTTCTTAGTGAATCGCTGGAAGCTTAGAGATGTGCTCTTCCACGACCTGAGAGATAAAATTCAATGGAATAAGAGTTTCCACCACTATGAAGAGGTAGGGGATGTTGTGAAAGTTTTCTTTGATGACGGAAGCATTGAAGAATGTGATCTTCTCATTGGTGTTGATGGAGTAGGAAGCCGTGTAAGAAAGCAATATAGGCCTGATTTAGTGTTTCAACCAACAGGATATGGCTCTATTGCTGGGTATTTGGACTTGTCTACGATCTCACCTCCTGTCTTCGATAAGATCAGAGCGATGACAGAGTTTGTGCAAGGAAACCTGGTACGACTCCAACTCTCTCATCGTCAATCTCTTCTCTGTATGAGATTTATTGCGAATAATTTACAACCTCATATCTTATGGGTTGTCTCATTCGACAAAGAATACAGCAAGGAAGTCTTTGGCAAGGAAATTTCTGGAGAAATGCCGATAGATGCGATTAAAATGGAATTATTGAAAAGAGTTCACCTCGCTGATGCTGCGATTCATGAAGTGATTGCTCAGACTCCAAGCGAGAACTTTTATCATCAAAAGGATTATTTGTCCATGGTTCCGGTTAAGAATGCACATGTCAGACCAGTGGCGGATATCTCTCTAACCTCCTCGAAAGTCACTTTACTCGGCGATGCTGCGCATGCTATGACTAGTCATGCTGGCCTTGGGGCCAACACTGCTTTCAAGGATGCCATCGACCTTGCCTCTTTTATCCAGAGTCCTGAACACGGAATTATGACCGACAGTTGGCAGTTTGGTCATGCTCAGTATGAGAAGGAGTTATTCCAGCGAGGATATTCTGCAGTATCGACTTCTCTTTCCAATACGAAGAGAATTCATGCCGAACCTTCTTCAATCGCCTCAGCGATACTGAAGACGATCGGCTATGCGATGAAAACAGCGAACTTTATTACATCTGGCAGATTCTCTCTTTAAGATAGGATTGTTGATGCTTTTGAATTATGTTACTAAAAGTTAAATGTTACTCAATAAGAAAGGAATCGATAGTCACTGGAAAGTGTTCTGCTACATGCGACATGCTAAATTGCCGAAGGACTAACTAAACTAAAACTAGGCGAAAATGAAAGAAAACAACACAAAAAAATACTAAGAGATATTCGATCACATACCGCATACCACAACGATAGATTCCCCGAATGGAAAAACATGCAATATGTTGACGCTTCTACAAACAGCAATGACGTGCAATGCGTAAAGAAGACAAAGTAGATTTTGTCCCTGAAGGAGAAAGTTCCGAATCAGACATGACAAACACACAAAAAATACTCCAGAAGGAGAGATGACGCTCTAATGAAAGGGAAAGGGGGAAAACAAACAAAAAATATGAAGTGACATAGAAATACTATTAAAATAGAACTCAAAGGATTTGGGACTATGAGGAAGGAGTGTGAAACTACGCTTGGGCTTGTTTCTTCTTGCTTTTAGAGCTCTTCGTGCTCTTAGGAGTGGCTCCTTCACTGTCGTTGAGATTGGTCGTGCTAATGTTGTTGGAAGTGTTGGAGCGTGTTGAAACATTCGAAGACTGTTTCTTGCTTCTTGTGGGAGTATTGCTATTATCGTTTAGCTCATTGGAAGACTTCATTCTTGTAGATTTCTTGCTCGTTGGACTCGAGTTATCTTGAAATAGTTTCCCGTCATGACTCTCTCGCTCCTTCTGGTCAGCTTTCGCCTCATCCGCAAGATTCGAAGTTGGAATAACACGATTGGAAACATTATTTGCTTGTGCACTTGTACCTTTTAATTTAAATACATCCAAGAGAATGCTTTGCTTTCTTGCAACATTCTCTTCCGCGCGTCCCATACGATTGCGATTTTTCATCTTTTTCTCAGCTTTTTCCAGTTGTTTTTTCTTCTTGAAATCAGCCAACTTATTCTTAATAATTGTTTGAAATTCTTTAATATATTCAACTCGAGACTTTTGTGGATCTTCAAATCGTTTCTTTGTCTTCGCAAGCCAATATTTCTCTCCCATAACAAATTTCCGCAATTTAATCTGCATCAAGAGCACAGGCGTAAGAATATTATTATTCCCAACCTTCGACGACCATTTAACAACATCTTGAATGGATAGTTCAGGTGTCCAATTATCTCTAAGATCATGGAAGATCGACTGCATAGTGGATGACGTCTCTAACTTTCGCTTATGTACGATATCAAAGGTATCTTTCAGATCAGAATCTTTAAAAGACATACATATCTTGTTAAAGAAAGAAATGAAAGAATAAGTAGAGGTACACTTACATCGAACGCGTAATACCCCTGAAAGATCTTTCATTAAGTAAACAATAGCTCCTAGTTGATTTTCAGGAATTGTTAAAAGATTCCACATACAACAAACAAATTCAAGGAAATTGAATTTCCCAGATTTATCAGCATCAAAGATATGAAAGACTTGTTTCTCAAAAGCTGAAAAATCACTATTCATAAAGGTAAAGATATCCACTGGTTGAATATTGCCTATATATCAAATTTATTTTCACAATCATTCAATGACGGAAGAGAGAGGATTCGATAAGAACTGAAAATAAAAATGAAGTGTGAACAAAAGCTCTTACCACCACCATGAACATCAACCTCCTTGAATACAGTGTAAAAAATATCAATTTCGTCATCTTCAATGCCCATCAAAGGAGCGACTTCATAGATCGTATCATCCTGTCAAACAAAAAGATTTGCAACGGTAGATTTAGTGAGAGGAGGACATCATAATCCGATGAGGCATTAATACCTGTCCCTCAATATCATCATTAGGAACGAATTTAATTTTCCGCGAAGTACAGGCACCCATCGCTTCTGGAGAAAGATATTCTCTCTGATTTAATCAAGTTGTTTCCTTGTTTGGTGATTGGTTTGAAAGCGTTACCCTTTCTTTTTTGAGGACCAAGGCGGGTTCATGTAATTGCATTATTAAATTAAGAATACTTCTATAATCTACTTCTGTGCGATAGATATTACATATAAAAAACTACCTGATGAATCTGTTATTAATTGATCGAGAACAAACATAAAATCTTTCGCTTGCCATACAGAGAGAAAAACCTCGAGCAATAGGGCAAAAAAGGGAAAACAACAAGAAGAAAGAAAACAAAAAAAAACAAAACTTAAGAATGCGAGCGAGGAGGAGTAGACTGTGATGATAACTTCACACACCAAAGCAGTATCTGTGATACCATTGGGAGGAAGACGTTTGAAAGAATGAGGAGAATGTGTGGCATGAAAGGATACGTCAGAGAACCAAAGCAAACAAAAGAAAAACACAAAAAGAGTTTCGGCGAAAAAAAGGAATTTATGATTGAATGAAAGAAAAAAATCACTCAATGAATAACCATGAGAAAGAATAAGGAGGAAGAAATGTATTAAAAATATCGATTGATCGCTCACAAAGGACTCTTTTGAATTTACTCTACCGCGACAGTTTTCACTTTCCGACGCGGTGTAGAGAGTTTATTACCGAATGAAAATAAAGCAGCTGCCGGATTGAGTGCCCATCGAGTCTTTTCTTTCTCTTCTACTTGCTCATTAATCGTTACTAAACCTGGGATTCTCTCAACGGTTAAAGGAGGCCTGTCTGTTCTCTCCCCAACCTGGGGAAATACAGAAGGAATATGTAAAGGATATTGTTCGTTTAGCTGTTTGGATTGCTCGAGTATCTGCTGTGGTTGCTGTCGATCTACTTCATTTTGGAAATCAAAGATCGACTTCCTTATCTCCTCCACAGATTTCACCTTCTTGAAGCAGTTTCCATTCTTATTAAACAATACAAAACACGTTTCACAATCTATTTAATCAATAAACAAAACAGAAAAAAAATTAAGAACGCGGCAAGGTTCAATGAGAGATGTCTCTTACCTCGTGAGCAAAATTCGGATTTTCTTCCACCACGAATATAAAATTTATACGAGCAATTTTGACACCTTCCAACAACCTGTCTATTTCCATCACCATCTATCACATCATTCCAAAGTGGTAATGTGGTATTCGTGCTAGCGGTGGTGGCGGAAGAGAAAGATTGATGACTGGATAACATGAAAGGAGAATGATTCGCTGTCGTAAGATTGCTACTTAAATCTTCATGATTATCATAACAATATCCTTGAATAAATTCATTAGAAGTAGAATCCATCCCATACTTCATATTGGCAATCATTTTTGGTGATATTTTTGCATTCATTAGCACAAATGTATAACGGCTCTTCCTTTCAATGAATTTTCACTCTTTCAAAAATCAACACAACAACAAAAAACCTTCAATACAACACACTTGATCAACCACCATCAAGGGAAGTCAATAAACTATGCAAAAGAAGTCAGGGAAGTGGTAAGAATTTGAGATGATATGAAAGAAGATCAAAGAGATATTAAAGAATTAGAAGATGTCAATGTCACTCTTCTCTCTCAGCCTCTACCTCTTCCTACTGTATCCTTTTATACCACACTACTGCTTTCTAGGAGGTAGTGGAGGATGGAGAGTAGAAGCCTGTCTCCTTCTTTTCATCTCAGACAGGTTTCTAGGTAGACGCGTAAAATTGTGAAATCATCTTTGGAAATCACCTTCTTGGTGATGTGAGAATAAGATGCAACAAAATGGTCTTGTAGGTGGACAGCGATTCAATTATGGGCCTCATTGTTCAAAGGTGATCGTTGTGAATGAGATTGATGGGAAGGAACATCTTCGAAAGCAATCTATCTCGCTCCAGTCTTATGACAATAAAATAGGTGACCGAGTTGTCGCTCATCTCTTTCGCAGTCTAGAGCGATCGGGTGAGTTGTCAGGTGATGGAATCCGTTGGCGCTGTCTCTTATTCGATGGAATGCTGCAAAGTCTCCATCAGTCCCAACACCATCGTATCTCTTTCATGATGGCTGTGCGAGTGTTGTTAGAGGTATTGCTGAGTGAGTGGAATTTAGTAGAAGAGTTCTTTGTTCTGCGGCGCCTTTGGTTGCAACCCTCGAGCATTGATGGCTCTGATGGTGATTGGGTGCGTCAGGTGCTGTGGGGTGTTTTGCTACCTGAGCTCAATGATTATGACGATTGCCGCTTCCTTATTGATGTGATACAGTGTTGGATGAGTGAGTTATATCAAGGAAGTGTAATTGACAGCGGAGCAGTGAGGGATCGTTGTTCTCATCTGCTGACGTATGTTCCCTCTCTATTCATCGTTCTCGAAGAGGATGACATCAGAGACGAGGACGGCCCTCAAAGGAAACCCGGTATTATTTTACCTGTAACTGACATCCTGATCCGTGGAAAGTGCTCCGACGTCAGACCATTAATGCAGATTACCTCCTCGTCCACTTCCTCGCACCTCCTATTGCTCTACCGCGACTTCCCCGAGACTTCAGTAGAGCCTAGTGCACTGTGGCTCTCTCAATTCATTACACTCCTAGAAGAGACAGGTGTTCGACTCCTCATCCTGCACACTATGCTGACGTCGCCGACTCTAAGAGCGACTCTCAGCACACGTCACATCGCTTGTGTAAGTGAATTTATTTATTTCTTCCTTAGTTGACCTGATTTATCGCTTTCTCACTCTCTTGTTGCTATAGATCGAGGGTGTAGCGGAAACTGACTTACATCTCCTTCAAGCAAAGACAGGCTGTCTTATCTATGACGATCTTTCGCACCTTCTCTATGACTCACGCACTTCCTCACCGGCAGCAGCAGGTTTCGGGGCGATTCGTCGCCTCTTTCATGGTGGTCAAGTAGTTGGCTTCCAGCTTAGCTCTCTGACATCTTCTCTCACTATCTCAAAGAAGTGTCTGGATGTTAGACAAGTATTGTTTCGTTCCACATCTCGCTTCAAGGCCATGTCATACCTGATTCTCATCAAGCGTTGTCTGAAGGTAGTGGCAGGGTGTGGAAGAAATCTCATTCCAGTGGGCGGCTGCCATGAAGTGGCATGGGCATTACTGCTCCGACAGCTCGCTGATGTCATTGAAGGAATGAGTGCATCCTCACTACCTCTTGTACAATATCTCTCTCAACGTTGTGCTGACGTCAGTCAAATGCTTTATCCGAACGCGTTGATGTCACTGCCTCACCTGCTTCGCTGTCTCTCCCTCTCGTTTGAGCAGATTACCCTAGCACTGTATCGAGAATGCCGTCAACGCACTACCTTGTCTCCGCCTCCTTTTCGTCCAGCAATATTTGCAGCTCGTACCACATTCAGCGATGCTCAGTTGATGATGTGGTGGAAGCAACACCTCCTCCAACACCTCCTCTTCTCTGAGCCTGAGTCTCAGTGCTTTGGCATTGTCTGCCAGGTCAGCCCGAATAATCGCTTCCGTCTGACTTCAACATGGTGTGATGTGACATCTTTCACTTTCGCATGCACTACAGAGTCGCTGTTTAAAGAAGGTCTGTCTAATACGTCATAACCTTTGTAACCTGATCTCACTTTGTGTCTGCGTGTCTGTGTGTTTAGGGTTGTTCGCAGTGCTGCAGTCTGTCTTATGCTATGTGAGGACAGAGGAAGTGATAGGCGGAGAAAGAGAGAACGAGGAGGAAGTTGGCTGATGGGTCGACAGCCGTCTGTTTAATTCGAAGTCACCTCATCGCCGATCTGCAGCAGAGAGATTGCAAAGAGATCACAGAGAGATGAACCTAAGGCAACAATAAAGATTGAACGTCATTGCTACTTGAAAGAGCGAAGACTCTTAATGGAGGGCAGTACAATGAATAAACACATAAAAAAGAGAATATGTATACATTACCACACCATACCCCACACCACACAATCCAATCAACCCTACCACACAGTCCTATATATCTATCCTAACCACAATCATAATCATAATCATATATCTATTTATTTTACTCATCAAGACCATAGTCAATCTCTGTCAGATTCTCAGGAGGATAAAGCATATCACCAAACCTCCAATCCTCTTCCATACGAGGTGGGAGATACAGAGCATCATAGCTATCCTCTGCTAGAGCCTCTTTCACTCGATGAACTAGTTTATTTAGATTCTTTGGTGCGAATAGAACATCAGGGTTAATCCCTCCCCAGATATCCTTCATTAACTTCCCATTAATTAGATGATAGCTGTTATAACCCTCACACCACATCTGCATCACTCCCTCTAACGATGACCGCCATAGCTCCTATAAATACACAGACAGACATCAGACTAAACCTCACTAGCTACATCGATGCTTACCTCAGATTGGAGGGATGCTTTGTCTACTTGTTGTTTGAGGTCTTTCTGATGATTCTCTGACATCAAATAGTAGTAGTTGATCAGATCTTCAGCATCAGCTTGAATCACGGTTGCACCAGTAGCAGCAGCACGACTAACAGGTTTCTTAGCGACTTCCTGTTTTACCTCTGACCTCATATTATCACTATTATCTTCTCTAACTCTTGGTTCACTTCCTCCTTGCTCTCTGTCCTCCGCCACCTCCTCTCTTTCTCTTCTTCCTCCCTCTAGATCCTCTGCTGGAATGAGACCCATCTTCTTCACCTTCGCTACTTTCATTTCTTTTTTCTTTTCCTCCATCTTTGCTTGCATTGCTTCCTCTTCTTTATAAGCTAATGTGAATAAATGCTCCTCTGGCGAGAGATCTGAGAGATATCTCGTAAGGTTATAATCATATCGTCGAAAGATTGGTTCAGCAATAACATATGGACTACGAATAAAATCTTCACAATAGATCCATAACTGATATTCAACTTGATCATTGTTATTTAATTCTTGATCAAAGATATCATATAACTTCTTAATTACTGCTATCCCTCGTCTTAACTCCTCTGTCGTATTCATGTACGATAATACGGTTGTGACGACTAATCGTGAATGCATTGGTTCATCGTCTGCTAATTGTAAATGAACATCATGTGGTTCTTGTGGATAGAGTTGTGGTGGTGACTTAGGCTCGATCTGCCCTTCCTCATTCCTTTCCTCTCTCATGGATGGAGGTATATAGGCATAAGAAGAGTCATAGAAGAGATCTTGTTCGTACGATAATCGTTTATAGATCTGTTGAGCATATTTCAATAGTTCTGTCTCATTTTCGGAAGGAAGCAGGTCCCAATTAGGCTAAATACACAACAGAGAATAGAGGGGTTAGAGAGATTAAGGACAGTGAGATGAGTAGTAGTACTTACCCCTTCCTCGATGATCTTTGTCACATTGACGTGGTTTATATAATCTCGAACATCTAACTTCCAATCCGGATATCTTGCATCGATCACCATAGGTGTCGTTATATTGACTTCCACCACTTCGTCAGTGCCAGGTTTCTTCACCTGCACTAGGGAAGTCTGAGTCAGTCGCACTTTCTCTCGTCGCACTTCAATCTCATCGAAAGGAATATCTGCTCTGATATACTGCTCTTCTGTCATCTCAGGAGGAGTGGAAGTGTACGAGGTAGTGGTAGTAGAGGAGGAGGAGGAGGTGTCAGAGTCACCGCCTAGTTCTCCAAGAATATCGTCAGAGTCTTCTTCATCGCTTTCATTGTCTTCAATGATCTCTTCTCCTTTTGGAAGATCTTGAAAATAGTTACGAAGAGTTCTTTTCTGAGATCGACGTCGTCTATCTCTTCCAGTAGGATTATGAATGATGTCATACTCCTCTGCTGTGATGATCTCACCACCTTCCTCCCAGATACTCTTACTACTATCATCTTCATCCTCATTCTGACTATCTTCTTCGTCAGAATCTTCTCCTCCAAGCTCTTCCTCTCCTCTTTCTCCCTTCTCATCGTCACTGTCATCCTCGACAGAAGAGGTAGTGCGGTCACTGTGCTGACGAGAGGAGGGAGAAGAACCATCTCTGACACTCTCTATACTCTCTAATTCATCCTCTAATGATAATAACTTAAACTGCAACTCTTTAATCGCTTTATTCTTATCTCTTGGACCTAATGCTTTCGTCTTTCCCGTCGGATTCGTCATTCGAGTTAATTCAGCGAGTTTCTTACGAATCTTCTGAATCTCGATCTCCTTCTTCTTCGCTCTCTCAGAGAGAAGTTCTCTCTCAAGATTCTCTGTGTAATTCATTCGTTGGAAAAGTGACTCGAAGTCAAACTCGTATTCATTGCCAGTAGGAGAGATGAGCGGTGAGTCAGAGGAAGAGGAGGAAGAAGAAGCAGACGATGACGATCGCTTTGATCCATTCACATCAGCGAAATCTCGATCAGCCTCTTCATCATCATCATCATCATTATCATCGTCCTCATCATCGAAGGAAGAGAGCACCTCCTTCATCTCCTCTGCAGTGATGTTATGACCTCCTTCCAGGTCATAAGCTCCTTTATAAGCAGATCTCGGTCTTCCTCTACCTCTCTTCTGCTGAGATTCAAACCTCTGAAAGAGAGCCTCATCTTCGTCATCCTCTCCACTAAATGCTTTCCCTGCAATAGTATCATCGTCCTCGGTATCAATCATTTCCTCCTCGTCATCTTCATTATCACTGTCAAGTTTCCTCTTCTTCACTTGAGATTTCGGGACATTAAAGGAAGGATTATTGGGTAACGAGTATTGCTCTAAATTAGATGAAGGAAACTCATTATCAAAGTTACGTAATACTTTCTCCATTTTAGATAATTCTTCTTTCATATTAATCTTCTTACGATTATCTGTTAATTGTAGTGCTTCATTGAAAAACAGGTCTTCATCGTCCTCTGCGATGTCCTCATCCTTTAAAGGTGGGGAAGGAGGTGGATTCGATGTGGATAATTGATTACCATAGAACTCTTTATTCAGATAAGAAGGGATATCAAAGTCTTCTTCTCCATCATCTTCGTCTTTCCTCTTTCTTCCAGCCTTTCTCTTCACTATTTGAGATGGAGAGGAAGGAACAGAGGCTGTTATACTATTACTCTTATCAGGTAATAGACTTGTGTTCTTCTTACTCTTCTTCTTTAAACCTATATTATCTTCGTCCTCTTCGTCTTCATCAATAAAGGGAGAGATCTTGCTTTTCACTCCTGATTTCTTCTTGGATCGAATATCTCTTTGAAGGAGATCAAAATCAATGTCATCTACGATTCCTTCGTCTCCTTCTCCCTCTGAGACAGAAGGAGGCAGTAATGTCGGATCTAATTCATCCTCATTAAAATTCTCTAAAGATTCTTGTATTCTTTGAAATTCAACATCAACATCATTGTTTTCAAGGAATTTGAGGAATCCTTCTTCTATCTCATCTAACTCGTTCTTCTTACCACCTGCAGCTCTTAAACCATCGATACTACCGCCTCCGCCACGACCAGCAGGAGATTTACTACTGCCTGTTGATGCTTTGAACTCTTTTGAAGACTTTTTCCCGGTGTTTGTCTTGGAAAGAGGAAGGATGTCCTCCATCTTTCCCATCACTTCATCCAGGTCGTTCATCTCTGCAAGGAGCTCTTGCTTGGATATCTTCTTCCTTTGGCCATCGTTTGCACTAATAATCTTGCTATTCATGGTATCGCGACTAAATGTTACACTATCGGGTTGAGTATAGATATCAGATGGCTTCTTTGGTCTTCCTCGCTTATTCTCTTGACTCGCTGGAGGTTGCGCTTCAATAGAGTCGGTTGATGAGATAGTAGAAGCTGATTCATGTTGTGTTGATTTATTTTGGGTTAAATCGGGATCAGATTCACTTTCATCTGATGATTTCTTCTTTCTAGCAAAGAGAGCGTGCGACCAAACATTCCTTCTATTTATCTGTAATGACCTCGATCCCGAGGAAAGAGAATTTATATGATTGATAACCTTAAAAGATCTATCTCTACGAGAAAAAGTTAAAGTATGACGACTATAATGAAGAAAACTTCGAGTAATAAAAACTAAATTCCCAAATAACAAGAAAAATATGAAAAAAGTCGCACGAAATGCAACTTTCAACCCACCCATTCCCAACAGATCTCAATCACCACCAATCAAACTTGATTCGTGACAGAAAAGACAATAATTGAGATGGAATCAATGATTTTAATGGACTTGAAAGCTTTCAATCAAAGAATGATGCACGAACAGCAACCTTCCCTACTTACGCAATCTCCTAAACCCGCAAACATAACGCCCAGTAACGAAAACTCGAATACTATCAATAGAAAAGTCTAATTTTCCATGTTTTTGAAATCTTTATTTTATTATGGGGTAAGAACAATGAAGAAAAGAGTATTAGGTGGTTAAGAGCAATTATCTGCCCATTCTATTCACATTCTTCATACCTACTTGATAATCAATTGATTCTTATCTTCCTTCTACCTTTATTGATTTATTTATCATCTTATAATATTTAAAAATGTCACGTATGGATCGAGAACCATGTCCTTATAGAATTGTTGATGATGCAGGAGGAGCTTTTGCATTTGGTAAGAAAAATTTTTCATTGTTTGAATTAAAAATTTTATAATTTTAATTTTTGAATGAATTCTTATGATTCCTATAGGTTTGGTTGGTGGTACTGTCTGGCATTTCTTTGGTGGTCTGCGTAATGCTCCTAAAGGACAAAGAATTGCTCAAACTGTTGCACGTGTTCGTACTCGTGTTCCAATCACTGGTGGTAGCTTTGCTGTTTGGGGTGTCTTATTCTCATGCTGTGACTGTACATTCACCTACATCCGAAGGAAGGAAGATCCTTGGAATGCGATTATCTCTGGTGCTGCCACTGGTGGTATTCTTGCTGCACGTGCTGGTGTCAAGGCAGCTGGACGCAGTGCTGTTGTTGGAGGTTTAATTCTTGCAGCTATTGAAGGATTAAACTTGTTATTAGTGAGAGTATTGATGCCTAAGATGGAGAAGATGAATGCTGAGGCTGGTCTTCCTGCACCTCCTGTTGATACTTTAGAGCCTCCAGTGGATCCACGTAGACCAAGAAGTCGAATTCCAAGATCTCAAAAGCCATTATTTGAAGCCAATCCTTCTCCATCGCCTTTATTCACTCCTTCCTTCGGAACTAGCAGTGGCAGTGGCAGCAGTACCTCATGGGACACTCCTGGCTTCACCACTGAGAGCAACTTCTCCTCTGATCGCTCCAATTTAGGCACAGAAGAAGAAAAGAAATCTAGTTGGAAGTTCTGGTAAAGAAGAAGAAGCATAGATCGCTATTGCTAAGCATCCTCGAATCCAATATGAGTGAGGTGTTGTTAGTTTTCACGTTAGAACGTCATAGAACTCCTCCAATTTGTTTATATAATACTTAAAACAACCAATCTCTTCCCCCCAATTCATGTAATTTGTGATTCCTTTCTCTTCCTTCCTTTCTCACTGAGAGCGATAGATTCGAACA
>VFQN01005506.1_pt1 | contig 15430 bp, 18 predicted proteins | sample 3512371 | NCBI WGS metagenome assembly VFQN01 (sample SAMN10412370, study PRJNA504923) | tailings metagenome | isolation source: Replicate 2 from Balatoc abandoned mine | place: Philippines: Itogon, Benguet | collected 2017-08-28
CCTCACGGCTCCTGCCCAGCTGAAGGCAGGGGCGTCCAACATATGAAGGCACGATGTACCGTAGCCTCTGGGGTAGGCGCACCTGAACGTGTGGGTCGCTGCACACCCGCTCTCCCGCACACTCGCATGGCATGTGGTACAAGCTTGAAGTGCTACCGCAACAAAAGCTGCACACGGCATACAGTTACAAATTGTACATAGCTACCGGCACACAAGTGCGCCTGCACACTGTCCCACTCTCCCGCCAGAGCACGGAGTACGCTTTCGGTGAGCTGCTTGCTGCCACAGCACTGAACACGCCTCCACATTCCCGCTTCCACCTACTCTCACCTACCCGTTCCCGTCCTCTGCGTCCGCAGAACATGGAGTTCAAGTTCGTGGAGCTGCTGTCCGTTCGCTTCGTGGGGTGCGAGGAGGAGCTGGTCCGCGCGCACGTGACGTACCGCTACAACCTGGTCAAGGCGCGAAACCAGCTGCTGCTGGCGCGCCTGCAGGACGTCAACGCGGCGGTGAGCACTCAACCGTGTGTTTACCGGTACTGGCAATGAAATATTTAAGGCTTGTGTGTTGGGATCGGTTGGGAACCAGCTGCTGCTGGCGCGCCTGCAGGACGTCAACGCGGCGGTGGGTGCAGAGTACTGTGAAATGTAGACCAAGTATTTTTATATGTACCAGTCTAAGATCAAGTATTTTTTATATGTTCGTATGCACGTCCTTGGGACACATGTGCGCAAGCTGCTGCTCGCCAGGCGGCAGGACGTCAACGCGGCGGCGTGTCCCGCTTGCCTGTAAACATATACTTGCCCAATTATGCGTTTTGCTGAGTATTCCGAGACCGCTTGGGAACATAAATGTCAACCCGACGGCGGGTGGCGTCTGTGTGACTAGCATCGTACCCTGAGGCCGTTACAGGTACATACCGCTTGCGGCCCAGCCCTCCGCCCTGACCCCCATCGCCCTGTGCCCTTCTGCTCCCCTCACCCCTGCCTCCCGCACAGCTCAAGGTCAAGGCTCCCAGCCTGCTGCTGCAACACAATAAATCAAATAAATTACTTAAATAAAAAACATATTACAATTAATTGTCGGTTGCCTGCCCCTCCCCCACGTGCCTCCCCCGCAGCTCACGGTCGAGGCGCCCAGCCTGCTGCTGCAGCATAATACATCAACTGGATAGGAATGAATCACAACAGACTGTCTGACACCTACTGCCAACCATGTCGCCTCCCCCGCAGCTCAAGGTCAAGGCCCCCAGCCTGCTGCTGCAGCTGCAGCGCACCCCTCCACGCGCCCCCGGCATGGTGATGGGGCCGCCCCACGTGGCGGCCATGGCACCGCCGCCGCCCTCCGCCGCCGCCTCGCCCAGCAAGCCCTTCTACACATAAGAGATCGACGCCACGTGCGCGTGATGCGTCCCCGATAGCGACAGGGGGCACAACTTAGCAGGCATAGCAAGCCCTTTTACACATAGAGAGGTTGACGCCACGTGGTGCGTCACAGTGACGCTGACGTGGGCGGCGTGTAGTATATTGGAGGTGGCCGCCAGCCTTTCTTGGTGGCGGGACAGCGGGTCCGCGGCCCCGCAAGCCCTTCCACACCTAGCTAGCTTTAGGCTCCATGCGACGCGTCCCTGTGACGGGAGTGCGAGCATTAGTAATGGAGGTTGTCGTACGCCGGGGAGGCAGGACGGGTGGTGTGACCCAGAAAGGGCCGACGCGCAAGCCGTCCTACACCTCGTGGCCACGTCGGTGTCCACTCGTGGGGAGGAAGGCCTTGAGACACAGGCTACCCGGAGTGAGGCTTGATGGCGGGACGGGCGGCAGCGCGGCACAGCACGGCAAGCGCCGCACGCCTGTTGCCACAAGGTCTTAGTGTGCAACGTGCCTTCTAGGCACCAGCCTTGTTGGCTGGATGGGCGGCGCTTGGGCCTTGGGGCCATCCCATGAAGGAGTATTGGAGGTGGTTCGGGGCAGCTCATGGTCAGGGATGCTTACGTGGCTAGAGGTACTTTGTCGTGACTCCTGTCTGGGGTCCCGGTTGGGACACATCCGCGGCTATGAAAGCTAGTGCTGCGTCACAACCAGGGCAAGCCTGTTTACGATGGTTTCTTTCAACGTGCCCCAGCTCCGCACTGAGTGGCGAAATAATAGCAAAGTCCATTCGTGCACTCAGCCCATCTACCGGTATGCCCCTCATGTCCGGCCCGGTCAGGCCAACATTATTCTTAGTCAGCACGTACCCAAGGAGGTAGCCGTAGGCACACGCAACTACGCTCAACCTTAACCCACGCCACATCCAGGGCCACGATTTGTATGTAGACGGTGAGCCAGGCACGGCCTTGCTCCCGGCTTGACAACCAGGGGGGGCTACCTGAGCAGCAGTGGGTTCCGAGTTTCCGACACCCTGTTATCCTAGGACAAACAAAGATGTCGTACCATCAATGTGGGCAACAGGTCCGATGCTGTAAGACGTTTGGCATACGACATGAAGTGAACGCCGTACGTTTGTGCAGCCCACAAAGTAAGGCTGTTACGGTACCCAGTCACCAAAGCGTGTGTGTTTCATGTACAACCCAACACCTCGTGCATTGCGCTACGGCTGAAAGGCCATGGCCCAGTAAGACTTAAGACACATTTCAAGACATGCGACGGAGTCAGACCACGGCTGCATGGCTACGAATGAAGAAAATATCTAGGTAGGTATCAAATGGGGTGCATGAAGGCTTGGAGGGAGCGCGGCACCGAGCTACCATGTTAACAAACCGTGTGCGAACAACTGCAATGCAACTTTTGTGCGTGGTGGCGGTTGGTCGGTGAGCAGTCAGACCGCCAGTCAACTACACAGCGCGCCGCCACCTGTCGACTAGCTTGGCGCTTCCCTGCGCTCCTGCTGCGCCCGCCGCTCCGCTGTACGACAGCAGCGTTGCCGTACAGCCCAGCTGGTCGACGACTATGGCGTAGTCCGTGTCCCTGCAAAGGACAACAGTGATGAAGGCACGCCGTGATCCGAAGCACCGCACTGCACGGAAGGCTAGCTACTGTCAGAAGGCTACTGTACGGGAGGTTCATGATGTATGGCCGTCCACGCATGCATGCCGGTACATCCATCACAGGCAATGAACGCGACAGAACCTGCTGCAACTGCCCCGCAGAACAACCCCCATACTCACCCAATAGCCAGCCGGTAGAGCGCCCCCACGGTGGCCTCACTGCTGTTCACCTCCTTGCCATCCGCAGCAACGCCCGTCCCGCCCGCGCTGTCCGCTGCTGCCGTCCCAACCCCACCACCACCACTACTGCCCGCTGCTGCGCCATTGGATCTTACGGTGGCGCTGCTGGACCGGATGCCGTTCCCACCACCCCCGGTGGCGTTACTACTCCCTCCCTGTTGCTGCCCCTCCTCTGCTGCTGCTGCTGCAGCCATGACTGCCTCCGGGAGCTGACCCTCCTCGCCAGACCCCAAGAGCGTCCCCGTGCCCACTCCAACCGACACCAGGTCGGGGGTGCGGATGCCGCTGCAAAGTACCACCCTGCGTGGGCGCGACGTGAGACTTCACTGGTATAATGCATTAGACAATTTGCGGTATACTAGGTTGGCAGGTAGGGCCACAGGTAGGGGGAGGCAGGGGCCCAGGTAGGCACAACGCGTAAGCCAGCAGACGGCGCTGCTACGTAAGGGGGACTGCAACCGACTCGGCTGAAAGCCTAAAGGCCCATTTGCTTGAGTTGCGTTCTGGAACCGAAAAGGGCAAGCGCGAAAGGTTGCACTCACCCTCCATCGCCCGGGCGGCTCCCCATACACATGTACACGGTAGAGCCGTTATCCGAGAGCCACATGCCTCCCAGGGTGACTGCTGCCGCTGCCTGCTGCTGAGTGGTATCTTGTGCACTGCCGCCACCGCTCGTCCCATCAGCGCTACCCGTACCCCTGCTACTGTCATCAGCCGTCACTGACACGTTGCCCCCACTGCTGCCCCCGCTTTTCATAGCGGAACCGGTTGGCGTCTGGTCGAGGGGGGCAGGCAGGCGGACGGGCGGGCATAGCACACCCGAGGTGGCGTTCCTAGGGCAGGTGGGGTTTGCGGGCTGCTCCGCACAGCTGGGTGAAGCCACCCCAGCAGCGGGGTTAATGGGGGTGGAGGGAATCGGTTGGCTGGTGGGGTGCGGTGGGCTGGTGGTCATGCTGCTGGGTGCGCGCGGTGGGGCTGCAGCTGCTGTGCATGAGTCGGGCTGGCCTGCAGGCGTGGGTACGCTGACACGCTGCGGGCAGGAGGCGCGAAAGGCACACGGTGATCCAAATGTTATGGTTGAGTGACAGCAGCTTGGCCATGCTGGCACCCTGGCAGTGCGCGCGCGGACCGCGGAGAAAACAGTAGGGGTACCGGTAGTGGTTATTATAGCTCCTGCTGCACCCGTACGTACGCGCCGTACACAACTAAGCAACTAACAGTCCTAGGGATCCCTGCCCTTGAGTGCCAAGCTAAACGAGCTAAGCTTTCATGTTGTGTCTTGTTGTTCGCACCTGCCGCATGCACGACGCATCGTTGCTACATGCAGCACAATCTGCTCTCCTAGGCGTCCTTCACCACTGTACGGTGTGTAGCAGGGGACTGGTGTGTAGGCCACCGCTGAGTCCTCCTGGGAACGGCACCTACTACCGTACTGCCGTACTATCGTACTGCCGTACTGCCGTACACGCACCGCACACCCACCAGGTTGTCGAGCAGCAGCACACCCGCTCCAGAGCTGTCCATGCGGCTGAAGCGCAGCGCCACGGGGCTGTCTGTGGGCACCTCCAGGGGCAGTGTGAACTCGTAGCGCCGCCACTCATTGGGCGGCATGTCGTGAATGGACCACACCGTCCACCATCCGCCGCCCTGCGTGCACAATTGGAGTACGCGCATGTCCAAAAATGTCAACAGACATGTGGATACATGTGCTGCCGTTGCAGGGCACGTTACGGGTGGACTCTGGACTGCACAGTCCGGCAGCCGCTGCCACATTTGAAGAGCGTGCATCATCACATAAGTGTACATAGCTGTGTTTTCGTTGTGGGAGGGACACGTTACGGGTGGGCTGCACAGTCCAACAGCCGCTGCCTTGCGTTCAGCAGGGACATAGCAAGGGGCAGGCAACCGCAGAGGTGAGGTACCGGTGCACCAGTGTCCTACTGGTATGGTGTGGGTGTGTTGTGTACCCTGTACCGGTATCGCCGCTAGGCATGTAGACAGCTTGCCTGGCTGCTGCTGGGCAGTGGGCACGCGTTTTACCATGCCATGTACGGTACGGTAAGCAGCCAAGAGCCAACCGTAACCGTACGAAAGCTTTGCCAATTCCCTCCAAGCATCCGTCATTGGCACAGATATGCCCTCCTGCTGCCCCTGCAGCTGCCTCTGCCCCGGCCACAGGGTCCCACCTCTCCCGTGTCGTAGTGCTCCAGCGCCAGCTCCGTGCCGCTGTCGTACCATGTCGTACACGCCCACCCCACGTGCACGCTCCATGTGGCATCAGCAGGCACGGTCGCGTTCTGCAGCTGCAGGGAGCCGCCGCCCTCAAACACGAGGCTGCCATTGCCGTACACGTACAGCCCACACGTGTCGCTGGTGTTGCCCAGCCGTACGGTGTCGCCGTACGACTCCGTAGGGGCCCAGATGGTGGTGTTGAGGCCCCCGGTGGTGTTGAGGACCCCGGTGGAGCCCTGTGCGCTGCTGCTGCTGTTGGTGCTGCTGCCGCTGTTTCTGGGTTCAAAGTCGTCGACCAGGATGACGGTGCGATTGCGTGTGGGGCAAGGGATGGGCGGCTGGGGCCACACCACTTCCAGGCTCTGCGGTTGGGAGACAATGCATGTGATGCAGCGTGGGTAAAAGAGTACGGTACCGTGGGCGGGCATGGCAGCGTAGCGCAGTGTGCGCAAGCGGCCCTACATGATGAGCATGACGAGCAAAGGAAATGCAACCGAATGCAGCCAGCCAACATGGTAAGTGGTAGGTACGTGGGCAAGGTACTCTGGTACTGTGCTGGTAAGTGGCCCGCCCACGGATGAGTAACGAAACCAATGGATTCCGAAACCTAACGGCAAGGGTGTTGCCGCTTGCCGGCGAGTAGAGGGCAGGGCAGCCAACTCATCAGAGGCTACCGGTGTGCGTGTGATGGTTGGCCAACAGCAGAAGCAGCTTCGCTTGGGGCACGGCCGCATGTGTGCCACAGCACCGCTGCTGCGCCCTTCAAACCTTGGCATGTGGCCCAGTTGGACCAGCGCACCAGCCGTCCAGCCCTTCACGCACTTTCCTTCACGCACCCTTGGCCCAGTACAGCCTGACCACGGAATTACTGCAGTATGGATGGAGGTTCTCGTTTCCCGCACGCTTACCAGTCGGTCCAGGGCGACCACCGCTTGTCTGGCGCTGTCCGCTGGCCTGCGGAAGCGCAGGTGCACGAAGGTGTCCTTTTCCAGAGGCAGGCTGAAGCCGTACCGGCGCCACTCGCCCAGCGGCATGTTAGGGCCCGGGGACCACGCCTCCAGCCAGGTCGCCTCGTCGTCATCAGAGTACTCCAGCACCACTGTAACGTCATAGCCATACGCGTCGCATGCCAACAGCGCATGCACGCTCCACGTGGCATTCGCGGGCACGGTCATGGGCTGTAGCTGCCTGTACGACTCGGGGCCGAGTACGAAGCTGCCGTTGCCGTACAGCGCCTGACCGCACGTGTCGGTAGTGTTGCCGAGGCGGGCGATGCCGTACATGAAGTTTGACCAGAGGGTGGTGTTGAGGCCTCCGGTCAAAGGGTCCTGTTCAAAGTCGTCTGTCAGGAAGGTTGTGCGGTTGGTGGCGGGGCGCGGGGGGCTGGGTGCGGGCGGCTGGGGCCAGACCACCTCCAGGCTCTGTAGGGTGGCCGGACGGTGCGTGGGCCAAATCAGCACAATTGCCATACCGTACACCATACAATAATTGGATGCCAGGTTCGCAGACTTGTGCAAGGTTATTATCAGGCAACATGCAGCAGGTATGCCGCACCGTTGGGCCTGCAGAACGCACGTAGTTGGTGCGCAAGCAAGCCCCTGTTGCAATCCCTGGTACGCAGCCATGGCAGTGGCCCGGACTCTCCTACAAGGACTTCGGGGCATTACTATAGCGCCTTCACAGCTCCTGCACGGATTGGGAGATATCAATTGACTTGTGGAAAGCGCTCCCATATGTCTCCTGCACGCACCAGCCGGTCAAGCAGGATGTTGGCAGTGCCCTGGTAGTCAAGGCCCCTCCGGAAGCGCAGGTGGGCGTACGTGTCTTCCGTGAACGGCAGGCTGAAGCTGTACCGCCGCCACTCGCCGTACGGCGGTACGACACTCCACGCCTCCTTCCACGTGGCCTCATCATCGTCAGAGTACTCGAAGAGTATCGGCGACTTGGAGGAGTAGGAAGAGCAGGGCGCGAAGACGGCGTAGAGCGAAACAGATGCATTGGGCGGGAATGTGAACGGCTGCAGCTTGCGGAAGGAGTCGTGACCTATGGCCAGCGCGCCCCTGCCGTACACGGGCTGGTCGCAGTTGTCGTCCGAGCCGTTGAGGTAAGCAATGCCGTACATGAACGGCGACCAGATGGTCTTGTTGAGCCGTTGGAAGCCTTGCTCAAAATCGTCCCTCAGTAGGATGGTGCGGTTTGAGGGGCGTGCAGGGGGCGTCGTTGGGGGTGTGGGTGTGGGCCAGAGCACCTCGAGGCTCTGCGGAGGTGCGCATACAGCAGGGAGTTGAAGTTTGGTAATTGCTTCATAAACGAGGAGGCTACATGTAGGCGCAAGTCCGCAAGTTAGGCAGTAGCGCAGTACCAGGCGGTACCAAGCTACCAACACAGGATGCAGGTTCGCAGGAGTGCACGCTGGTGGACACAGCCACACGCCACGTGCCACGTGCCACACCAGCCCCTACGTACCAATCGGACGTTCCAACGCGCACCACAATCAGGGACCCAAGCCGTGTGCATACATATAGGCTCGCTACGGTAGCGAGGGAGCCGTCGACCAGCAGGTAGGCCAGCAGCTGATACTAGCCCTGCCACGCCCAGTACGCGGCCTCCCACGCACCACATAGTACACAGCACGGCACGCGCATACGCACGCACGCACGCAAGGTCATCAAGGAGTACGGGAAACCGACGTGCGAAGGGACCAGCAGGGGAAAGGGTCACATCCTCAATTCCTCACTCGGCACGTCGCCTATCACGCTAAGACAAACAACATGGCACATTGCAAGGCATGGGTAACACGCAGTGGCAGAAGCCCCGATCCAACACTTTAAGCGGACAATGAGCAGGGGCGTGCGCTGCACCACGGGCTCGCTCACCAGGTCGTCCAGGGCCACAGCGGCACTTGACGAGAGCGCCGAGTCGCTAGGGATGCGGAAGCGCAGCAGCACCGTCTTATTGGCTGTGGCGGGCGGCATGGTCCACTCGTACGGCTTCAGGACGCCGTACGGCAGGTCTGTTGCGATCCACGCCTCCTGCCAGGAGGCCTCCTCATCGTCAGAGTACTCCAGCACGAGCTGTGGGCTACTGTAGTTGTTGCAAACGCGCATGGCTTGGACGGAGGCGGCAGCGTCGGGGGGCAGGAGAAGGGGCTGGAGCTGTCGGAAGGAGCCGCCTCCCTGCAGTATGAAAGCTCCGCGGCCGTTGATCGGAGCGCCACAGGCCGCATCCTCGGAGGCCAGGGGAAGCCGCGCTATGCCTAGGAAGAAAGGGGACCAAACTGTGGTGTTCAGTCGGGGGCTGTCGAAGCTGTCAGTGATGTGGGTGCGCTTGGGTGCTGCGGCTTCGGCGCGGGGCGCGAGGAAGGCGGGAAGGCAGGCCAAGGTGAGGAGGGCTGCGGCGAGGGCAGCGGATTCGTGTCGGAGGCAAAACCTTATTTTAGACATGATGTGACCTATTTGGCTTTGCGGCTTGTTGCTGAGAGTGTTCGCGTGACGCAGGAAGGCAAGCAGGGAAAGGCAACTTCAGTTACTGCAGGCTGAAAGGACGCGCGACAGCTGCATATCTTCGTAGCTATGACCTTCACCTCGGTGAAGACGGGACTACCTGCAACGCTAAGGTTAAGTCTCGCAACGGTGGTTAGCAAGGTTGTTGCGCTGTTGTCACCCTCAAGGCTAGGACAAAGACATAGTCGAAAAAGTCAAAGCGCATCCAAAAGTGGCGGTTTTACGCACGCAACAATAGCGAACTGTATGTTCCACCGACACCTGCCGGGAGGCCTGCACCTACCAGGGGAGACTTCCCTGGCACCAACCGACACGTGGCACGTACCAACCCGCCACAAACACCTCCCGCACCTTCACCGTGCTGACGCCACGCCCCGCATCCTTGTAGGAACACCTGTAGCCCAATGGCTTTCCCCAAAGCACATCACCTGCACACCGTGGCCACAAACGGTATGGTAGTGGGACTCCCGATCACCTCCAGCGCTACCGGTATGGCCCAACACCCGCACAGGGATAGCGCCCGCCTCCATGCCCATATCAGGGGAGACCTACCGTGGCCCAAATCACCCATCAACTAACGCAGCCACAGCCGCTCGCGCGTAGCACCACCTGCCGCCACGCACGTACTCCGCCTTGAGCATACGGTAGACAGCGGCACCATGCAACTGCAACTCACCCTGATCGCTCACAGCCGCACCGTTCGTTTGCGCAGGAACACGTACGCAGATGTAGGCTTGCGAGTGCCCACAAAAGACATCATATGGCAAATGCGGCATCATCAGTGCAGCCGACAAACGACTCTCGAAAACGACGCCTCAGCTAGCTCGCTGCTCTCCAGGGGAAACCCAGGGGCCGCTCCATGCTCCTCTAACTCTCCCCTCCAGCCGCTGTGCGCACGTCTACATATTGCTCATGCATGCCTAGTGCTGACGCTGCAAAAAACAACATATGCGCGTGAAGTGCATTTCTTTTCTGTAGGTGTGTACACCGCTAACTCACACATCCACGCACGCTCGCTACGTGCATGAACCCCTTCACAATTAGGCGAGCCTTGCAGCGCTCAAAGCTCCCATCAGCACCGTTCCATTACTTGCACGCTCCAGCGGCAACACCTTGCCCCTTAGAGGGCACCTCTAGCCGAGACACACAGTGCTCTTGCAGTGCCTTGATCGCCTCCCCACACGCCTGTTTCCACTGCTGCGCCTGCGGACCGGGCGGTGGGGACGAGCAGGCACCTCACCACCAGCTCGGCAGTCACACCTGCCACGCACTCACAGTACACCAGGTTGGGCGCATTGCGAGCGCGCCCGCTGTGCCACAGCCCCTACCTGCTGCCCGCCTCCGTCAGCTGCCGATGCTCTCCTGCTCCGCTGCTCTCCTGCTCCGCTGCTCCCCTGCTCCCCTGCTCCTCACACGGCTTCTCGCGTTTTACGCGTATCCCCTGCTCCCACACTGCGTGCCGCGGCGTGCCTCCCCCAGCTGCCGCTGTGCGCTCCCGCCCACGTTGGCTGTATGTGGCCTCCAGCGCGCCTGCAGCTGCGTCTGCACCTCCCGCGGCAGCTGCATCCGCCTGCTGCATGCGGCCTGCGCCCGCGTCCGCCTGTGTGCTGCACACCAGCAGCCACCTTCGCCTGCTGCGCATCTGCGTCCGCGCCCGCCTGCTGCGGCTGCTGGTCGGGGCCCTTGGGCTGATACGCCGTCCGCCGCCCCAGGCCACGGGAGCCTCCTGGGTTGGCTGACCGTCCTCGTCCTTCGCCGCCCCAGGCCACCAGGACCGCCACACATCGCCCTCTGCTCGACCATGCTGCCCTCAAAACGCAACTCGCCAAACGCCACGCTCGCACTCCCTGCCTACGACCTTACTCTACAGGACAGTGCAAAAAGAGATGTCATCCAATCGGGCCCCAGGTCTCCTGCCGAAACTAGATGAACTATGCTAAAATCCTTTATAGCGTGCAGTACGCAGAGCCCGCCGTTCGCCAGCGACCAAATGAAGGATGTGTGTTGCGTTTACGACCCAACAGCAACCGGACGCCTCGTGCCTTGTGCTACGGCCAAAGGGCCTTTGCTCAGTAAGATTCCGAACACAATACAGCACGGGAATGAAAGAGGATATGACCACAACTACGTGGCAATTTATGCATGTGCATGATATCTATCGATTGGGTATCATCGGGGTGTATGCAGGGTTGGGGGGTACGCAGTACACAGCTACGACACCAACCAAACCGTTTGCGAGCAAGTGCAACGCACGCAGCACGCCTGGCAAATAGCGATCAGTCCGTCAGTCAGCGGCCGGATAGTGAGTAACAAACTAAGCAGCCCGCCGCCACCTGTCGACCAGCGTGGCGCCTCCCTGTGCTCCTGCTGCGCCCGCCGCTCCGCTGTACGACAGCAGCGTTGCCGTACACCCCAACGGGTCGATGACCACGATGCAGGCCACGTTCCTGCCAAAGGTGTAATGAAAGCACGTGGTGACGGGTGAGCGCACGCCATGCATGCACTGTACGGGAAGTTGCCAAGGCCGTCCACCACCCATGCATCAGGCTACGCATTTTCGGAGTGACGGGCTACTCGCCGTACAGCGGGAGGGGCGGGAAACCCCGTCGTCCCGATGGCCGGACCAGCCCTCTGTCCCGGCTGGGACGGGGCTGGGCTCTGGACAGGGGACCAGAGTAAACGTAAACGCAGAAAACTACCCGTGCATCGCGCAGTATATCCGTCAACAGGGACAATGCATGCGATACCGCGCACTAACCCCCTTGCGCCTCACCTCATAGCCAGCCGGTAGAGCGCCCCCACGGTGGCCTCACTGCTGCTGCTGCTGCTCTCAGTGCTGTCTGCAGGAACACCCGCCGTCCCATCCGCGCGGCTGTCTCCCGCGGCACTGCTGGCCGCCCGTTGCTGCCCCTCTTCTCCTGATGCAGATCCATCTGCTGCTGCTGCTGCTGCTGCTGCCGCCACTACCGCCTCCTGGAGCTCCCCCTCCTGGCCGGGCTCCAAGCGCGTCCCCGTTGCCGTTCCAAGTGACACCAGGCCGGGGGTGCGGATGCCGCTGCAAAGCACCAACCTGCGCGTACGCAAACACGTGTGGCATTACTGGTGAAGCGGTATCATACATTGTCATGGTACTCTAGGCGGTAGCTAGGGTCCAAGGACAAGAGGCCTAGCTAGACACAACGCATACGCCAGGCGGTGCTGCTACCAGTGCCGGATACCAGCAGGACTGAAGGCCCTAGATAAAGCTCCATCTGCGTGCGTGCTTTGTGTCCTGGAACAAACAAGGGCGCGCGCGAACGCCCGCACTCACCGCCCATCGTCCGGGAGGCTCTCCACACACATGTACACGGTAGAGCCGTTGCCCGACAGCCACATGCCTCCCAGGGTGACTGCCGCAACTGCCTGCGGCTGCTGCTGTGTAGAGTCCCGAGCACTACCACCGCCATGGGTGCTATTCCCCGCACCCATGCTGCCGTCATCAGCCGTCACTGGCACGTTGCCCCCGCTGCTGTCCCCGCCGCCGCTCACAGCAGCACCTGCTGCTCGCATCTGGTAGAGGGGGGAAGGCAGCCGGACGGGCGGGCATAGCACAGCCAAGGCGGCGTTCCCAGGGCCAGAGGGTGGTGCAGGCTGCTCCGCAAAGCTGGGGGGAGCCGGCCCATCGTCGGGGGTAATGGGGATGGAGGGAGGTGGCGAACTGGTGGGGGGCGGTGAGTTGGCGGGGGTGTTGCTGAGTGCAGGCGGTGGGGCTGCGGCTGCTGCGCATGAGTCGGGCCGGCCGGCGGGCGTCGGAACGCTGACACGCTGCAGGCAGGAGGCGCAAGGCACACGGGAATTTGGGGTTGCTTGAGGGTCAACGACGTCCCCATGGGGCATCGGTGTGCCGCTACAGGCGCCACGGGCCACGTCATTTGGCCACCCAACTGCGCTCACTGGTACAAACCTCTGGTGAGCTCGGCTTAGGCATCTAGTACATCTACCACCCATCCATCCGTACAGCTCTCAGCGATTCGGAGGCGCCACCTCGCAGCTACCGCCCTGCTGCACGCTGGGCCACCTATCGCCCGTCCGCACCCACCAGGTTGTCGAGCAGACCCTCAGACCCGTACACTGTGAGTTACCGAGACCTCCCAAGGTTACCGTACTACCGTACTGCCGTACACGCACCGCACACCCACCAGGTTGTCGAGCAGCAGCACCCCATATCCCTGGCGGTCCAGGCGGCTGAAGCGCAGCGCCACGGGTCTGTCTGAGGGCACCTCCTGGGGCAGTGTGAACTCGTAGCGCCGCCACTCGTACGACAGCGTGTCGCGAGTAGACCACACCGTCCACCAACCGCCGCCCTGCGTCGTTACCAATAACATGTCCTTGGGTCGCAATACATGCACACAGTGTTTGTTGATAATATACTTGTAACCACGTACTTACTGTGGTGATGGTGTCAACTACGCTTGTCTGTATTTGTGCATGGTTGGGCGGCGTGTTTCACAAAGAACCGTCCCACTCAGGTCCGGAGCGTCCTACTGGTGCGAGTGAGTTGTGTGTTACTGCTAAGCACAAATTGCAGCATGCATTGGCTGCTGGCCACGCGTTGTGGTGCACCATGCGTTGTACAGTAGGCAACCATCCGTGTTTGTGCAGCAGCTGTCCCACAGTTCCGTTCCCGTCCAAGCAACCGTCATTTCCACCTGTTACCCCTTCTGCCCCTGCCTGTGTCTTTGCCCGCAGGACCCCACCTCTCCAGCGTCATAGTACTCCAGTGCAAGCTCCGTACGGCTGCTGTACCATGTCGTACACGTCCACCCCACGTGCACGCTCCACGTAGCATCAGCAGGCACGGTCACGTTCTGCAGCTCCAGGGAGCCGCCGCCCTGCCTACCAAACGCCAGGCTGCCGTTGCCGTACACATCCAACCCGCACGTGTCGCTGGCGTCACCCAGCCATACGGCGCCAATGTACGACTCCGCAGGGGACCAGATGGTGGTGTTGCGGCCCCCGGCGGTGGTTTGTGCGTTGCTTCCACTTCCGCTGCTGCCGGTCCTGGCGCTGTTGATGCTGGGTTCATAGTCGTTGAATAGAATGAGGGTGCGATTGCGGGATGGGCAGGGGGCGGGCGGCTGGGGCCACACCACCTCCAGGCTCTGCGGCGGGTGAGAATGCAGAACAGCATGAGCATACGACATACTGTCACATACGGCAACCATTGCAAGAGGCCCTACATGACGACAAGCAGGGAACCGCAACGGACCAACCAACGCAACCTCCATCTTACTGCAAGAGCCATAGCTGCCGTGAAAGTAATTGCAGGTGGGGTGACCCAGTCACTCGATACTGCAAATACACGTTCGGTGGTTAGCACGGCCGAATCAGCCCACGTGCATCTTCCTCGCAGCATGGCCGCATGTGCACGCCACAGTACCGGTAGTGCATCCTCGCCCTGTAGCCCAGGTAGGCCACCCACCCCTTTACGTGCCACAAAGTCCTCAAGCAGCTGGCTTCGTCTTTGCTCCCACACGTGCTTACCAGTTGGTCCAGGGCGACCACAGCTCTGGTGGCCCCATCCGCTGGCCTACGGAAGCGCAGGTGCACGAAGGTGTCGTTTTCCAGAGGCAGGCTGAAGCCGTACCGGCGCCACTGGCCCAGCAGCAGGGAACGGCCCGGGGACCACGCCTCCCACCAGGTCGCCTCGTCGTCATCAGAGTACTCCAGCACCACTGTAACGTCATAGTTGTACGGTTCGCATGCCAACACTGCGTGCACGCTCAACATGGCATTGGCTGGCACAGTCATGGACTGTAGCCGCCTGTACGACCCGGGGCCGAGTACTAAGCCACCGTTGCCGTACAGCGCCTGGCCGCACGTGTAGCCGGTGTTGCCCAGGCGAGCGGTGCCGTACGTGAAGTTTGACCAGAGGGTGATGTTGAGGCCCTCGGTCAGAGGGTCCTGTTCAAAGTCGTCTGTCAGGAAGGTTGTGCGGTTGGTGGCAAAGCGCTGGGGGCTAGGGGCGGGTGGCTGAGGCCAAACCACCTCCAGGCTCTGCGGCGGGGCAACAGGATTGGCATGGCGTTGGTACACAAACAAGGCACCGTGGAGTGGGCATGGGAACGTAGTATGCACAAGAGGATCTATATGACGAGCAGAGATACCGCAAATGCTTCAAAACAGCTTTCAACTTGTGGCACGAGCCAAAGCTGCCGGTGGGTAGCGCGATCTTGTCACCCAAGCAAGACTGCCAATGCACGTACAATGGTTGGCACGACCGCATGACCCCACGTGCAGCTTCCTCGCAGCATAGCCGCGAGTGTGCGCTACAGTATCGGTGGTGCACCCTCGCCCTGTAGTCCAGGCAGGCTGCCACTCTATATATATATGCGCCCGTATACAACTCAAACCCTAAAGCAGCTGGCTTCATCCTTGCTCCCACACGTGCTTACCAGTTGGTCCAGGGCGACCACAGCTCTGGTGGCCC
>VFQN01005507.1_pt1 | contig 15426 bp, 24 predicted proteins | sample 3512371 | NCBI WGS metagenome assembly VFQN01 (sample SAMN10412370, study PRJNA504923) | tailings metagenome | isolation source: Replicate 2 from Balatoc abandoned mine | place: Philippines: Itogon, Benguet | collected 2017-08-28
ACTACCAACCTTACAATAGGCCTGGGGCACGCCTTTGCGACGCAGTCGACTTGTGGAACAGCACTGTCCAAGCGGGTGCGCGCACGTATCACCCGAGCAGTTGAACACAGGGAGACAGCAGGCTCACGCTTCCCAAGCAAGTGCAAACGGCTCAAGCCATTCTGCCAAGCAAGATTATTGCATGTTGGCAGGACAGGACTGCACCCTGACAGCACCCTGGCACTCACGGCACACAGCGGTTCGCTGCCATACATGTGCCCTTCCACAGTTCCAGAACTCCGCGCCCAAGCCCGACCCCAATTGCGGCACCTAGACGACACCTCCGGCCGCCCGGGTATCCCTGCACGCCTCGTGCATATGGACACTGTTTCTTGCCAGCCAGAACCGAGTCAAGTTCCTGTGCTTTGCGCTCCTAAGGACCGAAGATACGGACAACGGTCAACCAAACCGTCAACCAAACGGTAAGGTGAATAGGTGATCGCGTCGCCAGTTGCCTGACCCCTGAAGCCACTTGTTTTCTGATTTTTTGTATGCGAGATAGCAGTCTTGCGGTAAGCTCTGAACACCCATTGCATTGTAGGAACGCCATCAGTCAGTCTGCGCAGTAGCATGACACTGCATTCTCCAGATGACCGGAAGGTATGTGGCACAAATGACGTAGACCAATCATGTTTTGTTTGTGAGAGTGAGCAAGTACGAAATGATGACGCGTTGTTGCCTCGAGGGTGCCGTCGATCGCTGTGCTCGGCCCAGCGGCAAAGCCGCTCCTGCTCTTCATACGCTCTCCGTTGCACATTAGACTACATACATCTGCCAAGCTTCTACGACGGCATGCTTGCAGGAGCAGGTATGGCCCTTGGACCCGGCCCGGCCTCAGGTCATCTAGCCCTGTTGCGTGGGAGCAGGGGAGCTGCAACTCTTCCTGTGATGACTTATGTCCTTCCTTTGATTGCTTTGGTTGGAGTGGGTGCTGCCTGCTTTCCATGGAAGCGAAGCGGTTGGCCTCGACATAGTCGCTAGCCTCGCCTGCCCCCCTGTCGAACGACCACAACGCCTTATCCCCTGCAGCTGCCGGCCAGGTCACATCCACATAGAAGCTACTGCTGACGGGGACACATGGTCGCGTGGTGGATCGACTTCCAAGTCATCGTATGCTGCATTATCGCTCCGCCAGCGGGCAGGTGTGCACCGACTATGTGGGGATTGGCAGCACGGGTTTCCCTACGGGCCCGCTGTCCTGCATGCGCCATGGGGGCGGCTGCCCCCTTGAACACGCAGCTTTACGTAGAGGACTCGCGTGCATTGGGGGTGCGTGCCATGGCGGTGGCTATCTAGCTACCTGCATGGGCGTGCGTAAAGGCCTCGTGAAGAACAACTCCATGTACGATTTCTTGCAAATGTCCCTGCAGGACTGCAGCATTGCGTACCCCATCCACCAGAACCCTTCACAGCATTCCTTTGGGGACAGCACCCCTTCGCCCTTCCCAGTCATGCTTCCACTCCACTCCATTGCGCGTGTGTACACAACGGCACTGTGTCACCTCACATTGCTGCTGCTCCCGCCCGTTGCCCTGCTGACCCGCCTCCCCTTGCACACCATGCGCTCGTGCCTTTACCCGCAGCTTGGCTATAAAGTACATCTATGTGGGCCCCAATGCTGCTGACTTCACCACTTGGGACCTCATCCTCAACACCATGCTCTCCCTCATGGGCTGGTTCCCAGGTGCGCTCATGCACGGTCTAACTGACGTGGCACCCCACAGACACTCGCCACCGTGCCACAGACACAACGCATGTACTTTGGGCCTGTGTCTTAACAATCACGTTTAGCATGGGCTCACTCAGGCAGTGTTGCCTGCCGAAAAGCGGCGAGCGACGCTGCGTACAGTGCCTCAGGCAGGGTCCCCAGACTGCAGCGCGCCACTTGGAACCGAAACAACCGAGCAGGGACCGTCGCCACATTTAGCCTGTAGCGGTAGGCCTATAGCGGTTGTGCTGATTCCCGCGAACGTGCCTTACTTGCTGCAGGTGTGGTGCACGCGTTGTGGCTCTTCATGCGCCACAAGGGCTACGCAGCGCGGCTGAGGCGGTGGGCGGAGCGCCGGTGGCGCCGCTACTGGGCCCCGGAACGGGGAGCCGCTGCTCAGGGGAGGCAGCGCGCTCGGGCAGCAGCGGAGGAGGATGCGAGGCTAGCGGCGGCAGCGGCAGCAGCGGCAGGGGCCCATGAGGGTGACGGAGGAGAGGTGCTCGCGGACGGGTGAGGTCTGTTATGTGTGGGGTATCTCTGCGCCGCTCAGCGGCAGCTCTGGGCTTGGGGGCTGTGTCGTGAACCAGCAGCGTAAATACACTTAAGTTACCGATGAAAAGTGCTTTTTGCCATTGCTACTCGTGACGCTGGCCAACTTGGCCTGGGCGCTGTCTGGCGGTGGTTACCGTCTTGAATGCAACATACAGATGCCATGCTTCCATGCTATGTGTGCAACCAACGAGGGACTCAGTTCCAAGCGTCCGACGTTCACAGTACGTGTGACATGCACGAATTGGGAGAGGGGTGCGTAAGTGGGGGTGGTGGGGGTCGATCACTTTACATCAACCACTTGCGTTTGAGCGGTGGCCTGGGAGGTTGGGGTGATATTCTCGTTTGATGTGGCACTATGTTCTCTGGGAAGGTCTGCCCGCGCACTCAAGGTTACGGCGGATGACCGGGTCACCGGAATGCTGCATGGGCCGCAATGGGGGCACGGGGGTGACAGCAGCAGGCTCACTGTCATTAACGGCCCCGGTATTTGCGACGTCGCAGCAGGGCCCGGAGCATCCTCGCTCATAATCATTTTCATATTGCAACTGCATGAGGTGAATACGTGATGGGTATCGTAAGCTTGCTGCTATGCATATGGCTGTGCATGAGCTATGGGAGGGGCTGCCGCAGGCGATGGCGGGGTGTGAGGACTGGCGTGTGTGGTAATTCACATGTGGGGGCTGTGACCTGGCATACGCGAGATGGCGGGCCTAGGGTGTGCCGGAGGGACGAACGCCCTGTTGTCCGTGCAACGTTGCACTTCGCCCAAAGGTGTGGATCATGCGTGCGGCGTGTTTCGCACGAGACTGCCTGGGTGCCTGCACCGACGGGCTTGCACTCACGCGGGGCCTGGGGTGATTCCTTGAACTACGTACACTTGTGTGGCATCGGTGTTGCAAGGACGTCAGCCGGGGTCGCGGGTATGGTAGCCTTGTTGGGCCGTGCCGTGACAAGGGCACGTGGCAATGCATGCCGATAATGGGGGTGCGGGCGCGTGTCCGTGCTTCCTGGGACTACATGTATGCTGGTGTATGATTTACTGGGTTCGTGTACTTGACTGGCTTGCTTGCCGCATGTGCAGGGGGATTGGAACATAATCATATATAACGGTGATGTACACACCACGGTATCGGGCGAGCTTGCGTACTGATGCTCATGCTGCTCTAGCTGTTGGTGTAGGCTACGTTGTTGGGCAGTCGTACGTGTGTGTGTGTGCTTCCAGCTGGTGTTGCCCCGCGCCTAGGGGTGTACGCAATGTGGACACGGTTTACTGCAAGCTATACAACGTCATCTCCTAATGAGCTCTCATAGCACTGAGCCGTGACGCGTGATGTACATGGCGACAACAGATGCGATTGTGGGCCTCAGACGGCACCTGCTATGCACCCAATGATATTTAGGAACGGCGGCTTTTACGTAGAGGAAATGCCTCTCATGCACTCGACGAGGGAAACGTTCGATCGTCGTGTGGCGCTCATATCATGTACTATTGTTCCTAAATGAAGCGGTGGAGTGGTGGCTGTTGGCACGGTCCAGCCCCGCCATGTGTGCAGCCTAATGTACCTGGTGCGGCTGGTGCCTCCCTGGCCGAGTGTTCTCCTTCCGTCCTTTGCCCCCCGCCCGTGAGAGTGGTCACGTAGTGTGCGTGGAGCCCGGATGGTGCGCTTGCCTGTGATGCCTTTTTGCAAATCACGTCCTGCCGTCTGCTGGCGCAGGCTGGGTGAATGAAACCGTGTTCATCATCATGCATGTTACCCTAGTTGTGAGCACCTTCTGAACGTTTCTCATGCTGAGCGCTGGGTGCGTGTGGTTGGACGGCAAGGTGGTGGTCATTGAAGTGTGTCCATGGATTGCTTCTTACGTCTCCCAGACAAAGCAGGCCGCTGTGGGCCTGGGCGGCATTGGACGGCAAGAGGGGGTGGATGCTGTGGCGCTGCCCGGTGCGGTGTGGTAGACTTGCGTCTGCAAAAGGGTAGGTTTTGGCTCTGCCTGAAGTAAGGAATACCCATTGGCTTGTCATGTTCGTGTTCAGCGGACTGCCTGGACTGTAATGTAAGAGCTTCACGGCATTAGGGGTATTCTCTTTGCTGGGGGTCTACCTAGTGGTTGCGTACTTGCGTTCAGTTAGTTAGTGCCGTACACAGCGAAGGGGCTTCCCAGGATCCCGGCTGCCCTCCGCAAGCGCAGGGAGCCGTGTACGAGCTGGAGGTATAAGGGCCAAGCATCCGAACCGTTCAGAGAGCAGGGCAGGGCAGGGTACCGGTATTCCTATGCCCTGTGGCTCACGACGTTAAACGCGGGTCCGGGGGACCTCCCTTGGTCGGGGCGGTGCAAGGGAGTTCCCTGGCCACTGCATGACCCTTGGGACACATGACAGCATATGGCTTAAGATGAGGGTCGATATTATGCTCTCGTATGGACATATATGTTAGCGGGTGTAGATGGGCGATTGCAAGATGAAAATGACGGAGGAGGACGTGGACTTTTCAGAAGAACCCACGAGAGCAAGGATCGGGCTAATGCGTTAACATATCTGCACACTGTTCTTGCGAGTGATACGGAGGGCCACTCTTGCAACGTGTCGCCGGCTTGACATGGCACTTGGCTGACGCGGCGGTAAAGCGTCGGATGCAAACCTGGCGTGAGAAACACCATGCAAAGAGGCCCAAAATGCACCCTAGACAACTGCTGTCTTGTTTTACAGATATGATGTCACTGCAGAGATGCTATACACGACTACCGGGCAGCGTAGCTTAGGTACACAACTCAAGCACAATGGGACGGCGAGGCTGCATGCATCGTCGGTAGTCGTATCTTCTTAGCATCCTTAGGACAGTCATAGCTTCTACGCGCCAACTGGTAGACTGGGATGCCATGAGTGCGTCGGTCTATTCGGCGGCAGCATGCGTCGGCTTCGCCCTAGCCGCAGTCGCGGTGGCGCGCCAGGCTCCATCCAGGTAGCAAAATGCGGCGCATCAGGGTTTAAGCTTGTTCCTTGCCGGGTTCGGCTCGGCATTCGTTTTCCATGACGCTTTTCCATCCTTTTTACCCGAACGACCGAACCCTCCTATTCACGACAGCCTTACAGATGTTGTGGACTTTGACATCGTATATCAGTATCTAGGGTCGGTCGCGGAGGTAGGTCGCAGAGTTGTTTAAGGGCAACACTACTCTCAAAGCTCCCAACGGACGCCAGTCAGATGCTATTCCTTCCTAGCACAAATCCTCGACGTATAACGGCCATTAATTGCCCTGAACACGCAGTTTGGGAGCCCAGCCCAGTGGATGGTCGCGCTCGTGGGTCTGGCACTGTGCCCCGCACTGAGCCTTAGCTCCGCGGTGGCGCGCTGCACGCCGACGCCTCGCACTGGTACGCGCACGGGGAACAATAACACATAGCAGCGATGGGGAAGGCTCACACAGCTATTGGGGAGGGTCGCTGGCCAAGCGGCCCTCCGTGGCCCTTCGCGATTCTCGCTTTTGCTTACTTGCAAGCGCGCCAGCGGCTCATTCGCAGTGCCAAATAACATTCATGCAAATCATTTGGGCCTTCATGCCCGACGCCGGACCTATCACTCCCTGCCTCGCCTTCCGGCACCTACCCGCAGGTATTGCCGGCAGCACTGCGCCCAGCACGCAGGACTCCCGCCGGTGCGGCTCCCACTCCATCCACCTCGACCACGACCACGAAAACGAACACGAACACGACACATACGGGAACCTACAAAGCCCATTCGCGACCCACGCCCGCCCGCGGGCCCTGTCGGCCTCTAGTGCAAACAGCGGGGGCCTGGGTGCGGGCACAGTGTCGCTGGTGCGCCGCCTGGGCAGGCTGCTGGCCGAGGGCCGCTCCCAGGCCCGCAGGCTGGTGGGACGCGAGGCGGGGCTGGTGCGCGGCGGCGCGGGCTTCACCCGCAAGCGCAGCTTCAACAGCAGGTCCTCGAACAAGAGCGAGGTACGCGCAGGGTGCGGGGCTGCGGACTGAGACGCAGGTTGGGTGTGCTGCCCGTGGTGGCGGTTGTGGTTGTGGGTGGCAGTCGCATGGGGAGGCATGGCAGGGATGTGGGTCGGGCGGCCAAGGGGCATACGCAGCGCCAGGCGTCACGATGGGCTCGCCTGGGGCTGTTGCAGCGACGCTGACCCACATCAGGTACACACGTGATACGACCCACATGACAAAAGCTTCGGCGACGCGCTTGCTGCACTCAAACATATGTGCGGGAGCGTAGTGCCCCAATGTAAGTGCACAGCGTGACCCCAAGCTACTGGGAGCCTGGCTTCCTTGTCCTGAACCCTGCGCCCTGTGTTCCGCACGTTGTGCTTTCCCCCCTCCCGCTTCCTAGGACGTCCTGTCCTCACGCCTGTCCACCGACAGCCTCTTTCGTGGCTCACGGAGCAACGGTGGCAGGGGGCTGCGTCGCAGCAGCGGGGGCGGCAACGGCAGCGGGGGCGGTAGCAGCGGCGGCGGCGGCGGGCTGAGCCGCCGTGGCAGCGGCGGACTGGGCGGCGGCGGGCGGTGGCAGCCCAGCATGTCCCGCATCGCGTCGGGGCAGCACCTGGCGGACATGGACATGGACGGGCGGGGAGGCGACGGCTCGGAGTCAAGCTGCAGTTCAGCAAGTGGGTGTTGGGAAATGGTGGTGTGGGAGCTGCCGTAGTACCGTCCTGACCCAAACTGCAACGTAGATGATGAACCCTAGCCAGATGCCCGTCGCTTAGCCTCTCGCGTGATCCCCTCCTTACCCCTCCCGGCCATATGCAGACGGTGGCAAGCGGTTGGAGCTGCTGTCGTACAACGGCTTCCAGGCGGTGGACTGCCTGGCGCACGAGCGCACAGACATCGACTTCGCGGAAGTGCGGCAGGTGGGGTCGCTGCCTGGCCGTACGCGCTATTCGTTTAAAACACTACACGGCCAGCGTGTCATGCCAGGCTCACTTTGCTGTCGGGCTCAACCTACATGCAACGCCTCTGACTGGGCTGGCCTACATGCCCTGCCATAGTCCGTCTTGTCTCAACGGACTCGCTCACGATACTGGCTAATTGCCCTTCCTTGCCCGAACTGTCGCCATACACGCACGTGCCCCTTGGTGGTGTGTTCCGGTACATCTGTGCATCCGCAGGTGGTCACGGACACGCACCTGCTGCAGTTCGGCGCCATGATCGGGGAGGCCTCGGCCGAGCTGGCGCTGTCGCAGGCGGGCAGCCCCGGGGCGGTGGGCCGCGAGCCCGCTTGCATGTTCGGCATGTACGACAAGCGGGAGCAGTACAGAGAGGTGCGTAAGACGCAGGGCGGTCACAGCGGGTTGCTTGGCAGCCACGCACGTGCGGTTGCGGCGTCCGGTGAAGGTCACTGGGTTTACCCTGCACACGTGCTGCGTTCCCTGCTGCGACCGTTGCTTGCCCACCTCGTGGCATGCGGGTGGCATGGTGTCCGGCCGTGCTGCTGGGACCGTCAGGCATGGGATTGATGAAACTGCACATTCGTGATCATCACACAACGTCCTTGACGCGGGTGGTATGTTCGTTGATATCGTGCTTGGCAGGGTTGGGAGCTGGTGGTTGAGGAGCACAAGCCCGGGCTGCACTACTGGGCGTGGCGCCGCCCGCTGCGCCGCGGGCTGTACATGGTCAAGAGCAAGACGCTGTACGAGGGCGCCAGCCCGCAGCAGCTGCTGCCCTTCACCTTCGACATGGACTTCCGCAAGACGTGGGACGAGAACATGAACTGCCAGCTGCCCATCCCGCCGCCCTCCGCCTGCCCGCCGGCAGCAAGGTGGGTCGCAGGGCTGTTTGTCGTGCAACCCACATGGCGCTTGGTTGCGTGCGTGCGTCCCTGCCTGCCTACCGAGCTTGTAGCTCTATAGGTTCCAGCCGCAGGCTCCTGTTCAGTTGCCAGGACGGCACCGTGCTCAGACTAGCCGCTGCAGGCTGTGCATTGTTACAGCTGGCCGGCGGGCGTCGTGCACTGGGCATGGTGGCACCCTCACCTGCCACACCGCCTGTAACAGCACCGACACCCTGCCGCGCCCTTCCCTCCACCCTGCTCCTCCGCCCCACGCAGTGGCGCCAAGCCCAACCCCGCCCACATGACCATGAGCATGGCCGAGGCGGCGGCCAAGAGCGGCGGCGCCAGCGGCAACGGCGGCGCCGCGGGCTCCGCCTTCATGTACGCCCGCACCAAGTTCCCGCCGCCCATGGCGCAGCGCGAGTACACGTACGCGCGGCGCGTGTGGTCCAAGCCGGACGACGGGGGCATGTACATGGTGGCGCGCGCGTGCCGCCACCCCTGCCCGCCTGCCACAGGCGGCCGGGTGGTGCGCGTGGACGACTTCGCGTCCGGCACCGTCATTAGGTGAGCGCAGTAAGGACGTGTTTCACACTCGTGTGTCTGTCCTACGACGAGGGCGTCCCGGGCGTGCAGGCAAACGGTTTCCAGGGCCCAGGCTATGCACGGTGCTTGGCCGTGCCGGTGCTCTTGTGCAGATGCGTGACCCCTGCCGTACTGCCGTACACGTACAGGTCGTCCAAGGGGCTGTACGACAGCTCCTCGCCCGCCGTGGAGCTGGTCAACGTGTACTTCGAGGACCCGGGGGTGCCGGCCGGCATCGCCAACATGGGCATCCGCAGGGCGCTGTGGCCCTTCGTGCAGAAGACAGAGGTAAGGGGGCCAGAGGGCACAGGGCCAGAAGGCACGCGGCCATGTACAGGTCTGAGATCAGTAGGGCCAAGGGGCGGCCGGCCGGCAGCCGCGCCGCCCTATGCACCCTGCCCATCCATCGTCAAGTGTGCGACGGGTCCATGTTGCAAACAATGGTAGGACATCACCCTCGTGTCATTTGCTACGAACCGTACCCTACAGGCGGCCTTCCGCGACTACGTGCTGACGCGTGTGCACGGCGGGCTGGAGCAGCCGCCGCCCGAGCCCGAGCCACCCAGCGACTCCCTCGGCGCCGAGCTGCAGCCGCTGGCGGCGGCCCGCCCGCACGGCGCTGCGGCGGCGGAGGCGGCGTCGGTGGCGGCGGACGCCCTGGACGCCGGCGGCCTGGCGCGCAGGTGGGCGCGGGAGTGCACAGCTGGTCCCATGCGTCTGCACACTGCAGCCAGCTTCTTGTCTGTCCACATAGTGCGCCGCAGAGTTCCGTCATCCCCAGTCGTACCCTCAGGTGGCTTCAAGCGGGCCTCCACAAACATTCTCCGACCGAGCCTCGTGCTTCCCGATCGCTTTGCCCATAGCGTCCCCTAACCTTCGCGACCCTTACCCCCGCGTACCCCCAGGTGGCTCAAGGCGGGCCTTGCGCTGCGCCTGGGCTCCCCCTACGTGCTGGTGTACCGGGGCTACGTGGCGGCATGGCGGGGCGGCACCGCCGCCGCGCTGTCGGCCCTGTCCGCCCTCTGGAGCGCATGGGCCAACGCCACCGGCCTAGGGGTCGGCGCCCTGGCTGCGGGCAGGGCAGCCGTGGCGGCGGTCGCCGCCAAGGCGCGTGCCGCGCTGCGCGGCCGGAAGGATGGCAAGGGCGGCGGCGGCGCCAGGGCGGTGGTGGGGCGAATCCTGTCCAGCCCGCTGCTGTGGCCGTGGGAGCTGCTGCTGCGTGGGCGTGGGGGAAAGGCGGCGGGAGCGGAGGGGCTGCAGCGGACAGAGTCCAGCGGGGGCGTGAGCGTAGCGTCGTCGGGTGCGTCTCGCCTCGCGTCGCACCCAATCCGGCGTAGCATGGAAGCGCCGCGGCCGCGGGGTGCAGCGCGCGGGGGCGCGGGGGCGGCGGCGGCGGTGGGCGGCGGCGGCGGCCTGGGCCGGCGGGCTGCGCTGCTTGCGATGAAGGTAGTCAAGGTGGCGGGGGCGGGGCTGCTGCTGGGCCGGGCGGCGCAGGCGCCTGCCACAGCGCCCTCTGGCGGAGGTGCAGCTGGGACGACGGCGGCAGCGGCTGCTGCTGGGGGGCCTGGTAGGTCCTCCCTTGACGCTGTGCGCCGGCAGGCTGGCGTTGGCACTGGCGGCGGGGCGCAGGCCCGGCAGCAGCAGCAGCATGGCCCGCAAGCTGTGAAGCTGGGTGCTGCTGGGGCGCGGCAGGCAGGCCAGCAACGCCAGCAGCAGCAGCAGGGCGCGGGACCGAGGCCGGCGCTATGGGCGCAGCCGGCGCAGCACCAGCAGCAGCAGGCGGCGCAGCATGGGCGGACCGGGCTCCACCACCATGCACAGCAGCAGCAGCACCACCAGCACGGAGAGCCGCGGGCACAGGTGCATATCAGCGCCAGGCGGGTGCTGGCACCCCCTGGTCCCGTCTGGTGAGGCATGGAGACTGGTGGGGCGCTGATGGCTGGAGGCCCAGCAGGCTCAGCGGGTGGGTTGCCTAGCGTGTGCATAGACGTGCAACCAAGGAACTGCGAGAGCTTCCGCACGACAACACATGGTAGGAGGCGGGGTGTACAGAGGATTGCCGGGTGGTCTTGGGTGCGGTGGGAGCAGAGCGGCTGGGAAGTGCATTTCATGTAGTGCTAGGACAGCGGTACGGGCTTGAGTCTGATACTGTCTTCCTTCTGTGGAGCGGTGCGGTGCGGTGTTGTCCCTGAGGACAGGCGGGCTTGCAGGTCTCAAAACGGGGCGTGGTGGCTGGGTAGTGTGAGCCCCGTGGGGCGAGGGGAGCTTGTTGATGACTGCAGCCCAGTTGGTGGGTGTGAATGTGCCTGTAGATGACGGTGTGGATGTGTGTAGGTGTATTTGTAGCTGCTGCCCATTGCAAGGCGGAACGAAGAGTGATGTCACAATTTGTGTTTCTGCTCACCTGGAGGGATATGTCGAGAATTTGTTGGCTGCATGTTGGTGTACAACACGCGGAGGGGAGTCTGTGCGTCAGCAAGTTCCATTTTGTGTGACGCACGCAGCTGTTGCAGGTCATTCTATGCACGCGGGCTTGTGGACAGGCAGTTGAGCAAAGGGTTGGTTAGGGAGCCGCCGATGATGTATTTCGTGAGGGAAGCGCGTGGCCGAGGTTGGGCTTGTGAGCGTTTGTGTAGCGTACTTGTCCCCGGCGTGGTGTGTCAAGCATGTGGCGACATGCAACTGGAGGTCGCTTGCCTCGTCTCGTCTCGGCACAAGTGTGCCGTCCTCTCGGGACCAAAACCGGGCCCCAAGGCCCTGCGCTGCATCTCAGCAGCCATGTACCGGTATACCGTAAGTGCGCGGAAATCGTTTATCAGTGGGGTGCGCAAGGTAGCTATGGTAGGGTGTCGGTGCTGTGGTGTGGCGCCCTGGCGCCACGGGCCTTTTTCCCCTGGCCGACGTTTCTTCGTGGTCTCTCTTCGTATCGGAGTGTGTGAGCTTCTCAGCTTGTCTCTCTGCTATCGCCGGGCTTGTCCATCTGTGCGTGCTTCCAGTGGTGTGATAGTGTACGGCACACTGTGGAGTGCCGTACCGTACGGACCAATCAACACCAGCCGCTGCCAACCGTACGTGTTGGCAAGGCAACAGCGTCCTCCGTGCTGTGTTTCATGGTCTGTGTGGCGGTGTAAAGGTTGACTGCGGGAACGTTAGGAGGAGTATTGGAAGTGCGATCGGGTGGAACCCAGGCCGGAAGGCACATTGACGGCGGGGCCCTGGTAGGGCTGCCAATTGCGGTAGCAGACGGTAGTAGACGGAGCAATGCATACCACAGGCATTGCGTGTGGGCTGCGCACGGAGAGTAGTGCCTCCCTGCGACGTGCTGATACAAGGGGTTCCGTGTCTTTTTGAGTTGTCGGCCGATATTTGGTATTTGGTGCGCTGCGTGGGGTCCTGGTGCATGGTGTTTGCCTAGCAACAGGGCCCTGCAAATGCCGCTGCCACCCATAAGGGAACGCCAATGCCTGGATGGCGATCCAGTTGTAACCGTTTAACGCAGCGTCTCACTCGGCCGATTCGCAATGCATAACGGATGGAGGTTGCAACGTGCAAGGCTGCCGTATCCATATCGGTACACTGTGACCGGCGGCTGGGAACAGTGCATTAAGCTCGTTTTGCAGCTAGGCACGCGCGCACCGTGGGGTTCCACATCGAGCCACACATACATAGTAGATACCAGGGGACCCCTGGTAGTTGCACCATTGCCAGGGCACCACCTGCCGGAGCATGACCTATGTGACACCCACCACGGCATCACTCATTGGCAGCCCGTCCTGGCAAAGTGTCGTCAGGTGTCGTCCTGAACGGATTCCCGGACACAGATCATTCATGGACGAGGCCATCGCACACCAAGATCAACGCAAGGCGATAGTTGCCATACACCGCAGACCGTACACCGAATGATGCGCATGGCAAGACCGCCACGGTGTTCGCGAATTGCCAGACCTGCTGCACCCCTTTAGTCAGCCCTACTGGGTGTCCATCGAGAGCTCTAGAGCGCACCCGGCCTGCGTCCCATGCCCGTACACCTTGCCTGACCTCCTCCACGTCATGCACACACACTTGCAAATGCAATGCCTTTCCGGCACAATCGCCTTAACCTCCAGCCACGCGCCCCACAACCACGATCCTTTTTGCAACACCGGTTGGAATGCTGGAATGCTGTCCTGCTGGGTTGCCGCCTTGCCCGCCCTGGATGACCGCAAGAGCGACTCCTACGGCGCCCACAAGCCGCATGCGACCTGGCGCATGGGCCCGGGGGCGCAACGTGCAGCCAACGCGGCGTCTTCCCCTTACGACCCGTACCCTCCGGCAGAAGCCCCTTTTGGACCCAGTGCCTCTGCAGGCGCTACCGGCGCATGAAGTACCACAGTAGGAACAGCACCACCGCCACCCCCACCACGCCGTAGATGATCTGCTTGTTGCCCTTGTCGTTGTACACCTGGGCAGGGCAGGGGGCAGGGACGATGGCGAAGGGCATGGGAAAGGAGCATGGGGCATGGGCATGGAGCAGGTGCAGGACACAACGGCTGGGGGCGAGGCCACCCGGGCGCAACAACCAGGCACACCCTGCGTATTACCCAAGGGGCAGGCGAACTGTCTCCTGCCTGGCGAGGCGCAAGTGCTGCTGCACCGCTGTGCGGAAGGTGCGGGCGTGACTAGCTGGCGTCGGCGTGCGCGTACGGCACATAATGGGCCCCGGCACCAGGTCAAGACACCGCCTGGTCAATGTCTCATTCCAAGGGCCTCCTGCCTCGTGCTGCTGCTGCTGTCGTGTTGCTACCGTTGGCCCTACTCACCATCCGGAACTTGTCCGTGACCGCCGTCATTAGCCCCCGGGCGGACAAGAAGTTGGTATCCTGCAGGGCGGGGGGTGGAGGAAAGGGTGCGAGGGGTGACGCGTCAGCTTGGCGGCAGAAAAGGAGTAAGGAAGCAGGGACGGGGGGTGGAATGTCTTTTCGGGATTTCAGAGCAAAGCATCTGGCAATCCCAGCCCCTGGAGAAAGCGCCCTTAAAAGGCTGGTGCATAAAGGCACGAATTGAAGGGCCACCCAGTAATGAACCCTAAAAGCAGTCTGGCCCCGCTTTACTACATCGCACTCCCCTGCCCCCAGTGCACCGGTACTTCAAGAGCTCTGCCATGCTCTGCAACACGCGCAGGGTGGCCAAGTGCCTACCCGCACAACCATCCTTGGTCAATGTCCTGCCACCAAGCTGCACGCTGTACCAGTATCAACACCGGTGCGCTGACATGCCCCCTGCGCTCTGCCGCACCCCTGGTAGCCCACACCCTGGGTACCACGCCCTCGGTTATGGTGGCACCAGCGCACCACGCACTGCACCTCCCATGCGATGTCGCCGCCGCAATGTGGGCACGTCAGCCCGACTGTTTCCCCAGGCCGCTTACACATACCGGCCCATGCCTGGCCCCGTGCTTCTGCTCCCACTGCCAACTGCAAAGAGCTCACCACCATCTATGGAACGACTGACCACGCCAGCTGCACCACCCACGGCCCCACACTGCGCCATTCACCATGTGGTCCAGGATTTTGTGGTGGCTGTCCGCCTCCTTGTTGATGCCGTGTGTAAGCTGCGATAAGGGGTGGGTTGGTGGGGGCGGGATTCAGACGTTGGTGCCCGAGCATCGCTGTTGCCCCCTCCTGCCAAGGAGCTGCATGCACACAGCAGACCCCACCCAGCCTGTCAAAACCCAGAGTGTCTCGCAGCTGGCTGTGATCACATGTGGATTGCAGCGGTGCACATGAGGCGGCCTCTCCACCCGTGGTGGAGATGTGCCCCCACTCACGTTCTTTAGCAGCGCCACTCTGTCCCCCAGGTGGTCAAGCTCGCGGTCATTATCCTGCTCCAGAGCTTCTATGTCCACCTTTTCCTACACCATTGAAACGGGCTCGCTCTGTAAGCTTTGGTCTCATACGCCGCATGCGTAGAGGGATCGCTGGGCCCAGCCAGGCTTCTGCTTCTGCCCACCTTTGATGTACCCCTCCTGTCTCTGCTGTTGGACAGCAGCGGTCATCAGCACATGGGCGTCAGTCGTTTTCGCTGCGCCACATGAACTTTGCGCTCCCATGGCTACCGAAACAGCCTCGCGCACCTGGGTCCTAGCATCGTGGATAGGTATTATTATGATCTCTTTTCCGGCCAAGAAGCCTTGTTCGCTAGCGGCTCGGTTTTGCTGCTACCTAGCTACTGCTGTTGCACCGGCCCGCAGCTCTCATACAAATGAAGAAAGTAACGGCTAGATGGGCAAGGTAGGAGTCCGCGGCATCGGTCTCGCAGCAGTATTCTCCTGTCGGGTCTTGTCAAGCCCCCAGCTTCCCGTCACGCGTCAGCACGTCCGCCAGGGAACAGGTAATCTCCTAATGTACCCACAGGGTGGACTCGTGTGCAACTGGAGAAAGCTATATCACAGTATATTCTATCGCGCCATACAGTTAGGCGCTTAGGCCGTCGTAGGGTAGGGGGAGGGGGAGGGTTGGGGGGCTAGTGTCGTACATAGGTGAAGGGGTCCACAGCTCATGAGCTGCACGGTGCCACCCACGCTGCCGCCGACCGCTTGCTCCAGCTTTGCAGGATTGCTCGATGCTGGAGCGGGTATGTGCGGAGGGCGGCGCGCTGATTGGGGAAACTGGCTCCAGTGCCATGCGAGCGATGTTGCTGGTAGCAGCTGGTTTTTTTTTTTTTTCAGGAGAAGGGTTATGGGATTATCGGAGACCTATTTTTTGCGGGTAGGTCCTC
>VFQN01005508.1_pt1 | contig 15425 bp, 13 predicted proteins | sample 3512371 | NCBI WGS metagenome assembly VFQN01 (sample SAMN10412370, study PRJNA504923) | tailings metagenome | isolation source: Replicate 2 from Balatoc abandoned mine | place: Philippines: Itogon, Benguet | collected 2017-08-28
CACCACCACCACCACCACCACCACCACCACCACACCCACCACCACCACCACCATCGTTTCCACACTGCCCATCGGCACGCGCGCTCCGCCAGCCACCGCAGCGCCGGCACAGCGCTCCTAGGCCCCGCACCCCTCAGTCACTGTCCTCCTCCAGCCAGTCCTACCGGCACGCCCTCTCCGCCGAACACCACAGCACCCCTAGGCCACACCCCTCAGTCGCTGTCATGTTCCAGCCAGTCCTATCGGCACGCCCTCTCCGCCGGACACTGCAGCGCCAGCACAGCACCCCTAGGCCGCACCCCTCAGTCACTGTCCTCCTCCAGCCAGTCCCCTGGGAACCCGTTGTCGCGGAACCAGCCGCACACGGCCTGCTCGTTGACGGAGACCTCCTGGTCCAGAGCGCCGTTGACCTCGTCGTACAGGTCGTACCCGTTGTACGGGCAGCTCCGCAGCTTGAGCCACCGGAGCATGGCCAGGTCGCCGTTGCGGGCGGCCTCCACGTACGGGAACGTCTCCTGGGGCCGGGCAAAGCGCGGAACGGTACGTGAATTCGTATCAGCCTGGATGCAGGACCGACAGAGCTCGTGGCAGCACAAGCAGCGGGTGGGACGTCCCCACATGAGGTGGGGATGGAGGCCGGGGCTCCGTCATGTGACAATGGGCTGCAGGAACCTTATAAGCAGGAACGTTGTATGGCTCTGCCGCGACAGTAACTGCCTGTTGGCGTAGGGCGTAGGGCAGAGCGCGTGCGAGGGACCACACCGGCACGCTAGCGCGCCATCCACACCTCCAGACACCACATCCTACCACCAGCGCTTGCGCCCCCACGCAGCCCGGCCCCACCTCCATGCAGCAGCCCTGCTTCCGCAGCCACCCCACGAAGGCCACGCAGCCCGAGCCGGCTGCGTTGGAGAACATCAGAAAGGCCCAGTCGCGGCCCGCGTTGTGCAGCGCTCACGCCATGAGCTCCCACTTGCCCGACGCCGCGACGCAGTTCAGGAAGTGTCCACGCTGCTCCGCATTCAGGCCCCGGGCGCCCCGGCCCCAGCGCTGCCCCAGCCCCAGCGCCCCCCACAGCCACTGCACCAGCTCGCTGTGCGCCGCCCGGGCTGCGCCGTGGATGGCCTCGTGCGGGATGCGGCCGCCCCGAGTGTGCAGCTGCTGCAGCCAGGCCGTGTGGCCCTGGCCCGCAGCCACGAGCACGTCGCCGTAGCAGAACTCTGCGCCGCAGTCCAGCAGGGCCGTCAGCAGCGGCAGGTGGCCCTTGCGCGCAGCGGCAAGGTTGAGCGCAGCGACCGCAAGGGTGAGCGGCGCTACGCCCAGGAATGCAACCTCCTCGCGCCGCATCCAGCCCACACGCTCTGCTGCGTCTGGCAGGGCCGCCAGGGCCTCGAGGCTGCTGCAACTGGCGTCCGGGGGGTGCCCCTGCTGCAGGAGCCACTGCGCCTTGGCCTCCCAGTCAGACGTGGGGCTGGCCAGAGCACATGCCAGGAGACTGGTGGGTGCATCAAACTCCTCCAGCTGCTGCAGCTGCAGCTCGTGTTGCTCTTGTGCCTGCTGCTGTGAACGCAGGCAATGCATTCGCTGCAGCGTGGCCAGGTCGCAGCCCCTGGCCGCCCCCGCCACTAGGCCGTGCAGGCTGCCCTCCCACCGGCCAGCAGCCCGTCCATCATCGCCACATGGCCGCCGCGGGCCGCGGCCGCAGCAGCGGCCAGGCGGTCGACCTGGGGGGGCTCGGCTGACCCGCAGCAGCTCATCACACACGTCTCCGTGTCCCTGCTCAGCTGCTAGGTGTCTGTCGTTCACCCACACCTCTCCAGCCGTCCTGCAGCGCTCCCACCCGCTGAGGAGCCAGGACTGACCACCCGGGCCTGTACAGTCAGCCCCGATGCGGTACCCACCGTACACAACATGTACTCCCAAGCATGTCATAGTGCATCCAAAACTACAGTTACTTCGGCAAGTCAAATGACGAGCTTGTGGGCCCTGCCGCCCTGGATCATCTACAGCTGTTTCTATCACAACAAGTCTCCGGTAAGTTGGGCACCCCATCTCTGTCTCATTGCGCTACATGCAGATGCTCCTTTACGGCAATGTCCCCTCAGCCCGAACTACCGTACACGCAGACAACTCGTTCTGCGATACCGGCAATGCACACGGTATCCACGCTCGCCAGACCCCGCTCTCCGCACACAGCAATGCGCCCGGTCACATGCAAATGCGCACCGCCCCGTCATCGCCCGCCACCACCAGCAGCCTGCAACACGGCAGCACCGCTAGGCTCGTGATTGCCGCCACCTCCCGCCCGCCGCGACCGTTACGAAGCCGTGCGAAGCTGGGCCCACTGCCCTCCCACCCCCCGCCCGCCGACAGTGACAGCGGCAGAACACCAACGCTGCTGCCCGACGTCATCAACACACAGTCCCTCAGCACCGTTAGCCCCATCACGCCCTCCCTAGGCAACGAGAAGCCCCTCAGCAGCGCCGGCTGCGGCGGCGCAGGCGTGATGCCCGGCCCTGGCCCGCCGCCGCCGCCAGTCCCAGTACCACTGTTGTCGAGCGCCCGTACCACAGCTGTGCCGTTGCCGTACAGTATGGCGCCAACGCCGAGGGGCGACATAGCGTCCACTATGCCAAGCAGGGCGTCGCCGCATACGCCGCCGCCGGGCAGGCTGCCGTCCCACCCGTACCAAGGCCCTGTACGGGAGTCGTACCCATCGTACAAGCCTGAGCCATGACCGCCGCCGGCGCCGCTGCCAGCGGCAGAGAAGGACGACGACGCGCTCCCGCCGGCGCCGCCGCCGGCCCGCCGGAGGTCCCACACCCGCAGCTGCTTGTCGCCGCCGGCGGTGACCAACACGTGGCTGCCGTACGACGCCATGCAGCTGACGTCACCGCTGTGCGCCCGCACCGCCGCCGCCGCCACGCCGCAGCGGCGGTCCAGCAGCATGACGCGACCGCTGCGAAGCCCCGCCGCCACCACCTCCGGCGAGCCGCCGCCAACGGCACCGTCAGCCCACTGGCCGTCGGCGCCGCTGCCGCTGCCGCCGCCGCCGAGGGTGCACATGGCGCTGACAGCGTCGTCCGCGTCGATTCGGACGGCGGGCGCCGCCAGCCACTCCGAGACCACACGGCAGCGCTCCAGGTCCACAGAGCACAAGCGCGCGTCGGCGGTGCCTAAGGGCAGCGCGGGACACAGCCACCGGCGTAACAAGCCGTACGTAGTGGTACGCACGGACGGACAGGGTTGCGTCAGCGCACGGCACTGTATGTTACGGCGTTTCACTGTGGGGGGTGTTTTGTAGGGTGTGGTGCAGGGATGTACGAAGCAAGAAACAAGGCAAGCTTGGCAAGGGACTGGTACGCACGGACTGACAAGTCTCATGGACGCGCAAGGCCCTTGCTGCCCGGTCGGCGCACGGCACCATTTTGGTACACCAATTCTCTGTGCGGAGTGTAAACCCTGTACGGGATCGAGCTCACCCGCGAAAAGCGTCCTAGGGTCGTCTGCCGCCGCGCTCATAACAGTGTAGCCCAGCCGCAGTCCCGCGCCGCCGCCAGCACCCCCTCCGCCAGGCCCCATGGTCCCAATGGCACCCACGCCGCCCGCCACTGCCGCCGCGGCGGCTGCGCCGCCAAGCACCGCTGCCGCCGCCGCCGCAGCGCCCCGACTGGCGCCTGTAAGCACGCCCGAGACACCGCCGCCCCCGCCGCCGCCGCCGGTGCTGCCACTTGCAGCCGCCGCCGCCGCCATCTGCTTCGACGTCAGCAGTCCGCCCATCGTCTGCCACCCCTTGGGCCCGTGCGCTCCCTGGGACCGCTGCCCGGAGGGTGAGGACTGTTGCTGCTGCTGCTGCTGCATGTAGCGGCCAGACCTGAAGCAGAGTGCAAGGGGAGTGGCAAGGCGAAGCATAACGACATGTGAAGACATCACACGGTGTGCCAGTCGAGCGCTGTGCCTCCCTTGCGCAACGCCCAGGAACGCACGCGGGTCGCCGCCAAAAAGTGGTCACCTGCTCTGAACTGCCTCGCTCCACGATCAAACGCATCACATAGCGCTTCAACACCTACCCTACCCCATCCTCACCTGTCCACCAGCTCGCTCCACGCGCTCCCAGCCACCAGTCCGCCAGGCTCCAACCCCAGCCCCTCCAGCCCCACACCGCCCGCACCTCCCTCCACCAGCCCGCTCCCTGCCGCTCCCCCGCCCCCGCCCCCGCCCCCGCCTCCGCCCGTCTTCCCTTCCATGCTTCCCAGGCCCGAAACCACAGCTCCCATCCCTCCGCCTACGCCTACGCTAGCACCTCCGCCAGGTGAGAGACCCATGACCCCAACACCTGCCCCCTGTGGCTGCATTGGCACGGGGGCCGGGGCCAGCACCCCCAGCTGCTGACCGCTGTCGCACGCCCACACGTGCAGCTGCCCCGTGACGTCAACCGACGCAACCACCGCGCCGCCGCCGCGCGCCGCCCGCAGTACGAGCATCCCGTTAATGGCGGCGCGGTGCCCGACGTACTGCACCCGCGCGTGGCAGTCGGACAGCGACCAGACGCGTACGACGGGTACGGCGCCGTCGCGCCCCGGAACCGCGCCGCGGCCGGCGGTTAGTACGGCGCACTCATTGGGATGCGCCGCAACCATCCGTACACGGTCCTTGTGGGCGGGCCAGGAGTGCACGACAGATGCTTGCAGGCTCCACACATTGCTGGCGGCGGGGCCGGCCAAAACCGTGTCGAGCAGCCGTGCACGCGCAGCACGGCTTAGCTGCTGGTGGGTTTGTGGGAACGGTTCGGGCACCTGCGCGTTGCGGGCTGTCGCGCGAGGGTGTGAGTGTGGGTGTGGCTGTGGGTGCGGGGAGGCGGTCCCGGCGGCTGCAGTGAGGGACTTCAGGGAGCTTGCTGAGGGCATGCCTGCCCCGTAGCGGGCTGCTGTGGGTGCGTCGGGGAGTGTTGCCGGGGTGATGGCGATCGGGGCCGTGGATGCGGCAGCGGGCTGGGTGCCGAGGCCGCTGGCTGCTGCTGTCTTGGTGGTGATGGTGGTGGCCTCAGCAGGCGGGGAGGCGGAGGTGGCAGGTGGGGTGATCTGCACGCCCTGCGGGCTGGCAGACGGGCCAAGAGGCACGACCTGTGCTGTTAGGGGCAGCGCTGGCGGGGGGATGTCCACCGGAGCAGGGGGCACCCAGGACCACCTATGGGTACCAGAGTCGGCAGCTGGGGAGGAGTTGGGAGCTGCGGCCGCTGTGGGTTCAACGGGACCGCCGAGATGGCCCGGCGGTGGGAGCTGCATGGTGGGGGAGGGGGCTGAAGCACCAGGGATCGGGGCTGAGGAGAGGGCGGGCAGGAGCTCCTGCCGGGCAGCAGCGATTGGGGAGCTGCCAGGCAGAGAGGAGTTGGAGAAGGGGGAGGCAGGGTTGGGTAGAGAAGTCGCCGCGTCGGGTGCTGGGGTGGAGGGAGATAGGGGCAAGGGCCGCGGCGGTGCGGAGGTTGAGGTGCTGGGCGGTGGGTGTGGGTCGAGGGAGGCGGAGAGGGAGGCGGCCGCCTCTGCAGCTGCCTGGCGCGCGTGGACGAAGACGGAGTCGCCGATGCCGCCACTCCTGCTGCTGCTCCTGCTGCCTTCGTGGTCGCTGCTGTTGCCCCCAATGCTGGGGTACGCGGGCAACCCAGCCGCGCCGGTTCCGTTCCGCTCCCCCGATCCCTCATGTGCGACGTCGCCGTCGCTACTGCTGCTGCTGCTGCTGCTACTGCTGCTGCTGCTGTCATTGGCGTGCATCGGAACAGAGGACAGAGGCTCCATGACGGTGGACGGCAGATCTCCAACCGACAACGACTTGCTGCCGTACTGCCCCACAGTTGCCCCACCTCCAACTGCTCTCGCCCCACCCCTCAGCAACTCGCCCTCGCCCAGCTGCTGCTGCTGCTGCTGCTGCTCCTGCCCTGCTTGTGAGCTCCTCCCGCCCTCCAGGCCAGGCAACGCCCCCACACTGCCTCGCATCGATCCATGGCTCTGCAGCCGCCCCTCCGACGACCTCCCTGGCCTCTCCCACTCCGCACTCCCTCCCGCCACCATCCGCCCACTGGACGTCCTCGACGCCCCTCCGCCCGTTCTCCCTCCTCCTCCTCGGTCCCCACCGCCGCCCCCGCTGCCCTGCCGTCCAATCAGCCCCAGCCCGACGCCCCCTCCCACCCCCAACCCCACGCCGCTGCTGCTCCCCACAGCGAGCGACTCCACCAGCGTAGGGGACCCAATCGCCAGCAGCTGCGGCCACCCGTCGTACGCCCCGCCGCTGCCCCGGCGTCCCGACAGCGCACCGCCAAGGAACTCATCTTCCTCTTCCTGCTCCCCGTCGCCCCACGACTCGGGCTCGCTTCCTGCAGCCCCCTTGCCACCAGCACCATGGGCGCCAAAGGAAGAGGAGCCAATTGCGACGGAAAGCTGGCCTGATGCCCGTCGGTCGCGGGCCGCTAAGCCACTGCTCCCACTTCCTCCTGCACCGTGGAGGCCCGTGGTAAGAGCACTGCGAACGCCACCGGCTGGAGTAGCTCCGCTTCCAGACGGCGTCTGATATGCAGCCGAGGTGCGAGCGTGGCTGCCGTGTCGGGAAGCGGTGTGGGGGGAGGGGCCGGGGCCCGCGGGAGCATGTGCGTCCTTGGGGGACGATCGAAGGGAGTTGGGCGCGGACCAGCCCACCTCCTTGATGAACAGGTGTGTGCCATGCAGGGCCGCCACCTGCGCGTAAGACACAACCGCAAGGGCAGCGCAGCGGAGGGCGCGTCAGGAGTTCTCTTGCACCACACGCAATGCACACACCTTAAAACCCAAACGGCACTTAGGGCGTCATAAGCTAGACGGTGCACATCAGCACCGCCGGGCCAGCCTTCGCAGCACGGTAGTACACCCACCTGCTGCTGCTTCTGCGCAATGTCCCGCCGGACTTGTTCCAGCGAACCCCGCAGCTGCCCACCGCTGCTCCCTCCTCCGGCCGCCGCGGCGCCGGCCCTCCCGCCGCTCCCCGCCCCGCCCGCATCCGCCCCTGCCCCCGCTGAATCTGCAGACAGGGGCCCGCTGCCCCCCGCTGCTGCCAGAGCTGCGGGTGACCAGCCCAGCCGTGCACGGAGCCCCGCCTCCAGAGCTTGCCACCCCGGCAGGAGCCCGCGCACCGTCAGCAGCCCACTGCTGGAGACCAGCTCCCTGCATCACGGACGGTCGCATGAACAGTTGTCAATGGTGGGCATGAGTGGCTCCTGTTCCACCGTGGCCCTATTATGCTGTTGGTGTTGGGGTCGGCCAGCGCAAGCGACAGATGGTATCGCGACTGCTCCCGCCCGCGACGCAGCACGCTCGGTGGAACGGGAGTCCTTTGGTCCGCTGTTGCATGCCTCTATAGCAAACGCTACCGCCCGTCCTGCAAGAACTGCATACCGGTACTGGTGCCCACAGCCCCCGCCGGACTTACCCGTACACGCATTGCACCAGCTCCCAATAGCCGCCCTCCTCGTCGTCATTGGCCCCGCCCGCAACCCCGCCGCCGCCGCCACCGCCGCTGCCAACCGCCGCCAGTTGCTCCCGCTGCTGCCTCTGAGACGCCGCCGTACCGTTCGCACGGTACGCCGCCCGCCGTCTCGGTCCAGCGTTCGACAGCAGAGGCATGACATGTGGCAGCACCACCCATGCGAGGTTTTCGGGGCGTGCTAGCCGCACAAACGCGCGCAGGGCCAGGCCTGCCAAGAGCGTAAGCGAGCCTGGTGCAACGACGTACGACCCGGGGTCAAGGAGCACGGACAGCAGCGGCGGCAGCGGCACCGCCGGACTGCCGCCGCCGCCACTGCTGCCACTGCTGCTGATCCTAGCCCTCTGTGCGGCGGGCCCCTCTGCGCTTCCGAAGGAGGTCAACCCGGCGCCGGAAGATGCGGGGGAAGCGGCGGGCGGGCCGCCGCCGGTGCCGCCCGACTGTACGGCAGAGGGCGACGGCGGCTGCGCGCCGGCAGGGTACTGCGGCGCGAGTCCGTGCAGAAATGCCCGAGGGATGAGCTCCGGAGGCAGCAGGTCCAGAATCGCACCGAGGACCGAAAGCGCCGCGTATATTTGGTTGTGTACGGCAGCATCGCCGCCGCCGCCGCCAAAACCACCGGCCTGGCCGGCAGCAGTATTGCCCGCTGCCGCGGCTTCTTGCTGTGCCCTGCCACTGGCAGCAACTGGCCCTGACGCCCGGCGGGCACCGCCCGCCCGTTCTCTGCTGCCGCCGCCGCTGGTTGTCCCGGCGGAGGGTACGATAGCCATGTGCAACAGCACGGGAGCCACGTGCCGCGCCGCCAGCTGCCCGCCCATCTCCGTACAGAGCCGTACCAGCAGCCGTTGCACGCTGGCCCCAGCCGTAACGCACGCGACGGCGGGGGACAGCACGCGCTCCAGCAGCAGCGGCAGCGGCAGCCGCGGCGCCAGTGCGACCAGCGCCGTCGCTGCGGCGTCGCTGACGCCGGAGGAGCCCGCCAGGGCGCGGCTGACGCCCCCGGCTGACGTCACCGACGGCAGCGGTGACGAGGCCAGCACGCCGGGGCCTGCTGCGGCGGCGGAGGCAGCGGCGGCAGGGCGGCCGTGAGCCTCCGAAGCGGAGCCGGGGGCGACGGCGGCGCTGGCAGGGCAGAGCAGCGCCGCCAGCAGCAGCGGCAGCGCCCGCTGCACATAAGCGTCGAGGTCCGTGGCAGCGAGCAGCTGCATGTGGAGCGCGGGCGACAGCACCTTGTACGACAGGGCCGGTATGGCACCCGCTGCTGCTGCTGCTGACCCACCGGCGCCGCCGCCTTCGTGTGCTGCCTCAGCAGCGGAGCCACCGGTTCGCTGCTGCAGCAGCAGCTGCTGCTCATGTTCGCTCATGTGCGGTCGCTGGTCGTCCACGTCCAAGAAGTACGACAGGCAGTAGCACACGTACGGCAGCACGTGGCTCGTGGCGAGGTTGGGCGGCAGCAGCCGCAGCAGCGCCTGAAGCACCTCCAGCGTGTGCCCGCTCATGTGTGCAAGCAGCTGCTGCCCCTGCTCTGCCACGCATTCCATTCCTGCCCCCGGCTTCGCCCCAGCAGCCCGCACCCAGCCAGCAAGCGCACTGCTGCCCGTGCCTCCCCGAGCGCATGCCACGACCGCAAGCTGCCACTGCAGGTGCATCACGTGTGGAAGGCACAGCTCCAGGGCGGGGGGCTGGTCGGCCAGTCGGTCCAGTGCCCCCGTGCGGGCGGCATGGGCGAGGGAGGCAAGCTGCTGGGGCAGGTGCCAGGGCGGAGGTGCGGGGAGGAGCTCCCCCCAAGCGGGCTGAGCGCTTGCCGGTGTGGCGATGGTAGTGGTGGCGGACTGGGCAGGGCTGTGGATGGTGGTGGTAATGGTGGCGGTGATGGTGGTAGTGTCGTACAGGTTGTTGCGTAGGAAGGCGTGAGCAGCGTGGAGCTCAGGGCCAAAGAAGGGATCGCCCAGGAGCTGCTCAGCGGTCATCTGCGGGTGGAAAGGGCAGCAATCTGGTTAGGTCATCTTCCCTGCTCCTGAGGTGACTGCATGGGTTCGTTGTTCCATGCCATGCCCTGGCTCCCGTGGAAGGTGCCATGTTAACTACACAGGCCGCCTACCTTGGTCCAATAGACTTCTGCCTGCCTTACCGCTGTTTCCTCTTCAACTCCAGCAGCAATCCCATGGGGTCACCCACATACGCACCTCAGGGCCGGGGGCCAGGCACAGGCGAGCAAAGCGCCGCGCGGCGGCAGGGAGCTTCTGTGCCAGGTGCAGCCACGTGGAGAGTGCTGTAGCAGAGGTGGTCGTGACTACTGTTGGAGCAGGAGGCGTCCAATACGACATATCCGGCCAAGACAGGACAGGCGCCAGTGCTGCATCTGCTGCCGCGATGTCGGCCGACGCAGTGGCGGGTGCGGCGGCGGCGGCGGCGATGGGGTCCTGTCCAGCGCCACGCGACGGCGGCGGGCCCAGGATGAGGCGGCCCAGGTACAGCTGTACGGCAACCTGGCCGATGGCCTGCGGGGTGTACGGCAGTGCATGCACGGCTGAAGAGCACAGCTTTCATAGGAGCTGGCAGGAGACACCAATATGTTGTGTCTGTGTCTGTGACACTGTCTGTGCTGTGGCGAGCTCCTGTTCGCCTAACATGCATGACTGTGACGTCTCGCCCCCATCCCCTGTGTTTAACCCCTTAGCCCCAGGGGGTGCACCTGCCAGCACCTATTGCTAAGACCCGCATTGCCCCGAGCCTGGATGACGCAAGCCTAATTGGTGTCTGATCAGCCAATACCAACCAACGCCAACCCCAGGACCAAGCATTGGCCCAAGACCGAGGACCGGCATGCCATGACACATAAGGGTGTGGCCCACGCAATTGAGCAGACATGCTACAACTATTTTGCTGACGACTGCCGCACCTATGCTGGCACCTCCATCGCGGGCGACGCCGTGCGCAACCTAGTGGCAGCTGCCGAGCCCCCCGGCAGAGCACCCACCACCAGAATATGCACAGCTCCGCCGGCGATGAGTGGCCCAGCGCAGGTGCGGCAGTCGCCAGCCAAGCGGTTGTAGCACAACTGCTCTACCGCGTGCATCACGCACAGCTCTCCGCCGCAGTGGGTCACACCCTTGCGGATCACAACGCACCATTCCTTGGCCTTGGGCCAGTGCTCAACCCCGGGGGCGTATTCCAGATGCCGTACTGTGTTGAGTCCAGCAGTGCCCTTATTGCAGTGATTAAGGCATACCTGTCGTACACCACTCACCTCGATGTCAGCCCGCAAGCCCTCCGCCGCAGTCATCTCCCCTCCATCCGCACTCCCGCTGGCACCGCCTAGGGGCTCCAATCGCACCCTGCCATCCGGCACCCCTGCCACCGCCGACCCCATACGCCGTACGGTCCACGAGTCATGCCGCACGCCGTACGGCACCTCCTGCATGCCATCAGCTGCATGGCCGTGCACACCGCCCTGCCTCCATGCCGGCCCGCCGCTCTCCGGCCCAGCCCCCACGCCGCCGACCCCACCTGCACCGCGCCCCCACCCATACCCATGCCCGTACTGCGTTTCCTCCTCCCCCATCCCATGCCCGCCCTCCCTGGCGGCCACCAGCCCCAGCAGTTCCACACTGTCCAGGTCAGCAGGGAAGCAACCATGGCCACCAGCGGCACCGCCACCCCTGCGGCTGCCAGCAACGCGCCCGGGGCCTACCACGGCCCGCTGCAATGGCGACGGCAGCGCACGGCCGCCGCTGGCGGCGGCTGCCGCAGCAGCAGCAGCGGGGGCTGGGCCCCGCGGCGGGTGCGGGGTCAGGAACAGCGGCGCGTGCATGCCGCCAAGGCCGCAAGCCCCGCCGCCGCTGCCGCCAGGGGCCATGCCCTGGGCCACCGCCGCGGCGGCGGCCGCCGGAGGCGGCTGCCGCAGCGCAGCTGCGACAGCAGCTGCGCCGCCGGATGCAGCGGCGGCGGCTGCAGCCGCCGCTGCTGCTGGCTGCGCGGTGGCCGCGGCCGCCAGCGCCAAGTGCACGTTCTTTGCCGCCACTGCCGCCTGGCCCACCAGCTTGTGTCCGAACATTAGGTCCACCCAGTGGTGCAGCTGGGAGGACACGTGCTCCGACTCCAGCAGCGCACTGCATGGGTGCATGGGTGGGCGCTATCGTTGTGACGGCAAGAGCACAGCCAGGCCGGAGCGTGGGGATGCATGTTATGTCGAATCGGGCTATGGTACGCCCGCCAGGCACCACACGACCGTCCGCAGAACGGCAGCTCTGTCAAGGACATACGGTCGCCCATGTACCGTATCACTTCGCGTCACCACCTGAAGTCCTTACCATGCCACAGGCAGTACACAACATGGCCATGCAAAGGCTACCGTATAAAAGCGTCGTACGGCCGCTCATGTACAAAATACGGCCTCACCGGTGCCACCTCACGAACAACGGCCTCACCGGTGCCGTCAACAGCAGCCACCATACGATCATGGCGTGTGACGGCTGATGGCAAAAGCCTCACCGGTGCCACCGGCGCGAACAACGGCCTCACAATGTGCTACGTGCAGCACGACCGTGCCCATGCAGACAATAAGCATCCGGCCGCCACGTCAGAGGGCCTCACCGGTGCCACCGCACGAAGTCCTCCGGGCTGTCTGCCCACTCCGGCAGCTCCAGGTCGGGCAGCTCGGGGTGGATGGACCTGAGAGCACACGTGGGTTGCAGCTTGAAAACGTACGTGTACTGGTTTGCATCATCGTCACCCCCACACGTGGGTCCAAGACACACAGCATGAAGCCGCTCCAGCAGCCGCGCTTGTGCCCCGCGCGGCAGAGGTGGGTCATCCACGCGTCACCTCTGACACATACCATGCCGACACGTGTGCAGTACATGCGCGCACCTGAACACGTCCGGCTGCGTGTACAGCTGCGGCAGGGCCTCGTCGGGAGAGGCCGCCATCATGGCTGCTACGGATGGCGGGTACTCCTTCGGTTGGAAGTTGGCCCGTACGGCGCGCTGCAGTACGGCACGTGGCGTAACCCGCGCCATGTAGATGCAGAAGCTCAGCTCCGACAGAGGCTCCTGCGGGTTCACCATGCACCGCGACCATATAAAAAGGAGCGTGGGTAAGCTAAACTGTAAGCCGTAATCAAAGGCTAAGGTTGATGCAGCTTGGGCAGCATGGCGGGGTGGCGACCATACTTTGGACAGTAGCTCAGCCCTGACAAGGGTAATGGAACCTGGTAGAAGACAGGGACAAAGCGTTAGCAGTCATGTGCGGCGCATCGCCGAACCCCAGAGCGCCACGCTACTGCATGGCCCAGACACACCACCCATGTGCCCCCGGCAAAAGCCCCCGTACGCCCGCCGTACGTGTGGTATGTGGTGCGGCGGCTCCGCTGTGTCGTACGTCACGTCCAGCTGGAGGTCTCCCTTGGCCTGCCGGTACCGCGACTGCGTCAGGCAGTGCCACCCGCCGCCGCCGCTGCCACCAGAGCCCGCAACCGCACCCCCGCCCTGTCCCACCCGCTGCTGCTGCTGCAGCTCGGTATGGCCCTGGCTCTGATACTGAGGATACTGGCTGGGGTGCGGGGCCTGGTGCTGCTGCCGCCGGTGTGGGGTGCAGGCGGACCGGAGCATGATCTCTGGATGCACCGAGAAGTCAGTGACCCATGGGACAAAGGGGTGCAGCGTTCTGTCGCCCAGTCGCCGTCCCGCCGCCAGGTTGAGCAGCAGCAGGTAGTCCAGGTTGGTCAGGACGCGTCGCTGCCAGGCACGTGTCAGTGCGGGCAGGCTGGCGGGCGCGCATGGCAGCGGCGGCAGGCGCAGCGGCAGCGGGAGGCTGTGCGCGGGCGGCGTGCACTCGGGAGGAGGTTCTGGAGCTGGGGGCTGTGATTCGCCATCTGGGTCATTTGGGTCGGGTGTAAACTCAGCTGGAGGGGCGGGTTGGGGTGCAGGGGAAGCTGGCAGCAGCTGCAGCCAGCCCCCGGGGCGCAGCAGCATGCTGGTCGGGCTGATGCCCCCCACCGGTCGGCCCTGGAGGGTGTGCGTGTTGCACACGGCAGCTACCAGCTGCAGCAGCAGGAAGCGGATTTGGGTGTCAGCGAGGCGGGAGCTGGTGCTTGCAGCGCCAGTGGCTGCAGGACCGGGGGCGGGGTGCGGACCCCAGCCGGCGGCTGCGGCGGCGCCGCCACCGCCTGCGCCTGCGGCGCTGCCGACGGCTGTGGATGCTATGTGGGGCTGGCGGAGGCAGTCGGCGAGGGACAGGCCGGGCCGCCAGCAGACGCCCAGGGAGGAGGCAGGGAGGGGCCGCGGGCGCGGCTGGGTGTGGCTGACAGCTGGCGAGGGCGCTGTGTCCAGGGGCGCTGGCACGGCTGCGGTGGGTGATGAGGGCGAAATGTGGGCTGCGGCGGTGATGTCATGGGGGAGGGAGGAGGAGGGGGAACAGGCTGGCAAGGGGGTGCAGGAAGTGAAGGGATTGACCAGGATGGCGATGTTTGGGTGGGCAGAGGTGTCGGGACCCTGGTGAGCTGGGCCACTGGTCGTGCGCCGTGCACTGCATGATGCTGCTGTATGGGCCGTCTGGCGGATGGGTCGTGCGGAAGAGTCTCCGGAGGTGCCGGAACCGTGTGGGTTGGACGGTTGCGCAAACAGCGACAGCTCGCGCAGGAACTGCTGCAGGGAGACGGTGGCTGCGGGTTCCTGGGGTCCGGGACCGCCAGCGCCGACCGCAATCGCATAATCTTCCGTTTGACCTCCTGCAAATGCTGCTGCTGCATCAGCTGCGCTGTGCTCTGAGTCCGGGCCTGCTGCTGCGCCCGTCGGAGTGCCCGTTCCGAAATGCAGCAGAACGGGATAGTGCGCGTTCCCTGGTCCACAACGCAAGCTTGCGGACGCATACCAGCCAGTAATACCTTGCAGATCCGGAACGACTGCACGCAGGCAAACACAGCGCTTGTCAGTGTTGAGAGACAGGTGCGCTGTAGGTGGCCTTTCGCCACCGAGGCCCGCGAGCGTATACTCCATTGCTAAAGAAGTCCACACGACTCACCTGCATTCAGTTCTAGGCCCAGGACAGCGGTGGCGAAGTTCTGTAGCTGTTGGGCAGCGCGGAGCAAAGCGGTCCCGACGTCTTCAGTTTCCTCCGCCATCTGCTGCTGATCACATCCGGCACCTTCCTGTATTTAGGTGGTCTGAACGTGGTCCATCCAGCCCCTTCGTTTTGGTTTGCGATGACCCGAGGGAACCGCGCGCGGAAGGCCCTAGCCCCCGATAGTTAACTTGACATTCTACCTCAAAGTTTGACCTCAGTCAGAAACGACTTTTGTCCATCTCGGAACTGGGGACCCGTTGGCTTGAAGTCTGGGCAGCCCATAATCAGAACAGGTGCGCAGCGCGGTCAAGGCTTCAATTGGCAAGGGCAGACACTGGCAGTTCATATTAGAGGTGCGTCAAGTAGAAACCACCAGGGGGCTCCGACACGTGATAGATGGGGATAAGGAGGCACAGGTGCAACGCAGGGGAGCCTTCTCCTGCCGTATTGCCCCGATCGGCCGCTCAACCTCTCCCCAGCTCCCTGCATCCCCGAGCGGCATCCGCTCCCTCACTGATGGCGTAGTCATCCCCTAGGTCCACTTTGGCAGCGTCTTATGATACGGGCTTGTACAAAGGCAACGAAAGACGCGCACGCACGGCAGGTCGGCGCTGGTGCGCACGTGTGTACGCACGGGGGGCTAGGGAGGCTGGCTTTCGATCTTGGCTCTGGTAGCAAGCATGTCATTGCACTGTTGCCGTACCCCTCGCATCCGCACGTTCTTTCAGGTTCACAGCCATGGATTGGGCGATGGACCGGTACCGCAAGCACCGTAATTCCCAACTCCAGTGGCGCCAGGCAGCGTTCCTATCTTCATCGGTTGGTTCGAAGCAGGCGCATTTTGGGCTGATTTC
>VFQN01005509.1_pt1 | contig 15422 bp, 9 predicted proteins | sample 3512371 | NCBI WGS metagenome assembly VFQN01 (sample SAMN10412370, study PRJNA504923) | tailings metagenome | isolation source: Replicate 2 from Balatoc abandoned mine | place: Philippines: Itogon, Benguet | collected 2017-08-28
GCGCCCGGGTCTCCCGGGTACATGCCCAGCACGTTGAGCACGTCGCGGAAGTTGACGCCAACCGCCTCCACCTTGAGCAGCAGGGTGCCCCGGCCCAGCGGCGCGGAGGTGTTCAGGGGCACCGGCACCAGGCCGGTGAGCGAGCCGCGGGGCTGGGGGAGCAGCTGGTAAGGCAGCGGCGCGGATGCGGCTGCGCTGGCTGGCAGCAGCCTTGGGGCAAAGAACGCGCCTGAGGATAGCAAGGAGCCGTAGCCATCATAGGCGTGGGGCTGGGTTACGGCACCGCTGAGGACCAGCTGTGGTGTTGAAGCTGCGTTGATGGTGTGCAGGCTGTTGACAGACGGGGCACCGCCGGCCTCCTGGGCAGCCGTGCGGAGTAGGCCCTGCAGGCTGTCGTGCAGCTGCCGCGCCTGGACGTCGGTGGGTAAGCTTGTGCGGAGGGCTGCGGAGGGCAGGCGGCGGGCCACTGAGGACTGCAGAGCCTGCAGCGCGTGGGCCAGGCCGCCTGCTGTGGAATAGGCGGTTGCGGTGCCTGCTCCAGCCAGCAGTTCTAGGGACGCCTGGGGACCCTCGCTGCCGGCCTCGCTGCCCGGGTACCCTGGAGACTCGGCTGCCCACTGGATGGCGTACAAGACATCGTCTGCGGGCTGCTGCGGCTTGCGGGATGCCTCCTTAGTCGTGCCGGCTGCAGCAGCGGCAGTGAAAGGCACGGCCTGGGCCACGGCGCGCACAGCCTTGGAGCGCAGGCCTAGCACCTGCACCATGGCCGCACCCGACGGTGAGGCGGCGTGCAGGATAATGTCCCTGCTGATGACGCTGTCCTCCGCCGACGCTGCCTTGCCCAGGGCGACAGCCTGCAGGTCTCCCGCACCGAAGCTGCCCACGGCAGGCGAGGATGCGGATGCAGACGGGCCCTCGCCGCAGCAGCGTCCGCTGATCCAGTCCGGCAGCTGCACGTACAGCAGGCCCAAGCCCACTGGCACGAACGTGGTAGCGGCTGCTGCTGCACCCAGCGTGGAGCCCTCCTCGGGGCCCACCGCAGCCCCCAGCTGGAAGGCGCAGTCCAGCCAGGCGGGGTGCCACCCGTGGTAGGCGCCCACCTCGTAGCCACCGCTGCTGCCCATGGCACTGACAGCGCCCACCGCAACGCCCGACGCAGAATGTACGTTGCTGAGGCGGCGGAAGGCGCTACCATATTGCAGGCCAGCCGCAGACAGGCTGCCGTACAGCGTGGTAGTGGCGTGTGGCACGGGGGCGCTGGCGCGGTGCGCGTCACTACTGAGCTGACGGCGGGCCACGGCCACGCCGGAGGCCGGGGGCAGCTGCTGGCCTACGTCCTGCTGCAAGATAGCTGCAGCACGTGCGGTCAGGTGCACGGAGGCTGTAGGGGCAGCTGCAGGCGTGCGGCTGCTGCGCCTGGTGCCTTTGAGCTGGCCGCGGGGCTCCTCTGAGCTGGACACCACGAGCAGCTTCCCGGTATCCACATCCAGCAGGACCTGCAGGGCCTTGCCAGGAACCGCAGAGGCTGCACCTGCATCGCCCAGCGCTGGCAGAACCAGCGGGGCAACGATGGCCACGTCCGCAAGTGCCACGGCCTGCGCTCCGCTGCCGCTGCCTGCAGCACCCTGCGCACCGCTGCTATTGCTGCCTGTGATGCACACGGCAGCTACCGCCATCTCAAGGTAGGCCGCCCCCGGGAACACCACCCGGCCGTTGACCACGTGGTCGTAGATGTACGACAGGGAGGGGTGCGTCAGGTCCACGTGGTACGACACGCTGCGGCGGCGGGACCCGAGGGAGGTAGCCGCCGGCCCAGGGGGCAGGATGGTGGTGGCGCGGCGCAGCAGCGAGTGCGAGGGCGGCAGCACGAAGCTGTAGTGCCGCTGCCAGCTGACTGCGGCTCCTGCCGTTGCCTGAACCTCTGCAGCTGCATCCGCCAGGGGCGCAGCCAGTGGGCTGAGCAGCAGGTGCGCGTTGGTGCCCTGGAACGCAAAGGAGCTGACGCCGCAGACGGAGGCCTCCATGATGTCTGCCGCTGAACCACCAGGCGAGGACGAGCGTGTCGTGGGCCGGCCGGCTGCTGCCCGTGGCAGGGCCATGTTGGATGCAGCCAGGGCATCCGCCATGTGGGAGTTGGGGGCGCGGAGGTGCAGGATGGGCAGGTTGATGCGTTGCTGCAGGGCGTTGGCGGCGTGGAGGGCGGCCATGAGGCCTGCGGCGGGCTCCGTGTGGCCCACGCTGCTCTTGTCGGCAGCGATCAGCAGCGGGGTGTTGCGGTCGGAGGAAGGCGCCGAGGGCGCAAGGACCGCAGCTGCGGCACCGATCTCGATGGGGTCGCCAAGCGGTGTCCCTGTGCCGTGGAGCTGCAGGGAAGCGACGGCCCATGGCGCAAAGCCTGCGGATGCCAGGGCCTCCCGGATGGCGGCCTGTTGCGCCGGGCCGTTGGGGGCGGTGAGGCTGCTGCTGCGGCCGTCCTGGTTGACCGCCACGGCCGCCACCAGGGCCAGGGTGCCCGCGGGCAGGGCATTGCGGGAGGCCCCTGGGCCCGACCAGAAGGCTTGCAGCACCGCGGCTGCCGCTGCCTCGCCCCGCACGTAGCCGTCCGCAGCGGCGTCCAGCGTCTTGCAGCGGCCCTCGGGGGACAGCATGCCTGCATGGGACACAAGAGATATGAAGCATTAAGATGTGAGGAGCGCCAACGCTTACCGTAGTGGACTGCTGATATAGGTGGTCCGTACCAACACACCTGCAGTGTTGAACATGGCCGAGAGGTTGGGCGTCAGCACGGTGCGGCTACCCGCTACCAGCGCCCTCGAGCAGTCGCCCGCCGCCATGCCGCGCACAGCCAGCTGCGCCGCCACCAGCGAGGACGAGCAGGCGGTGTCCACGGCCACGCTGGGGCCCTGCATGCCGTACGTGTACGACAAGCGCCCGGCGGCGACGCTCACCGCCGAACCTGGGGACAGGTGCATAAAACAAGCGGGCACGTTAGCGTTGGTGTTGACGCGAAATTGTACAGTCGGCACATGCTAACAATATCTGCCGTTGCCTGACTGACCAAGCCTAGCCAAGGCTTACCGGTAGCGCTGTACACTCCGATAGGGGCGTGCGCCTTCTTCAGATCGGCGTAGTCGGGCGTGGAGATGCCCACAAACACGCCCACGCGGCCGCCGCCGGGGGCAGCACCACCAGCGGCCGCGCCTGTCGGGGCGGCCGCCGCTGTTGGCGCCGCCAGAGCCTGCCAGCTGAGCTGCATGAGCAAGCGCTGCTGCGGGTCCATCATGGCTGCCTCGGGCGCGCTGATGCCGAAGGCGGACGCGTCGAAGGTGGTGACGTGGGCGGTGTCAAGCAGGGCGGCGAAGCGCGGGGGCAGGCCATCGGTGAGCCCCACCTCCACGTCCCACCTGCGGTGCATTGCAGCACAGGAGCAGTGAATAACTGGGGCACTCCAATATGCTGGCCAGCGGCTGATGGCATTTCAGCAAACATGTGCCAATGCATGGCAGCATATAGGCACTCCTGCTCGCTTGCCTTGGAGTTAGTCAGCAAGAAGCATACAACCTCCTATAACCAAGAGCAGTCGTCGGCCTAGGTATACATCTTTTCAGCACACGCACGGACCTGCTCTGTGGCACCGGCTGCACGGTGTCCTCCAGGCCCTTGCAGCTGACGTCCCCCAGCGTGCTGCCCCGCGGGGCGGCGTGGGCAGACGACAGCAGCGCCACCAGCAGCTGCCTCTGGGGCCACCCGGCAGCCCCGCCGACCGCCACTGGGCGGCCCAGGGACCTGCTGGAGGCAGCATTGACCGCGTCCAGAGCGCCGTGCGCACCGTGGTCGTCCTCCTCGTCGTCGTCGTCCTCCGTGTCGTACTCAGATGGCTGGTCGCCCTCGTAGTTGTCAAGTGCGTGCTGGCCGGTGGCAGGGGTGAGGGTGGCGCTGCCGGCCTGAGGCTGCAGCGAGGCCACCAGCGAGGTGATGGCGTCGATGGTGGGGTAGTCGAACACCAGCGTACTGGGCAGGGCCACCTGCAAGGGAAGCACATGGTAGGTAGAGATTTGTGGGAGGCGTTAGGTAACCAGTACATACCGGGACTTTGTTTGTTAGATGCCGATCATGTTTCCTTTTCCTGCACAAGCAACTGCGGCTTGCCTTTTTACACGGACCAGGTACCATACCTGCAGCCTCCCCTCCAGCGCGTTGCGCAGCTCCACCGCGCCCAGGCTGTCCAGGCCGGCGCTCATGAGCGGCGTGTCGGGGGGCACGGACGCGCCAACCACGCTGCGCACGGCGGCTGAGACCTGAAGGAAACAAAGAGGTGTAGTGAGCTCAACGTCATGATGCAAGCCCAGGACCGGCAAGACAACCATAGGTAGCTTGTACGTACATGCTAACGCTGCTTTGCAGAAAGACCACGCCAGAAACCCTACTCCGTACCTCATCGCGTAGCGTAGCTGCATCCATTGCCCGACGCCCGCTGATGGCTTGAGCCGTTGCAGGCTTCGCCTTGTGCGGCGGGCCCGCTGTCCGGTCCTTGCGCGCCTGGGCCTCCTTGGCCCCCTGCTCCTCCCCTGGCGCCGGGGTTGGAACCAGGTGCTGCAGCATGGGGGACAGCCGCTGCCGCGACGCTGCCGCCGCCGCCCCAAAGCGAGGCCAGTCAAACGGTGACACCGCCACCACCGGCGACGAGCCCACCGTGCAGCCGGCCACCACCGCCTCCAGACCTCTCAGGCCCTGCTCCGGCCGCAACGCGCCCACGCCTGCCGCCTCGTTCTTGGCAGCAGTGGCCAGCGCCATTCCCGCGTGCCGCCACGCGCCCCACTGCACGCTCACAGCCGGCACGCCGCGGGCAGCCAGGGCGGCCGCCGCCGCGTCCAGCCCCGCGTTGGCGGCGCTGTAGTTGGCCTGGCCGGGGGAACCCAGCAGGGACGCCACGGAGGAGAACAGCACGTGGGGCAGCTGCCCAGTGCCGCCACCACCAAGGACCAGCTGGTCCCACTGCATGGCCCGCAGGGCGGCAAGCTTGGGCGCCGCCACCGCCTGGGCGCCGCGGAGGGTCTGATTGGCAAGGGCAGCGTCCGCCAGCACGCCGCCGGCGTGCATGACGCACGCCAGGGGGATGCCGCGCGACGCCAGGAGGCCGCGGACAGCTGCCGCTGCCTCGCCCGCCACGGCGGCGTCGCAGCGGACGGCGGTGACAGCGGTGGCGTGCAGGGGCGAGCGGGGGTCGAACATGTCGAATAGAGAGCTGCCGGACGGGATGGCCCCGGTACGACAGGCGAGGAGAATGTGCTGAGCGCCTTGGGTGGCGAGCCAGGAGGCCACCAGGGACCCCAGGGCGCCGGTTCCGCCGGTGACCAGGACGCCCGCGCCGCGGAGGTGCTGAGCGGGGTCGCTTGACGGGTGCGGGTGGGATGGGGTTGAGGTGGTGCTGGCCACTGCGGAGCTCAGGACGATCTTGCCGGCGTGACGGGCCTGGGACATCTGGCGCAGCGCGGCGACGACGGAGCCCATGGTGCGGGCGCTGTGCGTCACGCTGCGGATGGGCCGCAGGGCGCCGCTGGCGAGGCCGGAGCTCAGGCGGTGCAGCAGTACTCGAAGAACCTGCACATACAGTGGACAGGGCACGCGCAAGGGCGCTGGTGTTGCCTGAACATGCCTACACAAGCATTTGGTTGCAGTGGCACTGCTGTGTAACGGCAAACAAGCAACACAGCGCTTTCCCTAGAGAACCAAAGACCTTACCTGAGGTGGCAGGAAGTCCACAGCCAGTAGGCCGTACCGCACGTCGGGCCGCTCGCTCTGCACGCGGGCCGCCGACCACACGTCCCGCTTGCCGATCTCCACCCAGCGCCCGCCGCGGGACAGCCCGGCCAGGCTGGCCGCCACCATGCCGGGGCTGGTCAGGCTGTTGAGCACCACGGACACGCCGCGGCCGCCCGTGGCCACCGCCACCTCCTCCACGAAGCTCAGGTCGCGGCTGTTGGCCACGTGCCTCACGCCCAGGCCACGCAGCAGCGCACGCTTGGCGGGGCTGCCGGCAGTGGCCACCACCTGGCCGCCCAGCGCGGACACCACCTGCAGGGACGCAAGGCCCACGCCACCGGCGGCGCCGTGAAGCAGCACACGCTCGCCAGGACGCAGCGCCGCAGCGGCCCCAAACACCTGGTGCGCCGTGATGAACACGGTGGGCATGGTGGCGGCCTCCTCGAACGTCAGGCAGCCGGGCATGGCCGCCAGCGTGGCGGGGCGGCAGTGCACCAGCGTGCCCAGGCTGCCCGCGGCCAGCCCGAACACGGCGGTGCCGGCGGGCAGGGCCGGGCTGCCGCCGCCCACCACCACGCCGGAGCAGTCGCCGCCCGGCGCGCCCGGGTCTCCCGGGTACATGCCCAGCACGTTGAGCACGTCGCGGAAGTTGAGCCCCACGGCCGCTACGCGCACCGCGCAGCGGCCAGCAGGTAGGGAGCCGTCGCTGGTAGGGAGGTTGTACGACAGCGGCTGGAGGGCTGCGGGGTCCAGTGGGACGGGCACCAGGGAGTCCAGAGCGCCGCGAGGCTTGGGCACGAGTTGGTAGGCAGCGGGTGGGGCCTGCTGCGGAGCACGTTGCAGACGGGGTACACGTACGGTACGGCCTAGGTGGCTCGCGCCGTACACGTCTACCGGTGTACTGCTGCTGCTGCTGCTGCTACCCGCGGGCGCAGGTTCAGCTGGAATGCTTATTGTCGTCGCCTGGGTGTTGTAGCCCGTGGCGCCACTGGTGTCCAGCTGAGCGGCGGTGAAGCTGCTGGTATATGCCTCCAACGCGGCCGTGCGAGCCGCGCCCAGGGCAACCGGCCCCTCGGAATCCAGCACCGTGGCCTCGGTGTTTGCACCCTGGGCCACGATCCGCAAGGCTGGCAGCCTTGCGCCCGTCAGCTGCTGCAGGACACCCAGAGCCAGGCTGCTAGGCGCAGCACCATCCGGACTCAGCGATAGGAGGTCCAGTGACGACACCTGGTAGCTTGCACCCTCCTGCTCCGGCTCGGCCGCCTGCCACTCCACGCTGTAGAGGAGGTCTGGCTCCTGCTCTTGCTGCTGTGTCTTCGGAGGAAGCGCTGCGCTGCTCTTACCGCCCGTGCGCTGCCCAGCACCGACCAGGGGCCGAGCAGCCATGCCCCCCACGGCGCAGAGCACCGTCCCAGACGAAGCGCACAAACGATAGTCGCTAGAAATCTGCGCCGTGGACCCATCCTGCGAGCCAGCGCCAGAGGCGCTGCTGCTCTCCTGAGGCACCACCGCCACCGAGCTGCCGAGCCGCTGCTGCAGCGCCGAGGCCGCCACAGCCGAGCGCTTGCTGCCGACTAGCAGGGCGCCCCAGCCGGACGGTACGAAAATGTGCTGCCCGTCTGGGGGCGAGGGGATGAGCAGTTGGCCCAGCTGCAGGAAGCTGTCCACCAGGCCCACGCCCAGCAGCAGACCGTCGGACTGGGAGGCGAAGGCGGCAGCTGCCGCGGCATCGTCGGGAAGGTGGGGCTGGAGCAGGCAGGCGGTGGCACAGGTCTTCGAGGATGCAGGCGCCGTGTGCGCTGAGCTGCGGGTGAAGCTGGTGAGGAGGGCGTGGAGGCGGGCAAGGCCGGAGTCGGGAGCGGGGACGCATGCCACCGTGGCGGTGCTGGAGAAGGCAGGGGTTAGGGAAGCGGTGGCGGTGAGGTGGATGGAGGTGGCAGGGGGCCTGGGCTTTGACTGGCGGCGCTGTCGACGCTGTGCCCGGTCGCTGCTGGCCGTGCTGCTCGGAGAATCTCCAGCGGTGGTGCTGCTGACAACCACGCGGCCTGTAGCCACGTCCACGGTGCACAGCAGGACAGGAAGCGCCACTGCCTTGGCTCCTTCGCCCAGGCTGGGCAGGACCAGCGGCGACGGGATGGAGGCGTCCGTCAGCGCCAGGTCCATGCCGCCTGCCTCGCTGGTGTCGCTGTCCGCATCCAGGTGGGGCAACAGCACCAGGCGTGCAGCTGCAGCCGCCATCTCCATGTAGCCTGCCCCGGGGAAGATGTGCTGGCCCCCGACCACATGCTCCCACAGGTGGGCCAGGAGGGGATGCGACAGGTCCGCCTGGAAGCTGACGACGGAGGAGGATGGCGAAAAGGAGGCGCGGAGGGCTAGCAGGTGAGGCTGTGCAGCGCACCAGTGGGACCGATGGCGCATCTGCAGCTGGGTGGTTGTGGATGGGGGAGCGCTGAGGGCAGAGGCGGCCGTTCTGTGCGCGATGACCACGTGTGCGTTGGTGCCCATGAAGGCGAAGGAGCTGACGCCGGCGCAGACCAGCTCAGACGGCGGTGTCTGGGCAGCGGGCTGTGCGACCAGGGGGCCGGACCTGCAGGAGCAAGAGTGCAAACAAACATCATCACGAGCTGCTGAGGGTCTAGCCAAAATTCCGTGCCCATGCCGCTGTACGACCGTCGTGAAACACTGTACTTGCATCCTAGGTAGGCTCAAGCGTCTCGTCAACAATTTACAGGGTGCTCCTGCAAGGACACCGTATGATAGCTGACTCACCCCCGGCCAGCCGTCATGCCTCCGACGCCCGCACCATCCAGCGCTGCGCCGACCGCCGGGTTGACGTTCCGCAGGTGCAGTATGGTGGGACTCAGCAGGCCCGCCAGCGCCTGCGACGCGTGCATGAGCACCACCAAGCCGGCGCCGGGCTCCGCGTGGCCCTGGTGCGACTTGGAGGCCGCCAGGGCCAGGGGACCTGCCGCTGCCGTTGCATGGGAGCGGACAGCTGCGGCGGCGCTGATCTCGATGGGGTCGCCCAGCGGGGTGCCTTCGGGGGCAATGCACCAGGGTTGCAGTAAGGGTTCCGCTGGGAGCCATACCAGTACAGGTTAGTAGGTGCGCTTACTGTAAGGAAAGGCAAAAGGGTGCATACAGTTGCACTGCACCACATAGCGCGCAGGCGCTTGACACTTGGCACCCCGGTGATGGCCACAACCCACCCGTGCCGTGGAGGGACAGCACGCGCAGGTCCGAGGCGCTGAGCTGTGCAGCACCAAGAGCAGCCCGGATCACCGCCTGCTGTGCCGGGCCGTTTGGCGCCGTCAGGCTGCTGCTGCGGCCGTCCTGGTTGACCGCAGCACCCAGCAGCACCGCTTGCGGCCCACGTGCCGAGGATCCGCTGCCGGCTGAGCTGTCCGCACCAAGCACCATGACCTGCAGGGTGTTGAAGCAGTGCTACTTAGCTTACTTGCGAATTACCCTTTCACAACTTTCCACATTGTGCATCTGCAAACAGTCCCACCTGGAGCACGTCCCCGCGGACGTATCCGTCAGCTGCGGCGTCCAGGACCTGGCACCTGTGGATAAGGTAGGTGGCATACAAACAATCAAAGATCAGCCCAACTAGTCATTCAAAGATGACCACAGCACAGAACCTTAACCAGAAGGCAGCAAACAAAGCCCCATCCTTGACGGCACGCACCTGCCCTGCGGAGACAGCATGCCTGCGGCCCACACGTAGGAGGTGGATGTGGGCGTGGCCTGCAGGTGCACGCCCGCCACGGCGGCGCGGGTCAGCTCCCCGCCCGCCAGCGCGCCATGCGCCAAGGCGGCGGCCACCAGGGACGCGGAGCACGCCGTGTCCACCGCCAGCGAGGGGCCTGAGGGCAACGGTCAGGCAGCAGCAAAAGCCTTTGTACACCGCCTCCAGCCGCTGACAGCCACTCCATGAAGCAAAGCCATACGATTCTGCGGGTCAGGGACGGCAACTGCTTGCAACTTACCGGTCAGGCCGAAGGTGTACGATAGACGGCCGGCTGTCACCGACAGCGCGTTGGCGGTAGCGTGGAAAGCTCCCGCCGTCCCGCCGTGCGCCTTGACCAGGCCGCCGTAGTCGGACGACGCCACGCCCACGTACACGCCCACGGCCCTGCTGCTCAGCTGCTGCACAGCCCCCTCAGAGGCCGCAGCGCTGGCGGCCGCAGCGGCCAGCGCCTCGTGCAGGCCTTCCATTAGCAGGCGCTGCTGCGGGTCCAGCAGTGCCGCCTCAGCGTCCGAGACACCGAACAGAGCAGCGTCGAAGAGGTCCACCGCAGGCAGGTAGGCCCCGATGCGTGCGTCCAGAGCGCGGGCAGGTGCAGCGTCCACGTCCCAGCGGCTGAACGGCACGGTGGACACGGGGTCGCTGTGGAGCGTGGATGTGGAGGAGTTGCCAGGTGCTGGGGGAGGAGAGCGGTGCACCAGCGACTGCACCAAGACGGTGGCCCGCTGCTGCTGCTGGGCGGGGCTGGTAGCCCGGGTAGGAAACGCGCCGGCCGACATGGCGGGTGGAGCAGCTATGGCGACAGCAGCGTCATGTGGCTCTGGGTGCTGCTGCTGCTGCGTCAAGCCTTGAAGGTGCTCCGTGAGTGCTGCGGGCGTGGGATAGTCGAACACCAGCGTCTGCGGCAGCTGCAGCCCCAGGGCCGCCTCCAGCGAGCGGGTTAGCTCCACCGCGCCCAGGCTGTCCAGGCCGGCCTCCATGAGCGGCTGGTGCTCCGACACGGCCCCGTCGCCCAGGATGTTGGAAACCGCTGCTGTGACCGCCGCGCCGACGTCAACAGAAGCGGCGGCAGCAGCCCGTGGGCGCTGCGCCTGACGCTGCTGTTGGCTGCCTGCCGTGTGATCCGTGGCTCCCAGGAGAGCGTGCGAGCTGAAGCGGCTGAAGAACTGTGCGCCGGAGCCCGCATGGCGCTGCATCGCAGCCATGAACGCCGGCCAACGGAACGCGTTTGCGGCCAGCACGCCGTCACCAGCTGGCTGCAGCCGCAGGGGCTGCGCATGGTGCTGCCCTGGCGGCCGTACCGCTGGCTCCCGCAGAAGCACGGTGCATTGCTGGACCGCAGCCGAGACAGCCGCCAGCGCCTGCGCCGGCTGAAGCAGCGCCAGCCCCATGCGCTCCATGCGTGCTGAGGTGCTGGCGTGCCGCGAAGCCATGCCAGCCCCGGCCCACGGCCCGAACTGGATGCTGGTCAGCGGCTGGCCGGCCACACGGGCCACCGCCGCAGCCATGTCGAGCGTCGCGTTTGCAGCGCTGTAGGCGGCCTGGCCTGGCGAGCCAAGGAGGGAGGCGACGGACGAGAAGAGGACGTGCGCCGCGGCGGGGTGCAGGAGGGAGGCCTGCTGCCAAGCGGTCAAGCTGGCGGCCTTGGGTGCGACCACGCGGCGCAGGGAGGACAGGGTAAGGGAGGGCAGCAGTGCATCCTCCAGTACACCTGCGGCGTGCATGATGCCCAGGATAGGAAGCTGGTGGTTGCTGGAGCGGAGGAGCCAAGCACCGTCCTCGCTGCTTGACAGGTCCGCCTTGGACGCCGTGAAGGTGGTCGGGGAACGATCATCGGCATGCGACGCAGGCGGGGTGGAGGCGGAAGTGGCAAGGGTTAGCAGCGCGTTTGGGAGTGCCCCGCTGCGGGAGACCAGGTGCACGTGCCGTACGCCCTGCGCCGCCAGCCAGGCGGCCATGTGGGCTGCCGCCATGCCAGATCCACCGGTGATGACGTAGGTGCCATTGCATGGGAGGGCGGGAAGAGTTGGCTGCTGCGCAGGTAAGGAGGACGATGCGGCTGCTGGGGCCGGGACCAAGCGGGCAACAAACGACGCGCCTGACGTCACCGTTGACCCGTACAGGCCGCCGCTGCTGCTGCTGCCACTCGACTGAGGCGTTGGGGAGATCCACTGCACCGCTCCGGTTGTCGGGCTCTGTTGGAGGTGCGATGCGGAAGCTGCAGGCGCCATGTCGTGTGCATCCAGCTGCAGGCCTGGCTGCTCCTGCGCCAGCGTGCGGGCCACAGCCCATGCGGCTGCAGCAGAAGCGCCACCGGCCATGAGCACACCATTGCCGTGTGGGTATGATGACACGTGCGCTCCTACGGTCTCGAGCCCAAGTTTGCCCGCCTCGGCCCCTGTTGCCCTCTTGCCGCTACCCTGAAGCGCAGCCTGCACGGACGCGATCGCCGTAGCCACACTTGCAGTGGCGCTGTTGCCCGGGCCATCTTGGGGAGCCAGGTGGGCCACGGGAGTAGCTGGCGCGGCGGTGGCAGGCGACAAGCCCGGTGCCGGTGTTTCCGCTTGCCACTCAACCATGTACTCCACCCCGTGGTCCAGCTGCTCTGCGCCGCACTCTGCCATGGGAGCCCCGGCGGTGATAGCACCAGAGGCACGCGACCTTGCAGCTGCCTCGAGCGCATCCGCCTGCCATTGCTGCTTCAGCTCTGTCACCGGCCGAAGCTGCGGGTCCTGCAGCTGCAATCCAAGAGCAGGCGCAGCCAGGACGGTGGGGGAGAACACCAGGGAGGCCTCCGTTGCTGACGCCATGGTTCCCTCTTGCAGGTCAAGCAGGCACGCACCGAAGCCCACCAGCGCGTTGCCCCGCTGAGCGCGACCCGATACAAGCCCCGCTAGCTGGGCTGCAGTGGTGACGCCGGCGGCCAACCGCAGGTCCGCCTCGGTTGCGTCCTCCACCTGCGCCCCAAGAGCTGCCGCCGCTGGGATGGTGCCCATGTGAAGGTGGGCTGGCCGCAGGAGCTGCCCGAGGCGCGCCAGAGACGCGGTTGCCGCGGCGGCGTTGTTGACTGTCGCCGAAACAATGCTGGCGCTGCTGCAACGGGCTTGCAGGAGGAGGACCGAGGAGGCCTCAGCCACCAAGGTGAGCTGCACGCCGCCGGTGGCACTATCGACACGGCACTGCAGGACGCTGTCGGTGGACGCTGTGGGGGGCAGCAGGCCCTGGAGCTGGCCGTCGACCAGCAGCAGGGGCGCGGCAGCAGCAGCAGCCTCCGGCACTGTGATTGCCGCCTGCACGGCCGCCGCTGCCGTTGCTAGCAGCAATCCCGGTGAGAGCGGCACAACTGCCATGGATTTGGATGCTTGCCAGAGGGCGGCAGGGAGGGATGCTGCTGCTGAGGGCATGGCGAACGGCGTCTCGAAGACTAGAGTAGAGCCGGACGTGAGGGATCGGCGCAGCAGAGGCGAAACCCTTGAGTGCACCCAGTGCCTGGCCTTGCGCCAGATGATGCTGTTGTCGCCGTCGGCCAGCTGCGGATCCGGCCCAGCTGAAGTGGCAGCAGAGGCCATCAGGACGTGCGCGTTGGTGCCCTGGAAGGCGAAGCCGCTCACACCGCACACGATGGCCTCCGCAGGAGCTTTTGCCGTCGCCGTTGCTGGACTGCCCTGCTGTCCGCTGCTCGCGAGGGCGGGGCGAGGGGCCCGCTGCCGCATCATGCGCCACATGGGCCCTGCGGCTGTTGCCGCCCCATCCAGGGCGTTGGAGACGTATGAGTTGAGCGACCTCAGGTGCATCAGCTCCAGGTCCGACCCGTGGGTCACCGCCAGCGCCGCCTGGGCCAGGCCCTGCACGCCCGCGGCGGGTTCGGCGTGCCCCACCCACGACTTGCTTGCCATGAGCGTCAGCGGCCGCTGCCGGCCGCTGCCTGCGAAGACCGCCGCGATGGCTCCCACCTCGATGGGATCACCCAGGGGCGTGCCGGTGCCGTGCATCTGCAGGGAGGCCACCAGCTCAGGCGCCAGGTTGGCTGACGCCAGAGCTTCACGGAGCACAGCCTGCTGGGCTGGGCCGTTGGGCGCGGTGAGGCTGCTGCTGCGGCCGTCCTGGTTGACAGCTGCGCCGGCAATCCACGCCAGGGGCAAGGTGCCAGCCTCTGCGCCGCCCGAGGCGTAGGCGCCCAGCACGAACACGCCCACCGCCTCGCCGCGCACGTAGCCATCCGCAGCGGCGTCAAGCGTCTTGCAGCGGCCCTCGGGGGACAGCATGCCGGCCTTCTGAAAGGCAGCTGGGGTGTCCGGCGTGAGGGTCAGATTTGCGCCCGCCACGAGTGCGGTTGACAGTTGGCCGAGGGCGATGGCGTTGAGCGCGGCGTGGGTGGCTACCAGGGAGGAGGAGCAGGCCGTGTCGACGGACACCGCCGTGCCGCCCAGGCCGAAGGTAAAGGCCAGGCGGCCGGCGGCGACTGACAGGGAGGCCCCAGTGGACGCAAAGGCGCTGGCGATGTTGGTGTGCTGGAGGGCGAGCTTGTTGTAGTCAGTGGACGACACGCCGACGAAGGTGCCGGTGCGGGCGCGCCATGCGGATGCTGCTACCGCTGGGGCAGCCGGCTGCTGCTCGTGCTTGGAAAGGGCCTCCGCCGCCGCCTCCATGAGCAGGCGCTGCTGCGGGTCCATGAGCGCCGCCTCGGGGGCGCTGATGCCGAAGGCGGACGCGTCAAACAGGTCTACAGCTGACAGGAAGGCGCCGAACTGCACGGGCAGCTGCTGGCCGCCAGGGCCCAGGCGAGACGACTGGTCCTGCAGCTCCCACCTGCAAGAGAAAGACCACTTCGGTGAAAGGAGGTAGCCAGTTGTCATGCTACTAGGCATAGCGGCTGTACACGAATTCCCCCATGTGCATCGAGCTGGCGCGGCAACTTGCAATGCGTACCTGTGATGCGGGATGCGGGTCGTGGCGTCCAGGGCAAGCTGGCTTGAGATGGCTGCCTGCGAGCTGCGGCAGGCGGTAGCCAGCACAGCCACGGCCGTGGTCGGGGCTGGGGCGGAGGACGCGGCTGCAAAGGCCACCCGGCTGACACGGGCTGTGCTGAGGCTGCTTGCCGTCGTGAGCTGCACAGCCCCAGCTGCCTCCTCGTCGGCTTCGGACTCTTCCTCCCGCTGCATGTCGCCTGCTGCAGGAACGACGCGCTCCGCCACGTAGCCCGCAATGGCCTCCACCGTAGGGTAGTCGAACACCAGCGTGCCGGGCAGCTGCAGCCCCAACCTCCCCTCCAGCGCGTTGCGCAGCTCCACCGCGCCCAGGCTGTCCAGGCCGGCGCTCATGAGCGGCGTGTCGGGGGGCACGGACGAGCCAACCACGCCGGAAACGGCCTCCTGCACGACTGCCAGCATGGCCGCAGCATGGGCTGCAGGGCTGCGAGCGGCTGACATGCTGGTCGGCTGGCGGCGTGAACGGGCACGTGCAGGGGCCTTCGATACTGCGTTCTCCCTGAATGCCGAGAAGAACGCCTGCAAGAGATGTAACAAGTACGGACGACGAGGTCAAACTATGATTTAAAAGCGGCAAACCAACGGCAGTGTAGGTGATCTAACAAGGCAATACTCTGGCTACCGTGGGGAGCCCAAGATGGAACCAACCGACTCCCGTTTCCCACCTGCTGGGTCCTGCCCTTGAGGAAGACGGGCCAGTTGATGGGGATGGCGCCGATGACAGGCAGGAACGCCAGCGGAGACTGGGACAGGGCGGCTGCAAAGGGAGGAATGTCGTGAGTGTTATGCGTTACATTTCTTTCGTACAATGAGGTTTTAGTAGGACAAGTATCTACAAACAGCCCTTGCCAAGCTTACCTTGTAACACCGCCAGCCCCTGCTCCGGCCGCAGCAGCGCCATGCCCATGCGCTCCACGCGG
>VFQN01005510.1_pt1 | contig 15421 bp, 8 predicted proteins | sample 3512371 | NCBI WGS metagenome assembly VFQN01 (sample SAMN10412370, study PRJNA504923) | tailings metagenome | isolation source: Replicate 2 from Balatoc abandoned mine | place: Philippines: Itogon, Benguet | collected 2017-08-28
TCGCGTGCTCTATACGCTGGTTAAGCCAGTCCTGTAATGGAAATACCTGTGGCGCTTGCCATTGTGAAAGGCCTTGCTGCTGATAGCTTGAGAATAACCATTGCCGGATGCCTTGAGCCAGGCGCGCCGATGCACATAAAATCACCGTGCTAGGCTCAGGGTAATCAACAGGTATGGTCATGAGGTAAAGTAGTCAGAAGCAATTATTATCTTGAGCACAACATTTTATAAGATAATGCGACCAACAAACGATAAAAACTTACGGAGTAGTGACATGTCGGCTTTTGCCAAATTTTTAAAATGGACGTTCTTGATCCTCGTGCTGCCTATTGCTCTGCTCAGCTTGTATACCTGGGGCAGCCTGACCTGGGTCTATTCTGACGGCGAGCGTGTGGGTTATGTGCAAAAACTATCTCATAAGGGCTGGCTATGTAAAACCTGGGAGGGAGAGCTTGTTCTTGTGACCGTGCCAGGCACGCAGGCTGAAAAATTTTATTTCACGGTGCGTGATCCCGCTGTCATCCCCAAAATCAACGCCTTATCCGGAGAGCGTGTGCGCCTGCAGTATGAAGAACATAAAGGCGTGCCCTCCAGCTGTTTTGGTGAGACCAGTCATTTTGTAAATGATGTCGAAGAAGTCAAGGAAGACTAATGTTGCGCCCAAATAAAAAATGCTCCTTAAAGGAGCATTTTTTATTGGTAGAAGCGTTATGCAATCAGGCGCAAATGATCACGCGCATGTGTCTCATGTGCCTCAGTCTTGAACTGGTTCACTGACTCAACCAAGGTGTGCACTTGTTCCAGCATGCTCTCGGCCGCTGCAGCTGCTTCTTCCACCAATGCAGCATTTTGCTGTGTGGTTTCATCAATCGAGGTCATGGATTCATAGATTTGCTTCAGGCCGCTACTTTGCTGGCTTGAGGCCTCGGAAATGGCCTGTATGCTATGGGAAACCTGCTGGACGGCATGCACGATTTCATGCATGGTGTGGCCCGCCTGGCTGACTTGCTTGGCGCTGGCATTCGTCTGGCTCACGGATGCCGCGATGAGCTCCTTGATTTCTTTGGCCGAAGCGGCAGAGCGTTGTGCCAGGTTGCGTACTTCACCAGCCACCACGGCAAAGCCACGGCCTTCTTCGCCCGCACGGGCCGCTTCTACCGCAGCATTTAGCGCCAGGATATTGGTCTGGAAAGCAATGCTGTCAATCACGCTGGTGATTTGCGCGATTTGTGCCGAGGTTTCATTAATGCCTCGCATGGTGGTGGTTAAGGCATTGAATGCCTCACCACCCTGAACTGCCATCTGGTTCGCCTGGTTGGCTTGCAGGCTGGCCTGCTGGGCATGCTCAGCCGTTTGGCGGATATTGTTGGTCAAAGTCTCCAGGTTAGCTGAGGTTTCTTGCAGCGCGTTGGCCTGGGTCTCGGTGCGACGTGAAAGATCATTGTTGCCCTTTTCAATTTCCGCCGCTGCCACATGAATCGTTTCTGCAGCCTGCTTGACGGTTTGGATCGGTGCGACCATGCGCTGCAAAATATCTTGCGAGCCTTGCAAGGCTTGCCTGAAGTCGCCGTCGTGGGCCGTCACATCCACCAAGCTGTACAACTGTCCTTGCTGTGCCTCATCAGCAATCTGGCGTGTATCCTCCACCAATCGATTCACAGCCAGGATGCAGGTGTTCAGATTGTTGATCAGTACCTTGAAATCGCCATGGTATTGGTTTTCAATAAGCGCAGGAATATCGCCTGCCGCAATCCGTTTGACGCAGTCTGCGGCCACATGCAATGGGGAGACAACCGCATCCAGCGTCTGATTGATGCCATGAATAATCTTGCGGAAGTCACCTGCGTGGGCTTCAATATTCACACGCGTATTCAATTGACCTTGCTGGGCGGCTGAGGCCAGGTGATGTACATCGGCAATCAATTGATGGATAGCACCAGTGCAATGTTGCAGGCTGGTTTGCACCAGGTTGAAGTCACCAACAAAATGCTCTTCAATATGGGTAGGAATATTGCCTGCCGCCATCTGATCAAGATAACGGGCCGTAGTTTGCAGTGGGGAAACGACGGCATCCAGCGTCTGGTTAAAGCCAGCCACAATCTGTTTGAATTCCCCCTGATGGCGCGAGACATCCACGCGGATATTGAGTTGACCCTGTTCCGCAGCTTGCGACAAGGTATGCACATCTTCCATGAGTAGCTGGAAGTTCTGGCGTACTTGCTCAATGCTCTGGTTAATATAGCTACGCTGGCCAGGGAAAGTCTCCAGTGGCTGGTTAAAGTTCCCCTGGCCAAAGGCAGTCACCACTTGCAGCGACTTGGTTTGTGCCAGGATATGCTCTTCTACCATCTGGTTAATACCCGTAGTGAGCTGCTGGTAGGCACCATGAAACTGCTGGCTGTCGATGCGGTAATCGATCATCCCGGCGCGATGCTGGGCTGACATTTCATTAAGCGACTCCACAATGCGCTGGATAGTGGATTGCATGCGGTGCATTTCTCGCAGCAGTTTGCCAGTTTCGTCGTTGCTGGTATGCGAGTCTTGCGTTAAGAATTCACCATTAGCGATATGTTGCGACAAGCTCAACGCTTGTTTGAGCGGGGTGGTAATCGAGCGTGTCATTTTCCAGGCAATACCAATCGCCATGATGACGGCCACCAATAAAGCCGTTTCAATTTGCTTGTTGGCACGGGCGATGGTCGACGCAAACTGACTGGAAGCCTCGGTTACCCCGGCAATATTCATGTCCATCAGCAAACGCAGTGAATGGTTCAACGGCTTGTCTGCGCCTTTCACCGTGGCGTCAATCTCGGTCACGCTCATGCCATCATTTTTCAGCGCTTCACAACGCTTCATGGCATCACGGTAGGTGCCCAAGGCCAAAGCAATATTGCCTAAAATTTCCTGCTCTTGGTTGTTTAGCTCTCCCGTGGCTTTGTAGGCTGACATCGCTTGCTCAATATCATCCATACTGCGTTCAAATTTACTGGCTTCACGGCCACCACGTAGCACATAGTTTTTAAAATGATGAATGGCATCGCCCAAGCCTTTGCTGGCATTTTCGATTTGTGTTCTTTTAACCAGTTGTACGTTTTCAAAATGCTGCCAGGTCTGGTGAATGTGGTTGAAGCCGCGCCAGGCGATGACAAAAATAAAGGCAGTAAACAGGATAAGCAGCGCGTAACCCAAAAATAAACGGGTGCCTACATTCAAACGAGCGATGGATTTCTTCATGCAATTCCTCAGGATCATACTTGATTAACCAGCAACATTGCGTTGCCCGTACCCGCGCTTTGCGACGTACAAATCCATTTACGTAAAGGAAATTCATAAATGAAGCGTTTTAATAAAAGCTTCACAAAAGATTCATATAGCGGCAGAAGCGTTCAAAAAAGCGGCCGCTGCCGAGGGGAAATACATTGTATGATATGCACAAAATACATGATGGATGCCCAAAGGTTTACGTACAAAATGGATGTTGTATTCAATGGCTGAGCAAAAAAACTATATTACGCCCGAGGGCTACGCGGCGCTGGAAAAAGAGTTTCAATACCTGATCAAGGTGGACCGGCCAGAGGTGGTGCGTGTGGTGAGTTGGGCCGCAGGCAATGGTGACCGCAGTGAAAATGGCGATTTAAATAAATAACCCCATTTCTTATGGGAGTTGAAGAGTTATATTGTAGTTTGCGAAATAAAGAAATTTTGAACGGTCATTCCAGTTTGGAGAAACAGTAATCGAGTACTTCCATAATCGTTCGCAGCCTTATCATCAAGAATCGAATATACTGATGTGTGTCAGTAAGACTCCACAAAACAACTCAAAGAAAAATGGAAATACAAATACTTAAGAAAACCGGAGTTCCAAAGGCAGAAGTTGAGGCCCATCTCCAGATTCAAAGTGAATTCAGTTCCGCAGAATTTAGTAGGAAATGGAAAGGCTATGCCTCGTTTGCAATTGCCCGTGGCGGTCGGGGTGCTGGTGATGACGACTTCGATTTGGTGCTTGTTACCCATGCTCATATTGTGGTGATAGAGTTGAAAAACTGGCATGGGAAGCTTCTTGAGTCAGATGGTAAGGAATGGTTTTTAGATGGTGAGTGCCGTGGAACCTCGCCGGTAGCCAAATCTAACCTTAATGCCAAAAAGCTAGCTAGCTTGATGCAGCAAAAGCTTGGTCGTGAGAAAACACCGTTTATCAGTTCTTACGTGGTTATGCACGGTGAAATCGGGGAGATGAAGTTGACCTCCGATGAAGAAAAATCTGTACTTACTATCACACAGTTTTTAACGCTTAAGTTCAAAGATTGCTATAAGGATTATCTCTGGGGTCGCTACTCATTTAATCCATTAAGTCATATCGCTGAATATGATAACTTCTTTCAAGGAACCTCATTCAAGCCCAAGGACTATATAGTTGACGGTTTCCGACCGGAAACAAATCCAATCTTCGAACACCCTGGGAAAATTTACAATGAGTATCGATCCTCAGCCAAGGACGACGCATCGACACTTGCTTTGCTTCGACAGTGGGATTTCACGGCACTTGGCTTAGAGCTTATTGGAGAGAAAGACCGTTCATTTATTGGATTGCGAGAGCAAAGAGTTTATGAGTACGTAGCTGAACGGAATGAGGAGTTGTCTCTCAGTCTGCTCCGCCCAGTTGCACGTAAGAGTCAAAATGATGTAACTCTAGACTTTTCGGAACTTTTTTTCTTGCCCAGTAAGGTGACTCGACTAGCCGAGTTCAGTCACAGTGTATTACCCAAATTATCTTCAGAAGAGCGGCTAACTTTGTGCAAGGCTTTGCTTTCAAAGTTTGCCGAACTTCATGATCTCAGAGTTGCTCATCGAGATATAGGTGAACACGGTATCTGGTTTGATAGGCCTGCCAAAGTTGTGTTGTCGGGTTTCCCAGCTGCTTACTATCCTGAAATGAAAACGGTTGGAGCTTTTCGCGAAAAGGTAAAAGTCGAGCAATCGATCTTGCCAGAGGATACCACTGAGGGGCTATCTGAGACGCCCTATCGACGTGACGTGTTCATGTTAGGTGTCTTGGTTCACCTTATTTTATTTGGTGACAAACCACCAAAAGTTGGAGGAATCTATGAATGGCTTCCACGAGCAGATGATCCTTTCAAAGGAGTGTTGTCAGGTTTTCTTGAACAATCACTAAGCAAAGATCCTAGCCAGAGGTTCAAAGATGCCAGACAGATGCTGGAGGCTTTTAATACAGCAACAGCCCGTAATCAAGAAAGTATAATCGATCTCGCTTGCTTCGATGCTTATAAGGCTGCTACTCGTGACAGGGATTACGATGAAACGCAGACTTTGCGCGATAACGACGATGTTTGGTTTTTCAAGTCCGAGGACAATGGGGAAAACAAGCTGGTTAAGGTATGGTTCCGAGTTGCACCCGATGCCAGAAAGCCTGACCAAGCCTTACGTTTACTGTCATTCCTTGAGCGAGCACGTATCATCAATGGCTGCGGTCTTCCCGGTCTTCCAAAAATTCACGACTTTGGCTTGTCTCGAGGAAGTCTCCTGCTGGTTTTGGAGTGGGTTCAAGGGCAGACTTTGTCCAAATGGATCGAAAGTAATCCACCTTTTGAGGATCGATTGGCTGTATGCAACTCAATGCTGGAAACGCTCGAGAGAATGCACGCGCTAGACTTTGCCCACGGAGACTTGCATCCGCAGAATATCATCGTAGGTGATGATGGGGAAGTAACTCTTATTGATGTACTTGATTTCCACTTAGATACTGATGATCACTATACGACAGCTTACTTGCCAGACAATTACAAGTCTCTGAGTCCGTTTGAGCGTGATAGATATAGCATTGCACTAGTTTTTAGTGAGGTACTGCGAATATCGAGAGAGAATAATGAGGCTGGGGAATATCCCATCCCACGTATTTACGAGGAGATTTCAAATCTCCTTCAGCAAAGAACTCTGTCAACGCTTGATCCGCTATCAAGAGCTATGGAGCGTGCAGGGGAGATTGATCAGGATAAAGTGCCGGAGGTGACGATAGTTATTCAGAGACTGAGTAACTCCGGCGTGACTCAGGGAGGAATGCTGGCCGATAATGGTATTTTTCACGTCGAAGCGAAGCCTGACAGCAAATATTCGAGATGTCTGCGTTTCTGGGTTACAGGTATTGGCAAGCAGTTGTCTTTCTCCTGGAATCTTGTCAATGAATCGACGGAGTTTGCACGAGTAACCTCAATTTCTCAAAGTCATTTACTCCGCTCACAGACATTGAGCGATGTGCAAATTCCTGTTCGGATTAACTTAGTAGAAGGTTCTGTCTCTGATTCACGAGAACTTGCTAAGATTCTGATAGAGGATGAGAGAATCAAACGTAAGATTCCGCTAATTGCTCCAGAGACTGTGTTAAATCCTGTTCAGGATTCCGTAACATTATCAAAAGTTTCAACACCGACCGTTATAAAGCCTGTCGAGGAAACTACATCAAATAACATTAGCGTGCCGGTGGCAGATCTATGGAAGGCGTTGCTAGATGCAGAAGAGGATGCATTAACAACTGTAACTGTATCGGGTGAAAAGCGAGACAACCCAGCATTGTATGGTCAGATTCTTGTTCCTTATCATGCCGACAAGGGTGTTATTGACTACGAGAAGTCGGACATGGTCATTGTTGAGAGCTTGGGCTCAGACGGCGTTTGGAGGTCTTGCGGCCAACTCAATCTTAAAGAGACAACATTCGGTGAACTTGCTGAGTTAGCAATTGATAGACCAAGTATAAAGGCCAATTTTAAAATTGGTAGTAAGCTTAGACTAATCAGTAACCTAGAAAAAGGGTCGTTTACACGTAGGCGGTTTGCAGTTGATCGAGTTCTAGGTGACAAAGCCGTTATGCCTGGCTTGGTTAACTACTTCGAACAGCAGCAGGCTGAACTTTTAATTCCAAATAAGTATTCACAACCAAGTGATGAGGATCTTGATGTTTACTCTGAAGGCAATAAAAAGCTTAATCCAAGTCAAAAGGAAGCTTTCTGCAAAGTTCTAGGTAATGGCCCTATTAGCTTGCTGCAGGGTCCGCCAGGGACGGGAAAAACATGGTTTATTGCTTCTTTACTCCATTACTTAATGACCAAAGAGAGTGCGCGTCGCATTCTTTTAGTCAGTCAGGCGCATGAAGCAGTTAACAATGCATTGGAAAAGGCTTTAGAAGTTTGTCGTAGCAAAGGGGTTGAGTTCAATGCCGTTCGTCTCGGTAGTGAGTCTGCTGTATCCGATTCCATCAGGCACCTTCATGCTACTCCAATTGAACAGGCCTACCGAGAGCGATTCAGAGCTGAGCAAAAGGAACGCATCGTAGGCCTCGCCTCGGCTTTGGGATTGCCACGCAACTTTGCTTTAGAATTTGTCGATCTCTATCTGCGCCTGGGCTTGCTAAGTAAGCATATTGAAAAGCTTGAAGAACAGAGACTTGAGGATGCAGCGAACTCTGGGTCGGGCCTTGATTCAAGAATCCGAGCTCTAAAAGAGACTTTTTATGACATAGTGTCTGATTTGTATGATTTTCAAGGTGAACACAGCCCTGCACAGACTGTCGCTAAAATTCAGCAAGAGCTCATAGATAAGTATGAAGTTCGCTCGAAAGATGCGATTGAACGTCTTAGTCGAGTAGTACATCTTTCGGAAGAATGGGTCAAAGCCTTAGGTTCTCCAGACGCAAATTTTGCGGAATTTCTGGCAAAGTCTCGGACTGTTGTTGCCGGGACATTGGTTGGCATTGGTTACAGAGCGGCAGGTGTAGTGCAGAATATTTTCGACTGGGTCATTATTGATGAAGCTGGCAGAGCAGCTCCGAGTGAGCTGGCAGTTGCAATGCAGGCTGGACACCGGGTGCTATTAGTTGGTGACCATCATCAGTTACCTCCTACCTTTTCTGAAGAGGTAAAAGACGCAATTTGCCAACGTTTTTCCGTCGACGAGGGTTCCTCTCTATTCAGTAGTGATTTTGAGCGCATATTTGACTCTGAATACGGGAAAAAAGTGGGCACTAAACTTCTTAGTCAGTACAGAATGGCACCTGACATTGGTGAGGTTGTCTCTACGTGTTTTTATAAGGGCGAGCTTGAAACAGGTCGTGGAGCGCCGCCAATTTATTATGAGCTTCTACCTGAACATCTTTCCAAGCAAGTCACTTGGATTGATACCGCACCATTCGGTGAGCGAGCATATCAACAAACTTCGGAGAATAGGGATGAGACGTGGAATTTGATGGAGGCACGTGTCGTCATGAACCTCCTTCGTCAAATAATTGAGTCTGACGAGTTTATGGTAGCGCTTTCAGATGACTTAAATCCACAGGAACTTCCTATAGGTATCATCTGCATGTATAGCAAACAGCGGCAAATAATTGACCAATTAAAGTCGGAAGCTACCTGGCTTGGCGATGCAAGACGTTTAGTTAAGGTTGACACAGTCGATAGCTACCAAGGTAAGGAGAATCGCATCGTTATTCTCACCACAGTTCGCAATAATTTGAAGCAGTCACCAGGCTTCTTGGACAGTCCAAATCGAGTTAACGTAGCCATGTCACGTGCAATGGAGCGATTATTCATAATAGGTTCAACCAAAATGTGGAGTGGTAGGAATGCTCAGCTTCCTTTGGGTAAGGTTCTGACGAAGGTTCGATCTCTTGCAGAAGCTGATCGCGCAAAGATCGTTTCTGGCAAGGAGTTTCAGGGGAGCTAAATGAATATTCCTGCAGAATTTAATCGAGTAACTTTCGGGTTACCAACTGAAACTTTCCGGGTAGAAGCCTATATAGCACTAGATGAGCGCTTACCTGTTGTCACAGAATTTGTACTTCGATTGATTCGAGTCTGCGATAAGGTCTCAATTACAGCCCTCAGGGACTACTTTGGATTTACCGATAGTGAAGCACTATCTGTTTTTGAGTCGCTTTCACGGCAAGGTCTTATCGAGCTCGTAGGGGAGGATGTCCAACTAAGTCAATTTGCCAATGAACGCTTCGAGGAAGCTGGTGGCGACCATCCTATCTTCAATAAGGTTGAACTCAAAAAAGATACCGTAACTTTTGACCTTATTTCGTTCACACCGCTTCGATCTGTCATTGGACAGCAAATCACTGAAAACATCATAAAGTTGAATGCTGAGGATGAAGTTCTTGGTTCGAGCAAGGAGCGAGCAAGACAGGCCTATAGAAATAGGTATCCTGAAATTGCCTCGATGCGTGACGATTTACGAGATAAGTCGTATGGGGTCCATTCTGTCGAAGACATTCAAAGCAAGAGGAGAGATTATCTACATATTCCTGTGTCATTTTCAATTGACCAAGATGGACAGGTTGAGAGAAGGATTGATGAGACTTTTGAGCGCATGGCGCCACCAGAACTGTTTCAGTTCGTTAATGAACAAGTTACCTCAGTAATTCCTAAGATCATATCTCCTGAGGCCTTGGGTCTGGAGGACTTTATCGATGCGTTCGACTTGAAGTTGATGAGGCAATACCTTATTGGTAAAAAATTCGACTTTATCGGTTACTTAGCAGACGTTCACGTCACACGTAATGTGAAGTATTCAAAAGGTATTGAGCCATTTTTTGGAAATATCTATTTGCACGAAAATATGGATCGTATTGTTAGCCGTCTTCGTGATAGACGTGAAGGGAAACGTCGACATGGAAAGCTGCTTACCTCAATGGCATGGCTAGCGCCTGATTATGAATTGTGGGGGCGCGGAGATTCATTTTCCAGAGCAGTGGCGCAGTTTTCTAGTGCTCTTAAACTCTCTGGAAATTCCGACTCATTATTCCTTTTTGCAAATGCTGATCATGGTCAAGAGGATCTGGTAGTCTCCCAATTTCGCGTACCTATGCTGAATGAGCTTCATTTCTCGCGTCCTGAGGTCAACAATGGTCCTCTAATGGCCGGAAGGGTAGAGTTGTTGCTCTATCCGACGGCATTCATGGTTGCGGTATATCATCTGCCTTTACCCGGCAATAATGGACTTTGGGCGCCTATAGGTGTTATCTCAACCCAGCCCAAGCATTTGGATACTGCGCACAAACTCATTCAAGGTGTCATGGGTAAAAAACGTTATGGGGGGCGTGCGAAGTTATCCCTTAGAGATGACAGAGCCAAGCCCACCACTTTTGAGGGAGAATGTGGCTTCCTGCAGTACAGTGGGCTAACACATCACACCGAATATGATGAGGAGAGTTGAGTCTCGTAGATGCTGAGAGCCACTCGATACCTCGTTCATTCTAATTAGAATCGAATTCTAGTGGGCTTGGACAACTCTTAGTAAATTCGCACCAGTGAGGGTATTTGGCAGATTATCGATAGAATTTAAGCATTTTTATGGCACCCAAATATGGCAACCGTCAACAAAGATTAATAAATATCTTAAATGGATATCATCTGGCAAAAAACGTAATGGGAGTACTTCATAATCTGCTGCTTGAATCGCCACACATTTACTCATAAATTGAATCTAGGAATTAGGCAGGTTTGTTTCGTTCACGTTTCCAATACGTAACCACTCCCCCAAGACATCTTTAAGGCAATGCTGGCATATATCGACTGAAATTAGATTGCCGTCCCCAAAAATTGAGGAATATCCGCCCACTCGCTCAATAGAAACAAACTCCTCCGCCTCAAGCTCATTAGTATCATCGGCGGCGGCCTCACGGCCACAACGATCACAAACGTAGCCAGATATTTCCTGAACCATTTTTTTCCTGATTTTTTTCATCACGCCACGCCTTGGTAGATTTATCTTGCCAGCAACTTAACCTAAAGTTTTGCATCAATCTGAATCAGAGACTCAGCGAAAGCCATGTAAAGCTCTCTCTAGCCATTTAGAACTTAATATGCGGTCTATGATTGCACTTTATGGAGTTAAACCTGCATCTTAAGTTGTTAGTCACAGCCATGCAATTGCTCAGCAATCATCTCAGCTTGCTTCAATACAGTTTCAGTAGCCAAGATCTCCATATCAGGGGGATACCCAAATTGTCGCAAGGTACGTTTGACAATCACTTTTAGTTTGGCTTTGACGCTTTCTTTAATGGTCCAGTCTATGCTGGCATTTTCTCTAACGCGTTGCAGCAATACAACAGCCAGCTCTCTGAGTTTGTCTTGTTGCATGAGCTCTTTGGCACTGTGGTTATTGGCTACGGCGGTATAAAACGCAAACTCCAAGGTGCTTAACTTTAACCTTTCGGCCTCGCTGTCACCATGTACGATTTCTTTGCTCAGTTTAATCAGTTCATCCATCAACTCGGCGGCAGTGATGATTTTGTTTTGGTAGCGCTTAATCGAGTTTTGTAGCATCTCCATTAGGCTGCGGCTTTGTATCAGGTTGGATTTTTCACGGACTCTGATTTCTTCATTGAGCAACTTTTTGAGCACTTCTAGCGCGATATTCTTGTGCTCATGATTTTTGAGTTCCATCAGAAACTCATCACTCAAAATCGAAATGTCTGGTTTCTTAATGCCTGCCGCATCAAACACATCAATCACTTGTTCACTCACCAAGGCTTGGTCTATCACTTGGCGTATGGTCGTTTCAATAGCCTCATCCGTGCGTCCTTCACCTGTGCTGTCAAACTTGGCCAGTCTAGCCTTCACTGCTTGAAAGAAAGCCACTTCATCTTTCACGGCCATCGCGTCATCGTGTGGAATCGCAATTGCAAACGCTTGGGATAATGCGGTGACTTCTGCTAAATAACGTTTTTTGCCATCCCCTACGCCCAGAATATGTTCCTCGGCAGCGAGGATAAGGGATAGCTTTTTCGAAGTGTCTGCCGAGAAGTAGGGCTTGTAATCAAAGCCGTGATAAAGCTGCTGCACGATTTCCAGCTTCTCATGCATAAATGCCAGCGCTTGTTCTTGCGCAATCGCAGGGTCGCCTTTGCCGCCTGCATCCGAGTAAAAAGAGAGCGCTTGTTTTAAATCTGCCGCAATGCCCAAGTAATCCACCACCAAACCCGCAGGCTTATCGCCATACACACGGTTTACACGCGCAATGGCCTGCATGAGGTTATGGCCCTTCATCGGCTTGTCGATATACAGCGTATGCATACTAGGCGCGTCAAATCCGGTCAGCCACATATCACGTACGATGACGAGCTTTAACTCATCTTGTGGGTCTTTCATGCGCTCGGCCAAATTGCGACGTTGCTGTTTGGATGTGTGATGTTTAGCCATTTGTGGGCCATCACTCGATGAAGCCGTCATCACAACTTTGATAGCGCCCTTATTGAGATCAGCTGAGTGCCATTCAGGCTTTAATGTAACAATCGCTTCGTATAGTTCTGCTGCAATCCTGCGAGACATGCTCACAATCATGCCCTTGCCCGCAAACACCTCTTGCCTTTGCTCAAAGTGTGTCACGATATCCCGTGCAATATTCTGGATACGTTGCTTGCTGCCTATCAATGCCTCAATCTGCGTCCAGCGTGCTTTGGCCTTCTGTGTTTCGGTCAGTTCATCTTCCTGCAGCTCTTCATCTAGCTCAGCCACTAGCTTGCGGCCTTCGTCCGACAGTTGCACTTTGGCCAAACGGCTTTCGTAGAAGATGCGCACTGTAGCGCCATCTTCTACCGCCTGAGCAATATCGTAAATATCCACGTAGTTACCAAACACTGCAGGCGTGTTCACGTCTGAGCTCTCAATCGGTGTGCCAGTAAACCCAAGGTAGGTCGCATTGGGCAAGGCATCGCGCATGTACTTGGCAAAGCCATATACAATCTTCTGGCCGATCACTTCGCCCGCATCGTTTTTCTCTTCTACAGTTTTGGCTTTAAACCCATATTGAGTGCGGTGCGCTTCATCGGCAATCACCACAATATTGCGGCGTTCGGAGAGGGTTTCATAGATATTGCCTTCTTCAGGCTGAAATTTCTGTATGGTGGTAAATATCACGCCACCAGAAGCCACTTTAAGCAGCTCTTTGAGTTGTTGCCTATCCTCCACCTGTTTGGGCTCTTGGCGTAATAGTTGGCTAGACGCCGCAAAGGTATCAAACAACTGATCGTCCAAGTCGTTCCGGTCAGTAATGACCACCACCGTTGGGTTATTCAAGGCAAGGACGATTTTGCCGGTATAAAACACCATGCTCAGCGATTTACCACTGCCTTGCGTATGCCACACCACGCCTGCCTTGCGATCACCTTTGGGTTGGCTACGCACATCGTCTAAGCCATAACTGGCAGGTGTTTGAGCAGCCTCAAAACTTACCGCTGCCGCCCGCAAAGTAGAAGCCACCGCCGCATTCACAGCGTAATACTGGTGGTACGCCGCCAGTTTTTTCACAGTGCTAATGCTGATTTGCTTGGTAACGGGGTCTTCTTTAGAGGTTTTTTCAAACACGATAAAGTGGCGGATTAAATCCAGCAGCGTGGCTTTATTCAACATGCCGTTAATCAGCGTTTCAAGCTGGCTCACCAAATGAGAGGCTTCGGCCTTACCATCCGCACTCTTCCAAGCCATAAAGCGGCTTAATCCAGCAGAAATACTGCCTGCTTTTGCTTCCAATCCATCTGAGATAATGACGAAGCCGTTATAGCTAAATAAGCCAGGAATAGTCGCTTTGTAAGTGCTGATTTGTTGATAGGCACTTTGGAGTGTGGCGTTCTCATCTGCGGCATTTTTCAGCTCTATCACCACCAAGGGCAAGCCGTTCACAAACAGAATAATGTCTGGGCGTTTGTTCTGGTTGTTTTCAATAATGGTGAACTGGTTGGCTATCCTTGTAGTCGATTGTGCCGGTAACAAGGCTTAAAGTGAACGCTTTTAAGAGTTCTGTCGTTTTGTCAAAGCCATCATTTGCATTTATAAACTCTATTAGCAATCGTAATGCGAAAATCGAGCGCTCTCGCCAAGACTCACTTTTATTCGAGTTCCAGCTTAAATATCTTAGATGACTAATGATGATTCCAGATTCTGTAATTAGGGCTGGAAATTTAAATTTTTGACCGCTCTCACAATCCACATAATTCACATGAATTTTTGTAACAAAAGGCATAATAAATATTATTTAGTAAGGGGCTTTTTCATAGGTAGACAATTCATCCTATCATTAGAAATTGGTAAATCAACTCTAAAATAGTATGTCTCTTATGCGGGTTATAATACATTTATGGAAAAAAACGCCTGCGGCAGATTGATTCGCGCATCCGGTTTCTCACCAAACGCATGGATGCTGCTGAGGTTGTCTACAGCAACACGCAGACCAATACCGAAAAAGTCTATTTTGGCGCTTGGGTGACGCTATTTAATTTAGAGGATGAGAGTGAGATGACCATCCGCATTGTGGGGCAAGATGAGCTGGATCCGGCGCAGGGCTATATTTCGTGGGTGTCGCCAATGGCAAAAGCGCTATTAGGTAAAAATCTTGGCGATACCATCCGTGTCGTCACGCCTGCCGCAGAAATAGACTATGAAATTATCGATATCCGTTACTAGGGGCTATTAAAGCTATTTCAGTTGCCGCTGCTGGAGAGCATTTATTCGTTACGCAAGGCGTAAAGAGTCGCAGGAATAGATTTGGCGTAGCTGGCTACATAAGCGATTGACAACGTAGCGAAGCGAATCAATGACTCCAGCCCGCAGGGTTACCTCTGTCATCAGCGCTCTCCGCGTTGTTCGGCGCTTGTTGGGAATACCAAACTGCACTTCTCACGCCTTGATAGCACTGATGACAGAGGCAACATCGACAATTGTAATAGCGTTAACAGGCCCTAATAAAACCCTGTAAAGATTCAGCCAGCGACTTGAACTAATTTAGTTTGGCCCTTATCCTAGTATTATGTGCGTAAACGTCTCTGCTTGTTCCTGATATGCTGGTTCCCATGCTTTGTCATGGCAGCTAATGTCATGTCCATGCAAATGGTACTCGCAGAGCAGGCATTTACCAGCGTTGTCCAAACGCAATCGGCTGAGATGCCTTGCCATCATATGGCAGATGAGCCGCACGAAATGCAACACTCTACAGAGCAACACGTGCCGGGCAATCATCACTGCACGGTGTGTGGCTTTTGCATGGTCAGTACCGGCGTTGCCCATTTAGACCTGTTTCCAAGCGTTTCAATCATTGTACAGACTGCGGCTGCGCCGTTATATCTCGCTGATCCTGTACATACACAAACATACCCTCCTGCCATCAAACCACCCATATTTAGCTAACACCCAGGATAACTCCGTCTACGGATTTTAGAGACGGGGTTGTGACACCGTTTGTTAGATTGAATATGGAGGTCTTATGTTTAAGCAACATCATGTTGCCCCCTTTGCCATTTCAATGGGCAGCTTACTTTTAAGCCAGATTGCATTGACTGCGCATGCAGCAGCGCTGATGGGTTTTGAAGATAGCGCCATGCTCATGACCGAAATTGGTCGCTATAACCAGGAATGGA
>VFQN01005511.1_pt1 | contig 15418 bp, 2 predicted proteins | sample 3512371 | NCBI WGS metagenome assembly VFQN01 (sample SAMN10412370, study PRJNA504923) | tailings metagenome | isolation source: Replicate 2 from Balatoc abandoned mine | place: Philippines: Itogon, Benguet | collected 2017-08-28
GAATCAAATGACCAACTTGATGGGCTTAACACTAATCCATTAATTACTACTTGCTTTGGTGTTGTTAAACCTTGACCAGTGACTACTACGCTTCCAATGATGCTATTTTTCGCATCAGCGTATGTGTCAGTGATGACTTGACTGGTGAGTTTTCCTTTTCCTCTGCTGTCAATAGAAGCTTGAAGCTTCACATTGAGATAGTTGTTAATTTCAATCTGCTCTCCATCATCCCAAAATAGTCCTCCTTTCGCTCCGTTCTTTGGGCATAACGCCACGACAAGAGTGAAAGGAGTATTTCTTCCTGCGGTTGTGGTCATAGCAGATTCTTGTAAAGCTACAATGCTTCCTCCCTTGATGTGAGTCTGAACCTCAGTTAAAGGAGCATCAAGTTCGACCCATTTACCACCAGCAGTTGAGTCAACAGCGAGTTTCTTGGTATTGAAATCATACCACAGACCAGCAGGGAAGTAGGCGTTGACGGAGGTAGCTCCAGATTGCAACACAGGAGAAACTAAAATTGCTGGCCCAACCATAAATTGGTTATCAATAGCATGAGTGTTACTATCGGTCGGGAAGTTCATCCATAATGACTGAATAACAGGCTGTCCATTCGTATGAGCATTGTACATCAAGCTATAGAAATAAGGTAAGAGTTGGTAGCGTTTCGCTAGAGCCTTTTGAGCGGCCTCTGAAACACTAGACCACAAGTAAAGCTCTTGATCAATCGAATCGATGGCATTGTGATCACGACTAAATGGATAGAAAGCACCAACTTCAATCCATCTTGCACAAAGCTCTTCGTTAGTATTGCCACCAAAACCGCAGATATCAGCACCAATCATAGGCACGCTAAAAATGTTGAAATCAAGAATGGAGACTATGGAGGCTTTCAAATCATCCCAGCTTGCATAGTTGTCACCTGACCATTTCCTAAGACAGAAAAGATTCGTAAATTCACGCATTAAATTGCACAAGGAAAAGGTCACTTACGCAGTATGAAGACCGGAAGACAAGAAAGAGGATCGAGACAAGACAAAGGGTCTTTTGTTGCGAATCTGCTTCATTGCATTTTTCGAGGCAATTTGCTCGGTTAATCCGTAAAGATTGTGGGTATCGTAAGCGCTGAGGTTACCGTATTGTTGGTTAGACATAGCCACTGTCTTCCCAGCTAACTTTCCTTGACGATTGTTAATATGGTATTTAGGATAATCCAAAGGATGAGCACTATCAACTTGAGAGCATTTTAAGCAGCAAGTAGTTCCGCAGTCCGTAGAATCCCCTAATGAGCAGACTTGAGCGTCACCATCTTGATTGCAAAAGTTGGCAATTTCATTCATATCAATCCAAACTCCATCAATCTCAACTAAAGAATAGAAATTTGTAAACTGTTCAGTCCAATAATCTTGTGCTTTAGGATGGAAGAAATCAGGAAAATAAACAGGTCCGGGCCATACTTGACCAAGATAATTATTTCCTTGTAGATCTTTAATAAAAATATCGTACTTTAAACCCTTCTCGTAAGCATCATAACCAGCATAAGTCATAATTCCTGGATCAACAATTGGAACGAAGTGTTGACCATTCGCATGAAGCTTGTTCACAAAGGATTGCACCTCAGAAGCAGGGAAATTCAGGGAACTCACAGTGAAATCACGGAAAGCTTCCATATAATCAATGTCAACCCATTGAGTGTCTAATGGAATACCAGCAGCTGAATAATTGGCAACAATCTCCTCAACTTGTTGAATATTCTTATATCCATAACGGCAGTTATGAAATCCCAAGGACCAGTAAGGAACCATGGAAGGCTTACCAATAACAGTGGAAGCTTGGGCAACAACGTCTTTTGGGTTAGCACCTCCAACTAAGACATAATAATCAATCACACCTCCAAGAATCTTGTAATTAATGCGATCAGGTAAGATGCTCACATCCATACCATTACTATTCATTAAAACACCACCATGAGCACTTCCTACATTTCCTTTAGAAGAATCAGTAACTTGTTGCACATACATTGGGTACGAGCCATACAAATTCTGATACATAGTGGAACCGACATCAGCAGCCCAAAGGGTATAAATATGGTTCAGATCTAATGACTGCTTAGTGCGGGTAGATTCACCGAATCCGAAGGTGCTGCGTTGTTGATTATTGGAGAGAACGGAGAACTCGATGTATTGATCTTGATAGATGATTAAAGCATCTAAATCAAAAACCACCTCATTATCACTTGTACGAATTACTTGTAAAGTAAACGGATTCTCTGTGAACTTAACAGTGAAGCTAGGAGAAGTCTGGGGGTCAGCCTGGTGACGTGCAATGAGAGAGGAAGGAATTTCCCATCTAGATTGCTTTGCATCTGTGATCTTCACTTGAACGATCTCAGATGTATGGTAAACAACTTCAAGCTTCAGGTTGCTGATATCAGAACCGTAAACGTTGTTAGGAGTGCCGGAAAGTTTCAACAAGGCGGTGAAACCAGTACTCGTCTCTAAATAGTTGGATAAAGAATATCCGTTCAATCCACTAACAGCTGAACGATAACAGCTTGCTGTGGAATCAAAACTCTTCATCCAACAGCAACCTTTAGCTAAGCAAGCATCTGCACTCGTTTGTAAGTTTCCGTCAGTCCCGCATGATTCTCTCGCACTAAAATCCACTGCACATGTATTCACAGCTCCGGAAGTTGATGAAACTAACCAGGAAAGTGATTGTAAGAATAAGAACGAGCTCAAGACCTTGCTGGACATGTTGAGTGTTATTACTAAATAATGAGAAAAAAACGCTTTTTTCAGGTAGAAAAACCAGAAGAAAAAGAGATTTTTTATTTCTATTTTTAAATCACTTTCCCAGTCTTACTAATTATGTTAATAGATTGTATTAATTAAATAACAAGAAAAACAGCAAATTCACTCACTAACTCTTTTACTTTTACTTCGATATATTAGTTATCAATATTTAAACATAAGGCAACACCTTGTAATACCCAATGAGATGAGTGTTCATGAGTTGCTAAATCTGCTTCGAATACTAATCCTACTCCCATTGCGTTTCTTCTTGCCTGTGTCACATAGACAGGAGTTCTGAAAGTATTATGAAGCTTTAACTTAGAAGCTTCAATTGGAATAACTTGCATAATTGGTAATTCAACGACAAGTACCTTTGGATCTTGAGCTCGAAGAGTGCTTGTTTGATGGTCCCATGCTGCACCTTCTAAATACAGCCCATTGACGTAGCAACCTGATTCTAAGCTTTTCAATCCCTCAATGGAGGTATATTTCGTGACAACAGTGTATAAAGTGGATTTATCCAATGGCCAACCACGTAATCGACATGTTGTCTGCACTAAAGCAGTCAGGTAAGATTCAGGGATATGTAAACCAGATAACCACATAACAGCAGGCTCACCAACATCAACCCATGATGTATATTGTTGATGACGTGATGTGAAATGTCCCATCCATGATCCTAAAGGTTTTTGTGTATCAGGTGCAAGTTTTCTCCATATAGCTGGTAAAAAGCCATTAAATAATGAATCACCTAATGAGTCTAATTCATCTGACATACCAATCTCACCAATTAATGCACGTTGTAAATCAATTAATGATAATGCTATCTTTTTCACAAGATTATTCCATCTTTCTAACTCTTGTAATAACACTACTTGACATGGTGTAATAAATTCTTCGTGTGGATTAAGATTTGGAAATAACTGATGATTACGTTTGACTAATAATGCACGTGTTTGTAATAAATCAAATGAACCAATATCCATGGAGGTAATCGGAATTTTAGAGTAAATATCACGTGCAGTTGACGAAATATAATCTTCACGTGACATACCCTCACCAGATGATACACGACGTGGTTGTAATGATATTAAATCTAACCACATTGATTTTACAGCATTAGAATAGTAACCGATTTCAGCATTCGGATGAAGTCCAAATACTGCAGGGGAATTCGTTAATGGTAATGATTCAATCATCATTGTGTAGTTTTCTAATTCACCATATTCAGGTAATTGATAATTAAACCCAACGGATGAAAAGTGAAATTTTTGTTTATCATCAAATAAGAAATCACCCATATATTCTTCTAAGTAAGTTTTTAATATACGACGATCCATATCATCTGATACACGTCCACCATACATTGCATCACCGATTAAATATTTTAATGATCCCCATGGTAAAAATTCATCTTGATCCTCAAATGATTTTCTTAAATACAATGATAATAATTTTCTTGAGATATTAAAATCTGATTCATTGAAATCATAATTTACATTCCATCCAATTTTACCGTATTTTCTTCTTTCTAATACAACTGCATGTAAGAAAGATAGAACATATAAGCATGGTCTGAATGCCCAATGTGGGCATTCTTCTAAGACACTATTATCGATGCGTGAATAAGTTGCACGCATATTTAGTTTCAGACCATCAGGAGGCTCTGTAACAACTTTTAATGATCGTTGCAAGATACCTAAAGGAAATTTATCAGTGGGTTCCGTTGTTAACCATAATCGGAATTCCTTGTGAGGATCTTTCATTTCATTGAGAATCTTTTCGAGGACCTTTAACCATGATGCTAATAGATGGCAATTTTGCAAGAGAATCCAATGGCCACGCTTATAACCGACATCGAGTAACTGCTCGGCGATTGGACCTTGTCCTTGACCCAACGCAACGAACTTAAAGCGATTTGTCATATTCATTTCATCGCAGAATTTCTGGATGTCAGATTGTGGATCGGCACCAGGCGAAAGGATGAAGACCATCGGGGAGAAGGGAGATGATTGAGAGAAAATGCGTGCATAATCTAAGACTGGTGGTTGAACATATTTTTCTCCCATAATTTCGATGACGAAGAGTTTAACAGCATTATAAACACGATCTGGACGGAAACATCTCATGACTGCGAGTCGCTGTAAAGGTGTGAGGCGAGTATGGAAGTTTGATGGAATAGGAACAGATTCAGGTGATTCCAAGTCATACCATTCCTTCCAAGTCGCAGTATTGCTCTTGAAATCTCGCAATAGTTCGCCGTATATGTCAGTAAGAGTTGAGAGACAGAGTAAATCCTTCCATTGGCCGCTTCCCAACCAAGTGGAAGCTGGAGAAGTCTCTGTCACGGCATCTAATGATGTATCGCCTTTTAAGAAGAAATCTAAAATGGTTGTTTCTAATTGATTCTCTCCCTGCATAATCATACATGTCATTTGGAAGGAAAACATAAGTTTATGTCTTTCAAAAATACCGGTACAAGTATAATCATAAATTTGTCGAGTAATTGTATCAATCATATTTCTAAGACGATTTTCTAAGTTAGAATCCTTCTTTGCCGTCTCTAAAGCTGTCTTGAAAACTGCTAAGAATGAATCCAACGATATCTCATACATGGAATTAATTGTGGATAATCCCGCCTCCGCGAAATATAAGATCGATCCGCGCTTCGCGACAGGTTTGTAGACAGAACGAGCAGTGCTGATGTCAACTTTAGTTTGTTCAGCTAGCTGTAATTTTCCTTGAATCTCAACTGCTTTGGATTTTGTATTTTCCAACGTGGCAATTAGTTCATGATTGTCAAGAATATTTCCTTGAGATGAGGACAGCTCGCGAAGGAGGGTATCTTCTAAAGTCACAAGGAGGTGTGTGTTCTCCCCCATTTCCATCACTAAATCAGCCCATTGCTTCTCCAGATCAGGTCGCTCATGACCAACAACAACGTTTAACAGCTGATTGGCTAAACCATCCATCGTTACACCGTAGTTGATAATCATAGTCTTTCCCATGACCTCAGGAGAATAATGAGGATTGGTTAACTTTGTTGTAAAGAATAAGCGGAAGTTATCATCCCATTCAATGACTTTATCGCCTAATTTTATCACGTTGTTTCCATTCTCCTTGATAATATTCTTCTCTAAGATTGGATCAAGCATAGGATCTAATTCTTCGTCAATATTCTCAAATAAGAAACAGTTACCGAACTGAATGGCCAACTCTAGGTGCTTCATGAAATCAGAATCAGTTAATGTCTTGACAGTAAGATTCTTCCCAGCATAAGTACGCTTAATCCAAGTCACTGCCTGTTGTTGTGGATCAATACAAAGTGGGAAACGCGATGCCTTCGTGGTTAAGATACCGTTTTGAATAGAATGTCCATCAGCTGGTAATCCTTTCGAAACCCAACCTTGAACAATCGCATCGGTGGTCAGAAGCTTCTCGAGAGTGAAGCCCTCAGATAAAGGAATCTGTCGCTGCTGAACATCTTCTAAGAACTTTAAATAAATCAAATCTTTTCGGTAATCTGCGGTGAATGCACCAGCATAAGACAAGAAAGATGAACCTAATAAACAGTCACCGACGAGTTTAATATTCTGTTGGGCCAAATTCTCGATATCGATCGACCAACGAGTTCTTTCGCCAGTTAAACCTTCAATCAGCTGACTCGCAGCGTTTAATCGCTTTGTCATGAGAGCAGCTTCCTGTTGGAGAACATCCAACTCAGTATTTGCCTCAGTAAATTGCGCATTTAACTCGCCTATTTCTTTGCTTAAGGTTGCCAATGTTTCATGAAGGTCCGCTAACTCTTTTTCGGTTTGCATTTGCGCCTTCTCCATAGCCTTGACCTTTTCACGTAATGGAGCGACATTCTTCGCAACTTCGTAGTATTTCACAATGGCAACAACCCAAGTTAAAAGACCATAACCGGCTTTCGATACGCTCGCCATTTTCTCCAAAGTTAATTCTTCATTGAAGTATTTGTTGACTTTCTTCACTTGCTTGTCAGTCATATCATCTTTTGGGTAATTTTTCAGACTTGCTAACAGAGTAGAGTTTGATAACATTTTCTTTGCGTCATTCCACGTCTCTTCTAACTTCTCTCCGGTAGGACGAAGACAAACCAACTGCATACAAAGATTCTTCACAGCAGGCGGTGGATTCGTAAAGGCCTTCAATTCTGTTAAATCATTCTTATCTAAATTCTCTAAAGCACGAGATGCAGCTTCAACGGCCGGTAAGGCTTCCATCAAAGCTTCATCTGCTTCTTCCTTTTGTTGCTTAATAATGACAGCTTGCTCTGATGCGTATTTCTGCTTCACAGTCGCTTGCTCCTGACTTATGTTCGCCGCAGCAGTTTTCTCTTGAATCACAGCAATCAAGGCTTGAACTTTCTCAGTTTTTGCGTCGACCACAACTTTCTTCTCTGTCAAAACTTGTTTCATGCGATCAACAGCAGATGCAGCCTCGATTAATTTCTGTAAACCACCTTCCAAACGCTTTGTAGATTGTTGAATTGACTTAGAATTCGCAGCTAATTGCTTGCGATAGTTGGAAATAAAATCCAAGTAATTCTTTGGCGTAACATAGTAAAATCTTCTTAATTCCTCTGCGAAGCGTTGAGCTGCAGTTGTAACTTGTTGATGAGCAAAGACTAAATGATCAACAACTCCTTGGCGGTGTTCATCAGGCAGAGTTTCCTCAGCTAAGAAAAATTCTGCGACTTTTTGTAAAGCATCACGTGGCCAAGGAAAGAACCAGTCAATTACAGCGTTGCTGACTAAACCTGGGAAATTACGGCATCTCAGACGGAGTTTGGACCCAGATGGAGACATTGCCAGAACGATGTGCAAGTTATTACGACATTTATTGACATACCACGACCAAAGGTTGTCCGGGGTTTCTGGCAACCCAGCGTTGCGAACATCTTGTCGAACTGTTGCACAAAGAGCATCTTTTTCATCTTGCTCGTAAAGGGCGGGAACCATGCCAGTTGTTAACATGTTGTTGATGAATTCCAAAAAGCCCTCCTCGACAACGTGAGCATCCGTAAATAAAAAGACAACTTCACCAGACCCAAGAAGTTTATAGAGATCCTTCAAATCTGTCTTAAACTGCTCTTCACCATAACCTCGAGATAGGGTAATTTGGAATAATTTGTATCCAGCACAAAAAGTTGCTAATCCAGTTAAAGATTGTTTGCCGGAACCTCCCACACCTACAAGCAAAGCATTGCCTCGCGGATTGCGGATAATACGATGAATGCGGCATAAATGCTCCAGTGCTTGTTCGAAGAGAACCAACGTCATGGGCTTATTGTCTTGGTTATGAAGTTCTAAAACTTCGGTGAAGATTTTTCGCACTTGGTCATAACCGCCCATATCCTTGTAGAGGCGAGGATCTTCGGAATCACCATCAGAGGAAATCCTCTGTGCCGCGAGCTCAAAGTCACCGAACAAACTTGGCTCTTGAGTGGCGAACTGCAAAGCATCATTAAAGTTCTCTTTTATGATCGCAGTAATTTCTTTTTTGTAAATTTGCTGATCTTCAACAGTCGTCAATCGATCACAGAAAACTCGATCACACTCATTCTTCCACAATCGAACTAATCCTTGCGCACTATTCAGCACATCTGGAACAGCGTTACATAGTCCTTCGTATACTCTCGATAAATCGCGCAAATTAAAACTATGTGGAAGTTAACATTATTTTCGAAAAAAGAAAATCTGAATCGCAGGGAAACTTACATGTAGTGGAATTTGCTTGGAGTAGGCGGCATTTTATCGATGATAAACGTAAAGAGACGAAGGGTGATAGAAGTAATCTTTCCAGCAGCCGTTTTAACAGCCTCATTGAACTCAGTATATCTTGTCGTTATAATCGATGAATAAATATTATTCAAGACAGTGTTTGTCGGCGGGGTGAGATTGAAAACATTGAACAAAGCAACAAAACGAGTATCAACTGGATTTCTTCCACCTCCTGGAGGTCCCATGGCTCCAATATACTGTAAATCTTTCATCAATTTCAAATTAAGATCCTTTTCACGATCATAAACGCACCCACGACCAATTAGGAAAAGAAGAAGAGCAATAGGTTGCTGTGTACCGTAAGTATCAACCTTGGGCATATTCAAATCATCAATAAACACAATTAATTTTTTGCCAGCCGGTGGGCCATAAATGTTACCCGATCTTTTGTCGACATTCGCTTCAATATTGGTTTGCACATCAGCGGCTGTTGTTCTTGAAGAAAAGTTTATATTTAACTTACTCGAACCGCTTGAGGGTAATGATAATAAATACTTCTGAATAATTGTTGTCTTAGCAGTACCAGATTCACCAACAAATAGAATTGGACGAAGAGGAGCGAGATTCTTTAATAAATGAGTGTAGATCACCGAATCAGTTGTTGGAACCATGACCTCATAGAATTTGAAAGGCGAAGGTTCCGCGTATTTAGGAACTTGCGATTGCCATTTCTCCCATTTGTGTGAATTAGGGTCATAAAAGTAATCGTAGAGCAACGCGTCCGGTAATGCCTCGCGAGCTACGCGCTTCAAGTAGGTATCAAACTTGATTCGAGATTCGCCTATTAAAGCAGCACCGAGAGACCAAACACAGCAAAAGATGTAAACATGCTCAATATCCATTTGATCGGTAATCTCAGCAGCTAAGAATGCATCCAATAACGAACACAATTGCTTAACCATATCAATATTTTTAATGGGGATAACTTGCTTAAGTCTTTGTCCCATTTCACCATCAATCATACCAGCTAAAATCATTTCGATGCATTTTGGCACATATTTATCATATAAAGAGAGCATAAAGTCAGCAGCAGATTGCTTTTCCTCGATAATTGTCACACCGTTACCATAGCGCAGTCGCACCCACCGTTCATAATATGGAAAGTAACCTAAATTCTTCGGGTCAACCCAAACCATACCGCAACGAGAAACAGTGGCAGGAGAAGCATATTGTAAATCGAATGTTTCACAAATCATACAACAATGTGGTTGTAAACGAATGCGCTCCCCGTTGGGAAGAGTAAGAAGTTTATTGTCATCCATGACAGAGTTCATATTCTCGACCCATAAAGCGTCGACATCCCCATCATAAACAATCCAACGCATTTCCTTCTCTTTGCCAACTGTCAAAGGCTCATTCAGTTCGCGGAAAAGTTTTGAGAGAATACCATCCGTCCAATCACGAGTAACAGGGTCCATTTCACCATACAGCTCTTTAAGAGGCTGGGCCTTAGGATTAAGGACAAACATTTTCACTGTTACCCCCTCGCTCGCCAGACGAGCATTCTTCAAAGTTTCGAGGACTAAAGACTTTCCTCCACCAGTAGGACCCACAATCATGGTTGTATGACGGACTAATTGGGTCTCATACATTTGGATAATCTTATCAGCCTGATCCAAGAAAACCAGTTCGTTGGAGCATCGGAATCCTTTACTTTCAAGATCATTCATCGCTGCTTTCTTTAAATCTTCATAACCTACGCGCGGACAATCCATACCAGGGAATAAATCGTTAATCAGACCAGCAAATAACGGAACATCTTCAAAAACGAACTTAGGCATGTTACTATCACGTAAACATCTCATCAAAACTAAATCTTCTGGCATTTCTTTGTACTGACGCTTCAAGCCACCAGCCATAACTAAGACAGATTTTAAGGCTCTCATACCGAAGTCGTAGTGATACTGTTTACTCAATTGCTCCTTCGAAAGTTTGTACAGGACAGTCATCTTTTTCGCTAGAACTTTGGCACCTTCAAACCCTTCAGAAAACAACATAATTTCGCAAATTTGCAAGAAATCAGGAACGATCATGGTTACAGGACGGAAAAGCGCTTTCAAATTATCAGGTAGTTCCGTGCGACCAGCGTAACCTGGATTCATGGTAATGAAGAAACCACAAGTGGCGTAACCAGCTACGCGCTTGATCAACATTTCGCCACCAATGCCGATATCACAAGTTGGCTTGTCATAGATCAAAGCGTTTTGAATAGCTCTCAGTTGTGCCGAAACGACAGATAAGACTTCAATGTTAATACGATTGAATTCGTCAAAGCAACCCCAAGCTCCAACTTGCACCAATCCACTAAAGATCGCACCCATTGCCTTATAATCTAAACCATCACCACAATTAATCACAAAACAAGGAAGAGCCAAACTCTTAGCTAAATCCTTTGTGGTTTCTGTTTTACCGGTTCCTGCTGGACCTGCTGGAGAGCCTCCAAGTTTAAAAGTTAGGGCTTGGGTCAAAGTCATGTAGCAACGATCAGTTAAAGGAGTAATGACTAAACGGCCGTTTAAACCCATATATTCGTATCCATATCGGAATTGACCAGTACATTGGCGAATTATGCAATCATCGACTTCACGGTCCCAATAAAATCTAAGTTGAGATTCCCAAGCGAACTCTTTGGCATTTAATACAGATTCACGCACAAATCCATCAACAATATCGCGGGCGTGGACATCGATGATCAACAAAGTATTGACCTTCTTGCGGGTAATACTATCAAGATTGTCACGAACCATAGCAACAAGGTCGTTGAGCTGGCCAGTAAGTTTACTCTCCAACTGCTTCATTCCATATTTATTTCCTTCTCTCACCTGTCTGAAAGTGTCTTCAACTTCCCAAGTCCACCAAATCTGACTGCCCACCAATCCAACCATACCCAGCACCAACTTCAACCATTCTGTTCGCTCATGCTTCGCATAGTTGAAGACTCCTTCTTTTGTTATCTCTTTCAGCGAACGATGCATCTCATCCTCGGCGGCAGTCATCCAGCTCTCAACGGGTCCGTCAATTGGAACAGCAGCGCGGCATGTAAAACCTTCCTTTTCAACCGAAGACATTCCTTCAACAACTTTATTACCACGAGCAAATTGCATTTCTTTGACATTATCGAAAAGCTTTAGTAAATGAACTTGGATGGAGGTAGGATCAGAGTTTCCAAGCACGGATAATAATTCATCATCGGAAATAAAGAAAAATCGAGGGAAAGATGCGCGTTTTGTGTCAAGATAGTCAGACAAAGATTTTTGACAAGAATCTAGTCGCTCTGATAAACTCGAAAGGGTTTGTAAACGATTATCTGTGGAACAGGCATCGACGACATTCGGATTTTTGCTTGTGGCAGTCATGATGGTTTTATATAATTTATCGATGGCATCAAATCGCTTAGCTTCTTCAGGTAATTGTTGTCGAATGTCTTCGGCACCAATGAAAATTCCTTCTAAATAGACCCACTTTCGTTGTACTGTAAACCACATTTCCAAACATTCAGACACCAAGTTTAAAGACTTTTCCCATTTACGAACACGATCAACAAATGTCGCAACGAATCGAGAACCAGAAATGGTTTGCAGATTTAACATATTATCTTCAAGTTCTAGTTTTAAATCATCGGCGGCACGAAGGACATAGCCACGGTCTTGGCCGTCTTTCTTATATTTTGCAATTGCTAAAGAATTATTTCGCCATGTAGCTTCAATCTTTGCTAACTCGTTTTCAATTTTGGCTTCTTGAACAGCCTCATTCACAATTTCATCGATTTGTGCTGTAAACTTGTGCAACTCCATACTGAAGATGTTAGAAAGAGTTAAAGTCTTCAAAGAAACATCAAAAGTAACTCCAGTTACGTCCATTAACTTTTGCCAATGCCGTGTTTTCATCGAATCATTTTTCAAATTAATCACCAAAGGTAAAGCTTCTTTAAAGTGCGCGATTTTTGATTCGACCATTTTAAACGTGAAAATTTCCTTTAGGTCTTTAGGAAATTTCTTTGCCATTCTTTCAAAGTCTTCTGCACCTTTCTGCAAAATTGTGATATCTAAATCCCCCCAAAGCATGGAAGACATATTCATTTGGAATTCTTTAAACTGGGTATAGAAATCATAAATCTTTGATAATTGATCAACGTCGCTCTGTGTCTGTTGGAGATCTGGATATGGCTTAACATCCAAATTAAATAAATTTTGAGCATTGATTAATTCTGCCTTAATTTTATTCATTTTGTTCAATTTTCTTTTATACTCTGCTAATAATTCAACACCTTCATCAAGTCCAGTTGTCGAGACACCCGGTCCAGAATCTAAAAATTCCTTACGTAAATGCTGTAACATTTCTCGGAATTCAATATCTTGTTGTGATGTAACTTCACGAAATTGTTGTTTTGTGTCAACCAACCTTAAATCGCGCGTTCGTGAATCACAATATAATTTGTGCCATCTCTCTTCAATCGATAGCGCATCGGCCATTTCCTGAGCCGGAAGTACAATATTGTATCTTCGCAAGGTTCTATATCTCTCTGTAATATCCATCATCTCTAGTTCAATCTCTTGAACCATGTTAAGAATTTCGGCAATCACATTGAGAACAAATTTCAGCTGCTCTAAATCGTTTGTCTCTGACGCAACTTGCTGCTCTAAAGTCGTCATTCGTTCTTGTAACTTGGTAAGAATAGCACGCGATGTGGTTAACAACACTTCTCCATAATCATTCTTCCATAACTCTGCTTGGCGCGCAACACCCGCAGCAACTGAAGTCATATCAATCTGGAGGAAGTCGATGTCTTTGATTACGGCTTGAGACTCGACTGTTTCTTTTATTCCTTGGAAATAGCTCATCGCGGAATCTAAATTATCGCAAGTTGTTCGAATTTTCTCAATTTGCTGTTTTCGTTTCGGATTCCATAAGCCCGTAACTTTATCGTAACGACGCCAACCATCAAGATATTTATTTGTGATGGAGTACACTTTGTTGGTTTGAGATGTTAAAGAAAGAGCAAGCTTTACAACTTGTGGATTTTGCGAAATATCTTGAAAGAAACTAAAAACGTAAGGTTCTTCGTCTTCGTTAATAATTTGAGGTTCTGTTAAAAGACAAGTGCCATACATCCATCGTACAAAGTATCTCGCGGACTCCACCATACTTCTTGCGCCTTTGGTGATTAATTTATCAACTTCAGTTAATGAAGGGGAAATCAAAAGCTCTTTACCATTAAGGGAAACATTCAATTTAAAAAGTGGAGGACCTTCTTTGCATTGGAGCATTCCGATATAAGCTGCCATCGAACTAATAATCATCTGGGTTATTGCATTATAAAGGCATCTCTCCCAATAATGGTAATAAACTGCTAAAACAGGACTTCCGCCGCTTGCAGTTTTTGCTACAACTTCCTCAATCTTAATTAAGAAAGATTCTCCAATAGTCTTATAATCGTGGACCAAAGAATCTAAACGTTCGTTCCGGCGTTTCTCGACCAACTCAAAGAATTCAGAAATGTCTAAGGGTTGTTGGTCATCGCCAGAAGACGATGAAGAACGGAAATCAGATGGTTTGATCAATAAAGTCTTGGCAATCTTTTGGACGACATCATTAATCATGTCATTGTTCTTATGTACTTGTGAAATAACAGACCCGAATCTTTCTAAAGCGATTCGTAAATCTTCTATGTAAGATGGAATACGCTGAGAGGTCCAATTTAAAGGATGGAAACCCCCTTTAATTGTTGAATTTAACTCATCGATGTGAGACGTTAATAATTTCTTTTCAACAGCAGTTAATGTGGACATCAAACGGTCATACTCATGTAATTTCTCGTTTAGAGATCGAGTGATCTCAAGATACTTCTTTTCTTGAAGTGTAACATTCAGCGCAGCCTCTGGGACTCGAAAGCCTAATTTATCCAAATATTTAGATTCTTTTATAATCATTCTCAAATCATATGAGAAATTGACACGATATGGGGCGGGAGGAAGAACAAAGTTACTTCCTCCATCCTTTACTACAGATTGCTTCGGAATCATTGGAGCAATCGAACATAAAACTGGAGTGCGAAGCTTTTCCAACACAACAGCAGTGACTGAACCTTCCCAATCATTGTAAAGATCAGTGATGTAATTATCAACAGTGCGTGCAAATTCAAGATAGCTGTTTTTCACTGATTCTCCAAAGTCATCATCGAGCAGGCCGCCGTGCTTCTTAAATCGAAGGATTGGACGCTTTGCGCGATGGTATAAATCTCTTGCCCAAGCAATTGCTCCGGCAACAGGTGGAAAATTTTTATACAGATGCGGTCGATCTTTAAATTTGCTAAATAAGTGCTTAATTGTTGTTAATTCATTCATATACTGCTCGAGAATGTCTTTATAACGATCAGAGATTTGTTGTTGAATGGAACTACCAGCTGTGGGCATTCCTCCTCGATCATTACCTCCTGGCGCACCAGGTTGGCCTCCTGGTGTTCCTGTAGAACCAATCTTTTGAAAATTTTTGACTAATTCGAAAGCACCTTCAGCTGAACGTAATTTGCGGAAACTTTCCTTAATAAACTGTTCCGTCATCTTTTCAATTTCAGCAACAGAAGCACGAAATCGCTTCATAATTCCTTCCCAATTCTTTTCGTAGCTTTTATCAAAAATCTTTTCTTCAAATGGAATTTTCAACGGTTGAGTTAAATTTTCGACTCGCTTAATAACCTCATCGATACCAGCAGAATCACCAGTAACAGCTTTTAACTCAGGCCCGAGAAAAACACGGAAGTGTTCAATGGCTTCAATAATTTCCAAGATATTAGCACAAATCTCACTCATATAGTCCGTT
>VFQN01005512.1_pt1 | contig 15415 bp, 22 predicted proteins | sample 3512371 | NCBI WGS metagenome assembly VFQN01 (sample SAMN10412370, study PRJNA504923) | tailings metagenome | isolation source: Replicate 2 from Balatoc abandoned mine | place: Philippines: Itogon, Benguet | collected 2017-08-28
ACTAGTTATTATATCGCACTACTCGTCCTTATGGCCCCCCTGGCTCTCCGGACGTGCCCCATTGGGGTCTGTAACTGTAACTGCATACCCAGTTGCCTACCGGTCCACAAACCACAAAACCTTAGACCCCTCCAACCCCCAAGCGCCGCTCTTGCCGCACTCCGCTCGCTCGCCCTCACTTGCAGCTATCGGTATCGTTCAAATAAGGATCATGTGGCCACACCACCTGGAATGTACACGAATCGGCAAGGGGTCGTGCCTCAGGACGCCATGAGTCAGAACCCAGCGCTGCCGCTCACCCGCTTCCGGAAGGGGATCCCCTCAGTCTAACCGCAAGTACAATGACCCATGCACGAGCCGTGAGCTGCTGGGCTGGGTCACCGCTTCCTGCATAGCGTCATGCCGTCTCCGATGGGCACGATGACGGGTGTGACCCGCGGGTCGGCGTGCAGCTTGGCGTTGAGCGCCCGCAGCGCCGCCGCCGGCTTGTCATTCGCCTGCAGTGGTCGGAAAGTAAGGGTTATGTTGCCACAACACCTGGGCTTTAACACAGAAGCAAATCCTCTGTAACACTGAAGATCACAGAGCGCCAAAGTGCAGACAGCAGCGGAGCAGCGTGCAGGCTGAAGGCAGCGACGTGCGCTGCGCTGGCAGCTGAGCTCAACCCAAATGAGTCAAAGTCGTGGGCATGGTGCAGCGTGTCCAGGGACCAAGTGGGCCTCTTTGTGGCGGGGCAGAGCAGGACGGCGTGCGACTGCCACATTCAGGGATGGCAGTCTGTCGTACTGGCACGTGCACTGCTAGCACAGGCAGTCGCAGCCCATCGGCACCGGCGTGCGCGGTCTCACTGCAACGCCCGAAGCGCTGCTTGTCGTAGCTTTATTGACGTTTGAAGCACCGCCTGCGTCAATTCACTGTCCGTGCGGTGCTCCTCCCGTAGTTGGTGACAGCCGGTACCGGTATGCGGGCTCACCTCTGGCTGTACCACCCGGCCGTAGAACAGCGTGTTGTCAAACGCAATTAGGCCCCCGGGGCGCACCAGCTGCAGCAGCAGCTCGTAGTACTTGTCGTACGCCCGCTTGTCCGCATCTGCGGCCAGAATGGACGGTGGTTCGGGGCGAGGTTGTACGGGGGGCATACTCACATGCCACGCGCTGACCAGCGGTATGCTGTGCTGTAGCAAGGCTCATACGTTTGGAGGCAGAAGAGACGGAAACGGGAGAGTCATTACTGGTATGCAGCAGCAAGCAACCCATACCCTGGCCGTCCCGCCGGAAAGGACCTTGTTGCACGTGTAATATGTTGAAGATGGCAATGCAAAGCTATGCCATACAGTATCGCGTTTGTCAGTTGAAGCCGGTTGCAGCAACTGTGGCCAACTCACCCACAAACGCCATGTCGTACGAGCTGGGGCCATCCCTTGCCAGCAGGGCCTCCAGGGAGGCAAGGGCCGGGCCCAGCCTCGCCTCGACCCGTTCGCTTACGCCCGCCAACTGCCAGTACCGCTGGGCAACCGCCATCGTACGCTCGTCCTTGTCCAGGGCCACCAACCGCCCGTCCGCCGGGAGGGCCTGTGGTGTTGTAGCACGAACGGGGTGTTAAGGATAGCACAGAAGCCGGTAAGGTAGGATGGGCACGACATGTGTGATTGTGTGGAATCAAAGGCCCTGGCCCTAACACCTGGATAACGTTGCGCCCCGCGCCCATCCATCAGACCTCTGCTGCACCTGACATGGGGACTTGGCACCTCCGTGTGCAACACCTCTGCAGATGCTAGCAACAGCAAGCAGCCCCGAACAGGGGGAGTGTTTCGCATGTATAGGAGTGGCCACACCACCTGAATTGTAGCCAAATGCCAAATGCCAAATGCCGAAAGGTACGTTGCTTGCAGGACACGCTGTACTCACCAGGGCTATGGCGGTCGAGGAGTAGCCGGTGAACACTCCGAGCTCAATCACGCGCCTGCACAACAAGAGGCATGAGTGCATCTTTCGTATGTCCTGCCAAGATGCTAGGTGCCCACTCCGACAGAGTTACCCACGACGACCGGTACCACACCACCAAGTGATGCCTAACCGCCCCTAGTGATTGCCCATGCGCCTGGCATCGCTCCTTCCTACAACCTATATGCGATGTGCTTTTGTTGTCCTGCAATTGCATCGTTACAGCTATAAGTGATGCCTATGGGCGATGCCGTACATGGCTGGCTCTGCGCTCGCCCGCGAAGGCTTGCCGTTCCCGCCCCACGAAGCGTGCTAAGGATGCCCGCCATGAGGCGCCATGGCCGCCCGACCAGTAGCCCAACGCAATGGCGTGGTGGGTGCGGTACAACACCCCCCACCGGAAGGGATCCCCTGTGGCACGGCACAGCTAACCCACCTGCACCCCAGTAGCTCCACCAGCAGCCCCAGCAGCGCGCCCTGCTCCGGGGTGACCTGCATGTGCGCCCCGTTGACCGCCGCCGTCTCGGCACGCAGCTGCTGCAGCACCTGCAGGCCGTGTCCACACAGCAGCATGGGGTTGACCGGAGAGGATCGTGATGGGCGGCAGGGGGACTTCGGACGTCCGATCCGCGCCATGTTAGCCCTGCTAAATCCACAACGCGGGCCCGCACCCTTCCAACCTGGTCCGCAAGCTTTCAGCAGGTGTACAGTATGCCTTGAGGCAGGGACAGCAGCAACACGCCACAGCACCGTGCGACCTCGTGCAGGATTGGAGGAGTTCACCAACTTGCTAGTCAGCGGACCATCCTCCCCAACACGGACTCCAAGGCGCCAAGGGCCCCATCATGTTGCCAATCAGACTGCGCGCTCCTCTCCCGACCGACCCAGCACACACACCGCTCCCAGCTGCCCGCGCGTGGCCTAATCTAGCATTGCGCCGCTCTCTTTACCAGCATACCCAACACCATTCCTCATGGACACTAAGTAGTCCTGCACATCTCGCAAAGGCGGTGCGCACCTGCTGTTGCTCCTCACGCGGAACCACTACTCACCTCCGGCTCCCGGGTGTGCGCCAGCAGGTACCCGTAGAGCTGTGGGCCCATGCCCAGGGCCACAGGCACCTTGTTGACCACCTCCCCGGGGATGAGCGGCACAGGGGAGGCCTGTGGGCTGCTGCTGGCGCCCCCGCTGCCCCCACTGCTGGCGCCCCTGCTGCTGCCGTCCCCACTGCTGCCGTCGCTGCTGCCTGTGGCTCTAACGGTCGTACTGATGCGCCGTTGAGAAGCGTGACGCTGGAGCCTGCAACTGCCGTGGGGCGGTCCATATGGGGGGCCCGCGAGCAGGTTCGGCTGGGTGAGGGCAGCGCAAGTGGGTGCGCACGAAGGGGCGGCGTGGGTGGCTGGGGTTGCTGCAGGGAGGTGCGGAGGCGCAGGTGCTGAGGCGAGTGTGGTGGTTGCGCCTGTCCACGACCGCCAAGCAGGCCTGTTGCACGGATGCGGGCGAGGGTGTTGCAGGGCACAGGTAGCGGGCACCGGTATATCAGCAGTGTGCAAGGTACGGAGGGGGTCGGAAGTGGCTGAGAGCCCAGGAGTTGGGTCACACACGGGGCCGATTCCCCTGGCGAATGCCATTACTGTGTTAGCAAGCATCCGGTTCGGGAGCTGCCGGACCTTACTTGGGTGTACACATTTGCGGATGGAAAAAGCAGGTCATGTATGGGTGCCGATTAAGGGGAACATGGAACGCAGGCATGGGGTCTATCAGGGGGCAGGTACGTGGACGCACCGGGTTTGCCGCCCCTTGAAGGGCCCCGTCGCCAGCATCCGCATATGGTTGGCTACTAGGCTACGCACGGCCTGACGACTATGTAGAAAACACTATAGTGAGCTATCAGGCGACAGCGGAATGATCTTTCTCCCTTTCGAGGCCGCTTTCCGACGGCGCTTGCCTCCCGCAGGCCTATTTTCGTCGATCGCGAGTGCCGCAGGCTTATATTAAGTGCATGTATACATCCAATGTTAAGTGTGATTGTAAGTAGGTGCATTTAGGGAAACTCTAGACTGCAAAACAGCTTCAGGTGCTCACACCGTTGCACGTTGCCGTGCATGACATGGAGCTGCCAAGCGTGCTGCGTGTACCAGCATATGCCTGTTGGCACGCCTTACACTCGTCGCGTGTCACACGACAAAATGCCAGGCACGGTATATTGCAACTAGATTTAGGGCAGAGGCACAAGCGTGGTCTCCACTGAGGGACACCACCTGGTGAGCTCCCAACCTCCCAATTGTTTCTGTGGAAAGGTTTACAGGTAAGGAGACGGGAAGGGACAGGCCAGCGGGAGTCCAAAGCCCAACCAGCACAGGCAAGCACCAGCACCACCAAAGCCCAAACCCAGTGAACCCCAACCGCAAAAGGGCACACCTAGGGACGAAGAGGACCTGAAACCAAACACCACAGAACAGGAGAAAGGGAACAGGCGAAAGGAAACCCAGGGACCAGGGAAAAAAAACCAGAAAAAAGGAAGCAGGCACAGGACACAGGGAGGCTGGGCACGGACGAACCACAACCCCAAACCCACAGACCCAGACACGCAAAGAACGCCACCAGAGACCCAGGGCCCCGACGGGCCCCCACCCCAACAACAAGAACGCAGACCGGCCACAACCAACACAAAAGCCACCGACCCACCAAGAAGCCAGCAACCGCAGGGCAAATCTTAAGCCCCACCCAACGTCAGAAGACGACGGGCGGCCCCACAGCCCAGCAGAACGCCAAGCCGCCACCCGACCGCTACGGCGACCCCAACCCGCGCCCAGGGGAAGAACCCTAGCGGAAGGCACCCCCTACCCACGACACCAAAACCACCACCTGAAAGCACCCGGCCGACACCCAGACACGCTGCCCTGCGTGCTCTTACCGTACCCCTTCCAACTCACCAAGCCACCAAACCCGCTGCCCCAAGCCCGCCGGCGACCCAGAGCGCCGAACCCCAACACCCCAACCCCCAACCCGAGCCGTGGCGCCCTCACAGCCCACCCCTGCCAGCTGCGCCACATCCAGCTCCGCCCGTAGGGCAGCGGCTGCCTCCGCCAGCGCCGTGCGTGCTGCTGCGGGAAGGGGACCCTCCGGTGGCCCTTCCGCCATGACACGCCGCCACTGGCCCACATCGCCCCGCAGGTACGCCAGCAGGCGCTCCCGGCCAACGCGCCACGCACAGACCTGTATCAGGTAGGGAGGCACCAATGGTTTGGTTCTGCTTCGTTCGTTGGTATTACCGTTATCATCGTTGCCCAGGCAAGGCGCAAGGCGCAGGGAGTGTCAGGGAAGGCCCCTAGCACGTGGCGTTCTGCGACATCCACCCATGATGTGTGTGCTTACGCGGGTGCCGTACGCGTATGCAAGTTACTACACCTGCAACAAAGCCAACGTGGACAGTCGCCACTGAGGATCGCCAATCCCATACCTAAAGCGTGCATACGCGACCAGCAGCTGCTGCTGGTTGGTGCACACGTCACGTTATACCTACCAACCATCATGCACCTACCAGAAAAGGGGATACCTCCATCTGATGTTCCTGGATGTTCACAGCTACGATATCCAGCCGCCCCCACAACGTTAATGCCTCAATGGCCTGGACGACGTCAGAGTGCCCTGCGCTTGGAACTGGCTTTATGATTGCCGACAGAAGTGGCACAGCTTCTCCTGAGCGCCAGCAGCAGTGCCGTACCGTACGTACGACATGTGGCTGCTGAGTGTGGCTGCTGGCTGGCTGGTGGCGCCAGCAGGCAGGTGAAGTGAGGGGCACCAGGTCCCACCAGCCAGGACCCACCGACCGGAGCAGGCACTGAGCGGCATGGGCATGGTGTCGCTCGTGCTTGGTCCACGCCCTCGCTCCTGCTGTCGTGTCAACCAGAAGATGCTTCTATCTAATGTCAACAGCTCAACAGGTGGGACGGCTCGTCACACCTAATCACACTTTGTGCGTGATCAGTAAGACACTACAGCTAGCGGCCTTACTTGCTCCGTATCTTATCGCACGTGCTGCTTGCCATCTGTTGCCCATATCTGAATGGGGGCTAAACGTGCCAATCAATGCGTCTTTAACGACGGCTAGCTGGGGTGAGCAAGCATTACTGCGTACGCATGGGATGGGCCCAAGCCCGTGCGCGACAGAGTTCGGCCCTTGCTGGTTCGGCCAAGCACAGGACCTGCACGGACCCAGCCACATCACGTCCCGTCCCACACGCAGCCTGCTGCTGTTGGCATTTGTGGCCCAGCACGAAGTAGACCCACGAACATGAATGCGACTATCCCACGCACTACCAAGCAAATGGCCTGCCTGACGGCCTGCACGCAGCTGCAGCTGCAGCTGCTGCCTGCTGTTGTCAGCAGCGCTGCTGCGTGCAGCTGAGCGAGGGCATGCAGCCTCCCCTGCCTCCCTGGTGGTACCGCTGGTACGAACAAAAACAGGGGGTTTGAGTGCATGATCAGGACCGTCACAGGCTCAGTTCGTGCAGGCTGCAGAGCGGAGAGTTATAGCGAATAGGTGGCAGCGCGCTCTGTCGGTATCGCAGGTATAATTGTGCGTGGCTGCGAGGCATAACAGACGTTAGATATCTGCTGTATTTTACACGCCTGCTTCAGTCACTTGCTTCCACCACGGACCCGCACGCCGCACCTACCTACGCAGTAACCACCAAGCCAGGCAGTTTCGTTCCCTGCCATCTGCTGCATCCGTACGATGATCTACATGGTACTCTGGCCCGTTCCAGGTAGGCTCGTGCAGAGAACCGAAAAAGATGACGTGGGCGCTCTACTTGAAGGTGGAAACATGCTGACGAGGGTTTCTTGCGGGCACATTATCGATGAATGTTGCTGCAAAGCTAATGATTTGTTGATATTTAGGGGCCATGCATGCAAGCAAATGAGCAGACGTGTAGCCACCATGCGAGATTTAGGGAACAAATCTGATGTTGCTGTCACAGCAGGAGATAGAGTGCGGGTCATTAACATGTTGGAGCTTACTTGCTGTCCTGCTCTCAGCTCTAGCCATGAGCGGCGATGAGCGGGTTAACAATCAGCCTCTTGCGTTGGCCCTGCTTGCAGTACACAAACAGTTGTGTACCGCTAGCGGAACCTATAATTCTTGTTCATGCAAATAATGCTGATAGAGCAGCAAATGCTCAGTCACAACTTTCACCATTTTGATAATACGTGGCTGCCTGGGCAGGGTCGTCTGACGCGACGACGCGGCCCGGGTGTCCGAACAAGTTAACTGAAACTCGCGGCTGCGGCTTTTAACCTCATGAACGAGAGTTCTTCAAATGATTTAATCTGGTGGATAGCAGCTTGCCTCTGCGTGCCGTTTTCATTTTCTGTCCGTCTGACGAGGTCCGTATAACTTTTCTGTGAAGCCGCGTTGCTGAGTATTCTGCATTATTGCTCTTGAATGATCATAAGTGATTTATGACAATAGTGCAGTGTCTTGTCACCAGCCTCGCACTACTCGCCATAAACGACGGGAAAAATTGTGCCAGACAGAATTGGCTTGCGTCACTGTGTGCCAGCTGATTTCTGATCCTTGTGCTTTTTATTCGTTTTAAGGCTGTCGTACTTCGTCTGCAATGCCACACGCATGGGTTGGAGTTGTCGGCCCCAAGTTACCGCGCGCAGCATCGACGACAAGTCAACCACTGTCTCGCGCATGTGACGCACGGGGTCTGAGGACCATCCTATAACACAAGTTACATGCGATACGGTCTTTTGGATGTTGCCCCGTGCCTCGGGGCGCCTTAGTTTGTGGATTCAGATAGCCTTCCAAGCCCGCGGATGCCTTCTGCAGCGCGTATGCAGTACGGTATGATCATGCTGCTTAAAAGCTGCAAATCAGGGCCATGCAGCATCCGCACACTGGCTATGCTTCAAGGCCGGTAGCGGTCACACAGACAGGCGCGTGCCCGCTCAGCGGGCAGGTGGCTGCAGATTGGATTTCTTATGAGGTTGTTTCCGATGGCAGCAAGGGACGGCGATGAAATGCGCGACCGGGCAGGGCAGCAGCGACAACTGCTAGCCCAACCCAGCCGGACGGGCGGGGAGCAGCACCAACTGCAGGAGACGTCGTCAATGGACGTTCGACACGAGTGCAGTGCCGCCAGTCAGCAGGGCCCTGACGAATGCAGGCATAGCAACCCCTCACTGCATACTGCTAACGGTGCCCGCGCATCGTTGCCCGCGCGACCGCACGCATACGCTCAGCAGCAGCTCCTGACCGCTGCTGCAGCGGCAGCAGTAGTTGAACCTCATCAACAGCTCCATGGAGCTGGCCTGCAGAGGCCCTTGTCACACTCGCTGGGTCTCCCAGCAGGCGCAGGCGCTGCAGCGGGGCGCAGCACGGAGCGGCATGAGGATCTTGCGTTCACATCCGTCCATGGCCAGCTGCGAACCAGTGGCGCCCTGGCTGCTGATGACCTCACTGGCGGTGCACCACGTGGTGATGACGGAGGCAGCACCCTGCTGCCTTTGGACCACCAGCGTCGTCCCCAGCCATATGCAGCTGCGGTACCTTCGCAGGCTGCTGCCGAGGACAGCAGCAGCTTGCGCCGCGGCTTCGACCCACCGGTGCCACTGGTGACCTTGCAGCATCCCCATTCCCCGCAGCAGCCCGTGCGTGCGAGCCATGTGCAGCGGACTCAGAACCCGCAGCAGCAGAACGACGGCGGCCAAGGGCAGCAGCACCAGCAGCAGTGGGGGCAAACTCACAGGCCAGCGCAACCCGCGAAGCCATTCTCCCTCATCCTTGCCCCTCTCGAGCAACCGCACAGCAGCGCCCGGGCCAGCGCACCCAGCAGGGGGTGGGGGGAGGACACCGCAGCAGAGGGGGTCGGGCGGGGTAGGGCTGGCGGCCGCAATGTCAACGCAGCCGGCCCGCCGCTGCCCGGGCAGCTGTCATGGCTGTTACCCGCCCAGGAGCAGCAGGACAGGAGCATGGCGCCGCGTAACCTACGCCGGCAGCAGCACCGCACACCGACTGAGTCTGCATCACCCACAGCACGTGCGGCAGCTGCTGCTGCAGGCAACAGGCTCACCTCCTTGCTGCAGCAGCAGGAGCAGAGCATGCCAACAGAACAATATTCGCTTGTCGACGGTGGCCTCTTGGCGCGCCTTTTGCAGGGCATCCCGCCGACTGGCGTGGACACGGGATTTGGCTTGCAGCTTGCTAGTTCAGGGCAGGAGGGCAGCGGATCTGGGGGTGAGCTGCGGGCTGTGGGCGATGCAGTGTCAGCAGTAGCAGCTGCGGGCGGCATTTCTGGCAGCCACCGCCGAGGCAACAGCGGGGAGCACGACGACCGGGCACAGCTGCAGCCTGACCGGCGGCCTTGGAGTGCCTCACAGGGCGCTGTGCACGCACTTCCGGTGCGGCAGCAGCTGCGCAGCGGCAGCCAGGGACAGGCACCAGCTGCGGCAACACGTGCTGCACCAGCAGCTGCTGCAGGAGACTTGGGCAACAGCACACTAGTGCTGTCCGGTGCGTGGCAGGAGCGGTCAGCTCATGACGGGCTACGGCAGCAGGTGCCAGCAGGTGCAGGCCGTAGCGTGGTGACCACTGGTCTGGTTGTGCCTGGCTCCTTCGTGTCTCGCTACCTGCCGGATGCCACGCCAGGCAGCAGCGTGGACGTCCTACTCACGGTGGACGATGGCTCAGACGGCGGCGCTTTGACAGGGGTCGCAGTAGCAGACCATGCCAGACCCCTCGGTGGTGCCAACGGCAGCGGCGGCGGCCAGCGACAGGAGTACATGAGCTGCTACCCCGGGACGCTGGTTGTGCAGCGGGACGGAAGCGGGCTGCTTGCGAGCGCTGCAACTGCCCGGGTAGTGTCGTCATACGCGGGATGGGACACGATAGGGTGGCGCTTGGCGGGCCGGGTCAAGGAAGGTCCGGTGGCGATTGAGTGGCAGGTCCGCCCTGCGGCTCATGTGGTGCTGGCGCCGCCGCCGCTGCGGACGCACGGGGAGAAGCAGTTTGAGCCATTGACACGGAGAATAGGGGCGTTATCGGGGGCTCTCGGGCACCCCGATGTGGGTGAGGATGGTGCGTTGGACCCCCTTCGACTGGCTGCATCTCTGGCAGACAGCATCGGAATCGAGGCGGCTGCGCAGCTGGCAAGCGCTCTGAGCTCTGCGCAGCTGCAGCAGCAGCTTGCACAGGCCTTGGGGCGGTGCCGACAGGATTCGGAACAGGAATGGCGCCAACAGCCACCACAGCGGCGGCGGCAGGATGGGGAGTTGGAGTCATGGATGAGTGGCGATGAGGCCGTGGGGAGGCAGCAGCAGCAGCAGCAGGGTGTATTCGCTAGGGGAGGCGGCGGCGGCGGAAGCAGGGCAGTGGGGGCAGCGGTTGGCGGTGGTACAGGGCGCGGCAGCAGGGAGCACAGCAGCAACAGCGCCAAGGAGGGCAGAGGTGGCAGCTATGCCAAGCGGCTACAGCAGCCTGGGGCGCTGGAGGAAGCCGCGGACGTGCAGCAGGTTGGTGGTGCTTAGTAGATCCTGCTCATATGGCTAAATTGGTGTACGGCTATCCAATGTGACTCAAGGTTGGCCGGCACGCCCTTAGATAGGTACTGGAAGGTGCGATGTCAAAGGCGATCGGCTGGGAAAGCCTGCAGTTCCCTGCCTCTCAAGGCTGTAGGCTGCGGGATAGCGTCATAGCTGCCTATGAATGCCGTGACACCGCTCCACATTCAGGCGTACCTAAGCGATAGCTGACCCCTGAAATGACCGCCGCTAGGCATCTCACGGTGCACACGGCATTTCCCCCTCCCCTTTCCCTCGCCACGCAGCAGTACGCTGGGCAGGTCATAGGCGGCAGCCCCCGCTCCTTGTCTCGCAACAAGCACTACCTACACCACATTCACGGGCCGAAGCATCAACAGGCATGGCTCGTCCCAGCCGGTGCCACTGCCACAGCCACGGACGCTACAGCCACAGCCTCCGGCTGGTCGCTGCCGGGTGAGGAGGTGGCCCGCACGCTGCCCCGCCCCGGCAGCCGCAGCCTGAGGGCGGAGGAGCTCGCGGTGCTGCTGGGGGAGGCGGCAGCCCGCGAGCTGCTGCTGCACCACCGTCCGCCGTGCGCCATGGTGGTGCGGCTGCAGGTGGTGCTGGACGGGAGGCCGCTAGGGCCGCAGCAGCTAGCACAGCTGAGCAGGTGGGTGCATGGTGGACTACTTTGGTGCGTGGCCGTAGGGCTGTGCATGGGCGGTGTATTGGTCTGCTCCTTCAGCCGTACACTATGCGCAACGTGCAGCCTGGCCCGGCATCCTTCGGTTTCACATGGAGGCGGCGCGGTGATTCTACTCTCCTCCTTCCTGGTGACACTGTTATTGCTCTTTTGAAATGCGGACTGCTGCTGCCGCCTGCCGGCGCACCTGCTGCTGCAGGGACGCCGCGTCCTCGCCATGCTGCCTGACCCACATCCCCGGCCAGGGCGCCGCCTCCCCGCCCCTCCCCTGGCGCCTGCTGGAGGGCTGCACGCTGCAGTACGCCCGCCTGGCCTCGGGGACACTGCAGCTGTGGGCCGCGTCCCCCGACGTGCTGCCGCCCGGCTGGCTGAGCGTGGTGGAGGACGGCATGGAGGGCCTGGCCCTTCCTGGAGGGCTGTACCTGGGGGCATGCAGCCTGACGCGGGAGGCGGCCGCCCGCCTGCCTCAGCTGCCTGTCGTGCAGAGCCCGCCGCCGCCGGCGGGTGTGGCGGCGGCGGCAAATGGGCGACCTGGTGCTGCTGCTGGCGGCAGCGCTGGCGGCGGCAGCAGCGCGTCCTCAGCGCGTGCAGGTGGGGGCAGAGGGGGTTACGAGGTAGAGGACGCCGGGGCGGTCGCTTGCAAGGACGGGCGCTCGGTGCACACGGCGGCGGCGGCGGCGGCGGACCAGGCGGCGGCAGCGATGACCCTGCAGCAGCTCATGCAGCTGATGGAGCTGCAACAGCAAACCCTCCAAGGCGGCGGTGCACGGCAAGTGGAGTCTGTGGCTTTGCAAGACGGCAGGGAAGGCAGCTCTGCAGGGGCGCGCGTGGCGCGCCTGCTCTGGGTTCCTCTCCAGGGCGGCTTCAAGGAGCCGCAGCAAGCAGCAGCTGTTGTGGAGGCGGCAGGTGCACGTGGGTTAGCGAGGGACTCGGCCAGCAGCTGGGCCGGTGGCGGCAGTCGGGGGATGCCGCAGCACAGCCCTCCCTGGGGCCACGGCGCGGAAGCCCGTGGGAGGGCGGCCGTGTCAGGCACCAGCAGTGAAAGCCACCGTGCGGCGCCACCCCATCCAGCAGGAGTAGCAACAGCAGCAGCAGCAGCAGCAGGTCCTGTCGGCGCTGCTGGTGGTGCCGGTACTGCTGGTGGTGGCGGGAGGGTGATCCGGGTGCTGGTGGCCTGCCCGCCGCGGCACGTGTCGCCGCTCATGCTGGGCGCTGACCTGGAGATGCTGGTGGGGCCGGACGTGTACCGGGAGGTGAGCGGGGGCCCAAGGGTCGAAGGGGGACATGATTGTTCATGACTGAACGCACCAGGAGGAGGTGAGCTGGGTTCTGGGTCAGACGCCAGGAGCTGAGCGAGGGCAACGACACTTCGTGGCACGCACGCTCGACAAACGGGTGCCACGTGTACCGGGAGGTAGTCAGCTCGGTCTGTGCCGGTGTGTGCGCCGTACGCCCAGGACACACTCACTGCACTCACTCCTTGCTCACTTGCAAGGGACAACCCTCGATAAGGTCCCGAGCTGCCGTGCGTGCGTCCAGCGTGTGTCCCGGGTTAGTACAGTAGCAGGGCAGCGTTCGCACAGCGCGCTTGGGAACACACACAGGGGATCACGTCATGCACAGCGGCGGTGCGATCGCAGCCGATCCAACCGAAGAACCGTGTCTGTGCACTGCCCCACAGCTGTGCAAGGGCGACAGCCGCCTGGCGAACGTACGGGTGCGATTTGACGTGGAGGGGGTGCCCGCCCACCTGCAGGTGCGTCCGGCGTGGCCGTAAGGGCTACCGGCACTGCATGCATGTCTCCTTATAGACTCCTATATTGCACGTGCGCCGTCACCGGCGGGCTCGAGTCGGGCCGGGTCAGTGCAGTGGGATGCAGCTTGCCCAGCGAAATCGCAAGCAAACGTTTGCAGGTACACGGACACGTGTGGCAGGCATATGCGCCTTTACCGCCCCTCCGGTGCATAGTCCCTTGTTGGATTGTCTGAATACTACGGCAGCCTACCGCAGGTGGCTGCTGTCATTCATGCGTGCGCAGCTGTCCGTAACCGCAACTGTATCTCTCTCCGTCCATGCCTACACAGGTGCGCGTGGTAGACGTGGAGTTGCACGAGGCCTCTCCGCCAACCTTCAGCATCAAGCCGGCAGTAGATAACGGGAGCAAGGTGCGTGGAGCTGACACACACGCCGATAAAGCAACGTGTCCCAATCGCACGCCACGTAACAGCACAACTGTGCCATCCATTCAAACTGGTCGAGCGGCGTCCTGCTGCACCCTGTGTGTGGCGCAAGTACGTGGGCCAGACCAACCCAACAGAACGCCGTGTTATCCTTGTGCGGGCCTCGGGTGGCACAAGTGTGTGTATTATGTCCTCGCTTGCTCAAAGCGGCGCCGCACTGCTGGCCCCATGCAGGATCCCCTCCCCTGGAGCCTGCTTCCCCCCAACTGCCTCACCATGTGGGGGCGCACAACCGACAACATGCTGCTGCTGGCGCAGGTGAGACTGCCAAGCGCATACCCGGCAGGCCACGGCTCGCAGCGAGACCGGTGCTGCGGCGGCATGCTGCTGTGCTGCTGCTTAGGGCACTTGGGCTAAGCGCCTGCGCAACCCCCGTCCTCTGCCGCGGCCATAGTTGCGTACCAGTAGTGGTCATAACCAGCATTTCTGCATTCCTAGGTTGCGCACTCTGTACCCATCTCCTGTGCCCTCCACGTGCTTCAATCCTACCCCACTCGGCCCTTCAGCTGCCCCACGACACCAACCCTGCCGGCAAGGACCAGCAGGAGCACCAGCACCAGCTGCCCGCTGCGAGCGGCGGCGGTCGCAGCCTCCGTGGTCGCGGCCGCGGCAGGGGCGGCAGGGACAGGGGCGAAGGCGGAGGCAGCGGTGGGCCGCGGAGGCGGCGCACGGCCGGTACTGACAGCTCAGACGAGTACGGCAGCGACACCGGCATGTCGTACGACAGCGGCAGGGCCGATGGCAGCGAGGGTGAGGGGCGGCGGCAGCAGCAGCAGCAGCAGCAGCCCCCCAGGTCCGCCAGCGGTGGCCGGAAGCAGCACTGGAGCCTGAAGCGTGAGGCTGCGGCAGTGGCGGCAGCAGCGGGCGTTGAATCCGTAACGCACAGGCCAGCAGCAGCAGCAGCAGCCGGAGGAGGAAAGGAAGATGTCACCCAAGGCCCCCACGTGCGCGCAGCCAAACGCTTCCGCAGCAGCACCCAGCCGTTGGGCGCGGAGGGGTGGCTTGGCGATGGCGGCGGTGGTGGCGGCGGCAGCGGCGGCAGCGGCGGCGGCAGCGGCGGCGGCGGCGGCAGCGCTGGTGGCGTCAAGCAGGAGGAGCAGGACCCCATCACCGCCGCTGCAGTCGTCGCGGGCCTCATGCTACGGCACGGCGAGCAGCAGCAGCAGCAGCAGGCGAGGGCGCCGGGCCAGCCCGTTAGAGACCATGCTGGGGGCGGTGCGGGGCAGCATGCGGGCGAGGAGGAGGACAGTAGGCAAAGCATGGGGGAAGACAGCTTGGACCGTGGGCAAGAACGGGGCACGTGTGGTGCTGCTGCTGGCCCAGGGGAAGAGGAGGATCAGGGAGAGGACGCGGGGGATGAGGACGCGGATGAGGAGGATTATGACGAGATGGGGGAAGAGAGCACGGGCGGGAGTACGGAGGAGGAGAGCGATGGCAGCGGCAGGCCGGCAGGGCGCAAGCGGCGGCAGGGGCGAGCGGCACGGAATGAAGGGGATGAGGAAGGCGGCCGCCGTCGGGGTCGTCAGGGCAGGCGAACTCGGGAGGCCGGTGGCGGTGGCGGCGGCGGCGACCTGAGCCCTATTGTGCTGCTTCCGGCGCTGCTGCAGCAGATGCAGCAAGGGGCTCTACCGAGCAACACCGCCAACGGCAGCGATGCGTCGGCGTTCATGTCCCGGGTAGTGGCCACCAACCTTTACATCGGCAGGAGGCAGCTGCAGGTGGGGGTTGCGCGTGCTGTGTGGAAGCCGGCTGACCGTGACAGGCCACCGTAGTCGTGGTTGATGGTGCATGTAGGCCCCGTCTGTGGTTCACTTGCTTTGTTTGGTTCGGTGCACATGCTTTTTACGTGCTCTCGGCCTGCCAACGCCAATCGTACTGCCGTACGTGCCGTATCCTGTGAGTTGCCAATGCGTAGGCGGTCATTGCTTCGCCAAGGTGTGATCTTCAGTGTTACAGAGGATATGCTTCTTCGTGGGCGCCTTTCCCGCGCCAGACT
>VFQN01005513.1_pt1 | contig 15415 bp, 14 predicted proteins | sample 3512371 | NCBI WGS metagenome assembly VFQN01 (sample SAMN10412370, study PRJNA504923) | tailings metagenome | isolation source: Replicate 2 from Balatoc abandoned mine | place: Philippines: Itogon, Benguet | collected 2017-08-28
GGGATTTAGGGGACGGTCGGCCGCTGCCGTGAGGTTGAATAGACGCCAAAGATAATTTGGTGCTGTCAGACTTTTGAGACAGCCCCATTCATGTCTGAATCTATATCAAATGTTAAAAAATAATTCACTATTGAAACACCTATACTTGTTATGCAAAAACAACTATTGCTCATTTTGTGTGTGCTTGGGCTGACGGTATCTTATGCACAAAACCCTTCTGAGTCGGCGGCTGAACTTATCATTAAAGACGAATTTTATAACAACAAACCACTCAGTGAAATCATCGCCGACTTACAAAAGAAATATAAGTTTAAGATTGGATATGATGCCGAACTGCTGAAAAAATACAAAGTTTCTTACTGGTTTGACAATACCAAACTACTGGATGGTATCAAAGGCGCTTTGAAAGAAACCAAAGATTTGACGTTTTACATTGATGAAACCAATGTGATTCAGATTGTACCAAAAACCGCCACCGAAATCCTGAAAACGGCTAGGCGCGACTTTGATACGCGCTACCGAGGAGAACCTACCCGTACCGATTTTACGCTGATGGGGAGGGTGGTAGAGCGCAAAACTTCCGAAAATATGCCTTTTGCTACGGTGGCAGTATTGGGGAGCAAAATCGGGGTTCAGACCAATGTCGATGGGTATTTTACTTTACTCAAAGTACCTTCTGATACGGTGACGATTTTGGTAAGCTATGTGGGTTATAAAAATGCTAAAGTGCATCTTTCTCCCAAAACGCCCCTCGAAAACTTTGTGATTGAAATTGAGCCTGGCGAGCAAGTACTCGAAGAAGTGATGGTTTTGGGCGAAAAAACCGAAGTACTTAAGGCCAATGAGATTGTGGGAATGATCAAAATGACCCCCAAAAACTTAGCCAAATTACCAAATATCGGGGAGCGAGATCCTTTTAGGGCGTTTCAGTTGATGCCGGGTGTGAGTGCTTCCAATGAGTCATCTTCGGGGCTTTATGTAAGGGGTGGAACACCCGACCAAACTTTGGTGCTTTATGATGGCTTTACGGTATACCACGTCGACCACTTGTTTGGCTTCTTTTCGGCATTCAATTACAATGCCCTCAAAGATATTCAACTATACAAAGGAGGATTTGATGCGAAGTTTGGGGGGCGTATTTCGGCAGTAGCTGAGATTACGGGCAAAGAAGGCAACAAAAATCAATTCAATGCCGGGGCTGATTTGAGCCTGCTCAGTATGAATGGCTACATCGAAACGCCTCTTAGCAAAAAAATGACGCTTCTTGTGGCGGGGCGACGTTCGTACAAAGGAGCATTGTACGAAAAAATATTTAGCACGTTTACTACCGAACGTCAGACCAATGTGTCGCAGCCGGGAGCGGGTGGTTTTGGAGGCAGGCCCGGTGGAGGGCGTTTTGGAAATATGGCTACCCAAAATCAAACAGCCCAATCCTACTTTTATGATTTGAATGCTAAACTGACCTGGAATCTTTCCAAGAAGGATATTTTTACGTGGAGTCTCTATAACGGAACCGACAAAATGGATAACTCCTCTGCTTCCAATTTTAATTTTGGACGACAGGCGTTGTTTGGGGCTTCTACTTCTTCTACCGATGTGTCGGCTTGGGGCAATCTCGGAAGTAGCTTTAAGTGGTCGCGCCGTTGGAACGACAAGCTATACAGCAATATGCTTATCAGTTATTCCAATTTTTATAGTAATCGCGACAATAGCCGCACCGTAGTCAATACTATTCCGGCCACCGATAGCACCGTAGCTACTACTCGCAATGTCAACATTGGTCAGGTAGAATCCAATGATTTAAAGGACTTTACGGCCAAAATAGACTTTGAGTACAAACTTACGCCACACAATCAACTCCAATTTGGGATTCACTCCACGGCCAATACGATTGTTTATAAATATACCCAAAACGATACCGTGGATGTACTCAGTAAAAACGATAAGGGGGTGATTACGTCTGTGTATGTGCAAGACCAAATCAGGTTGTTACAGACACGACTCATGATCAAACCAGGCGTAAGGCTCAACCATTTTGATGTCACCAATAAACTTTATTTTGAGCCTCGCCTGAGTGCTACATATGCGTGGTCTGATAAAATAAAATTCAAGGCAGCAATAGGGCGATATTATCAATTTGCCAAACAAATCAACCGAGAAGACCTTACACAAGGCAATAGAAGCTATTGGTTGCTAGCCAATGGCGAGTCGCTGCCCGTCACAAAATCTGACCATTTGATTTTGGGCGGAAGTTATGAGTTTAAAGAATATTTGGTAGATGTAGAGTTTTATCAGAAAAACAATGTCGGTATTACGGAATACACGTTGCGTTTTGTACCTCAGATCAGGCAGGGACTCAGTGTGCAGGAAACCTTTTTTAATGGTGATGAAGTAGTGCGCGGAGTAGATGTGCTGTTGCAACGTAAGTTTGGGGATTTCAATGGATGGATAGGATATACCTTGGCCGAAGCGGTAAGGAAGGTGTCGGCTTTTTCGGATCGCCCTTACCACGCCGACCAAGACGTCAGGCATCAGTTTAAGTTTATTGGAGCCTATCGCTGGAAAAACATTGATTTTGCGCTTACCCAGATTTTCTCAACTGGGCGGCCTTATACTTCTATTGCAGGGGCTTATCAAATCAAACTGCTCGACGGCTCGGTGCGCAATTTTACGATGCCCTCCGACAAAAACGCCACTCGTTTTTCGCCTTATCATCGTTTGGATGTATCGGCTACTTACAATGCCCGCTGGGGTAGCATTGGGCTTTCTTTTTTCAATGTGTACAATCGTAAAAATGTGTGGTACAAGCGCTTCGAAATCATCACTGAAGGAGATGAAAGTGTACTACAAACCACAAATGTCAACTACTTAGGATTTACGCCAAACGTAACTATCAGTTGGAAATTACACTAAAATCGACTCATTTTATTTAGATTCAAAATCATGAAAAGTTATATAAAATCTATTGTTTCTTTTTGGGCAATGGCAGTTTTGTTGGTCAGCTGTACCGAGACCCATAGCGTAATTGATGCCAACGAAAAGCCTGTGATTGAGGCGTTTTTAGCACCGGGGCATCCTGTAAGCTTGAAACTAACGACGGTGATTGGCTATACCGGTGCAGAAAGTGCCGACTCGGTAGCGCGCCCAATTGATGGCCAACAAATCCAGATAAAAGTCAGTGACGGTAGTATTTTTACACTCAGTTCGGTAGGTGAGGGGATATACGAATCCAAAGCTACCGAAATCGTCAAGTTTGGCTTGACTTATACCCTTGACTTTACTTATAATGGGCTACCGATTTCGGCAACGACTATTATCCCCGCCCGTCCTACGGGTTTCAAAATCAGCAAAAACATTGTGTATCGCTCCAAAATCGATTTGAGCAGTGGTACGGGCGGCTTTGGAGGGCCGGGTGGTTTTCAGGAAGACCGCACGCCAATTGAGGCAAGTTGGGATAACCCAAACGGAGAATATCATTTTGTAGCACTTATCAATACCGAAGAGAATCCCGAATCGATTGTGATTTTGCCTACGGATACCGATACTCCTTTACCGCCCTTTAATCGCCGTATCAATAATGAACCCACTACTGCGACCGTGACCAACATCATGCCCCAAACATTTCAGTATTTTGGGAAGCATTATGCGATTCTTTATCGTCTCAATCCAGATTATGCGGCTTTGTATCGTTCAACAGGCACAACGACTCAAAACATTAGCACTCCTCCTACTTCTATTACCAACGGACTGGGGATTTTTACGGGAGTCAATGCCGATACGCTTATTGTGAATGTGTATCGTTATTGAAAATATTTTATGCTGTAAGCCCTATCGCTTACAGCATAAAGCAACCCTTAAAAGTACTTATTAGATTCTTTGCGTTGAGAAGTATAGATGCCTGACTGTCCCGAAAAAAGATAGCTCACTATACAGGCTAGTGCAATATAAGGGGTGGAGTCTGACCCAAAAAGTTCAACCCCCATGAGTATGCAGGCAAGTGGGGTATTGGTAGCTCCCGCAAAAATCCCAACAAAACCCATACCAGCCAGTAGCGGAAGAGGAAGCGGGATGAAAAGCGCCAAGGCATTGCCAAGAGTAGCTCCAATAAAGAACAGCGGCGTGACTTCACCTCCTTTAAATCCTGCTCCAAGCGTGAATGTCGTCAGGAGTAATTTAAGCAAAAAATCGTAAGGAGGTAGGGCGTCTTGAAACGAGGCTACAATCGTGGGAACGCCCAAACCAATGTATTTGGTGGTTCCTAAGAGCCAAACCACCACAGCAATAATCGCACCCCCTACCACAGGCCGAAGAGGAGGATAGGAAATTTTGGCTTTGAAAAAGTCACCCCAAAAATGAACAACTTTGGAGAAAGCAAGGGCAGCGACTCCAAAACATATGCCTGCTAAAATACTCCAACCAAGGTACTCAGCACTGAGATGTGGGCTAAACGGAATGTGATAATGGGTATGGGCTACTTCCCAAGCATGGCATGTATAATCAGCGATGAGGGCTACAAAAAGACTTGGTAGGAGTGCTTCGTAGCGCATCTTGCCCACTATGAGCACTTCTAATGCAAAGACTGTACCCGCCAAAGGAGTACCAAATACCGAGGCAAAACCCGCACTAATTCCCATGACTAAAACGATTTTTCGGTCGGTATCGGAGAGCTTCAGCCACTTCGTAAATTGGTCTGCAATAGCCCCCCCCATTTGTACTGCTGTACCTTCACGCCCCGCCGAGCCGCCAAAAAAATGAGTCACCAAAGTCCCAAAAAGCACTAGAGGGGCCATTTTGAAAGGAATGATTTGTTGGGGAGAATGAAATTCCTCGATGAGTTGATTGTTTCCTTTGACTACCTCTTTTCCCCAGTAGTGGTAGGCTGCTCCTACCATAAAACCCCCTACGGGCAGTAGCCCAATAACCCACACATGGGCTTCGCGCCAATCGGTGACCCAATTGAGCGAAACCAAAAAAAAGGCTGAAGCAGAGCCTACCAAAATTCCAATCGGTAAGGATATAAAGAGCCACTTAACGACAAAAACAAGCGTAGATTTGAAAGACATGTCCCAAAAAGACTGATTGACCGCCGAAACTACAAAAAAAGGAGGAGGAGAGGTAAAGCTTGTATAATATTTGAGAGAATTAAATTAAATAGCACTTTTCTAATTTTATCTTTTATTGGTACTGTAGATGTGTCTCATAATCAATTATTTATCAATTAAATTGTGTTTTTGTGATTAGATGGCATGAAGTTTGTTGTCAATCTTTCATAACTCTTTTGGTGCTACTAATTGAAAAAAGTTATCTCTATCGGTCTTTTATTGTTATTGCTCTACAATATGTTTGGGCTGACGGTAGCGCTTTTGTTTTTTGAAGAAGAATTCCGAACGGCTTCTCCTATCACTCAAAACGACCAATGGAAAACTTTTAAAGTACCGATTCCGGCTCTTCCATATAATACCGTTTGGGAAAATGAGGAAGGAGAAGAGGGACTGATTAGAGAAGGAGAAAATTTCTACAATATCATGGGGCAACGTCACGAAAATGATACGTTGTATATTACCCTTAAAACGAATCGTGATGCTCACGAACGTTTTGTAGAGCTTTCTGAGAGAGTCCAAGAACTAATGGATTTAACTTCCCAGTCATCGCAGAGTCCTCTGAATAAAGCCCTCAAATTGCTTTATGAATTGACCAAAATATATCTTTTTACGCCTCCTTTTATACTCACTTCTCCTTCTCTCATAGAGGTAGATTCCCATTCACTAATATATGAGAGACCCAATCAAAGCCTTCTTACGGTCTTTTCTTGTCTTCTTACACCTCCTCCCGAGCACAGAAATAAGCATGTCTTCTGAGATTCCTGATGCTGCAAAATCCAGTTTTTGTAAGTCAGGATTTGTTATGTTTTGAGTCAGACAGAATTGCGTATTCTGATTGATTCAAAAGCGATAACTATCTATTTTATTCAAATTCAGTATCGAGCATTGGGCTTGCGCTTGGGCGTAGCCATCAGCTATGGACGGGAATTAGAGTCTCTATTTTGCTCTAGTTCTCTTGAAGGTGCGTGCGTATTGACTGACTTATTACTAAATTTTTGGCAAGATGACTAAAAATACATCTTTGTTTATAAATCCTTTTTCATCAGATACATCTTATGAAGAAAGACTTTTTTTCTGGCTCAGGTTTAGCTTGTTAGGATGTTTTGTCGGGCATGGATTTTGGGGGCTTGTCACAAAAAAAGGATGGCTTCCTTTTTTTGAAGTTTTTTTTATTGATTCCTCTACGGCTATTGCTTTGATGCCCCTAGTGGGTATTATGGACATTATGGTAGGAATCATGGCTTTTGTGTACCCTACTCGTGCCTTACTTTTATGGGCTTCTTTTTGGACTTTGTTTACGGCTGCCCTCCGACCTTCTGCGGGTATGGGTATGTCGGAGTTTTTTGAGAGGGCTGGCAATTTTGGCGTTCCGTTGCTTTTTCTGGGGCTTTATGGAGCATCCGCTACTTCTCGACAATGGTTCTCTAAGCTTAAACCACTTTCTGAGTTGACATTTTCCCAAGGCTACTTCCTTGAATGCCTCATGCGCTTGAGCCTTTTGAGTCTCTTAGTAGGGCATGGGGGGCTGTGTGTGTTTATGAAACATCAAGTTGTAGCTCGCAATTTAAGTATCTTGGGCATTACAGAAGTGTATGGTCTTCAATGTTTTGGGCTATTTGAAATTGCTTTGGGACTGATAGCTTGTCTAAAACCTCGTCTGTCATGGGTGTTACCTTTTGTATGCGTTTACAAATTGACATTTGAGCTATTGTTTCCGGTGGCAGGAGTACCAATGGACATCTTCGAAACCATCGAACGGATGGGAGATTATATCATCCCAATTATACTGCTCCAATACTATCGTTCTCCCTATTATCAAAAAAGGGCAAACTTCTTCTCACTCCTCAAGCGTGTATGCTGATAAAGCATATCCGTTTCAACATTAAAAAAATTACCATCATGAAATCGTTTATGAATCGACTGTTAATTATACTACTCCTCTTCACCGTGGCAGCCTGTAATCGGAATCAAGATGTCACGCCTCAAAAAAAGTTAAATGAGTACGATGCCGACATTGTACTAAAATGGGGATTGCTTTTTTTGGATTTAGATCAATATGCCCCAGGGTACCGACCACCCGTAGCAGCAAGAGCGCTTGCCTATATTTCACTCGCAGGCTACGAAGCTATCGTTCCGGGGATGGATAGTTATCAATCCATTGCTGGCAATTTTGCTGGACTTATCATTCCTAAACCAGAAGCGAGCCAGACCTATCACTGGCCCACGGTGCTTAATTCGGCTTATTGGACAATGTTGAAAAGTTTTTTTCCTCATCTACCGGATGTTCATAAAAATAAAATTGATGAATTAGGCTCAAAAAACGCGCAAGGACTAAAAAGCCAAGTAGAAGCAAGTACTTTTGAACGTTCGCAACAATACGGCAAACAAGTGGCTGAAGCGGTATTTAATTATTCAAAAACGGACACCAATGGACATGAAGCCTATCTCAATGCCCATCCGTCTTCTTATGCTCCCCCGACTGGTCCGGGAAAATGGCAACCTACTACGCCTGATTTTACCAAAGCGTTGTTGCCTTATTGGGGACGTACTCGGACGTTTGTCATCGGCCCTGATGATAAAATAGCCCGGCCTCCTCTGGATTATAGTTCGGTTGTGACCTCTCAGTTTTTTGCACAGGCATTAGAAGTTTGCTCTATTCCAGATAATTATGAAAATAGATGGATTGGGGAGTTTTGGAGTGATGATATTTTCGGACAAACCTTCGAGCCAGCGGCTCGTTGGCTAGCAATAGCCAATCAAGTGATTGTTTTAGAAAAAGCAGGACTAGAAAAGGCAGTATATACCTACGCCAAGCTATCTATTGCACTCAGCGATGGAGCCGTGGCCTGTTGGAACTCCAAGTATCTCTACAACGTAGAGCGCCCTGTGTCATTTATCAATAGGGCTATCAACGGAAAATGGAAAACTTTGCTTGATAATACCGTTCAAAAAGTAAAGAGTGTCACTCCTCCTTTTCCAGCCTATCCTTCTGGACATTCTACTTTTGGTGCAGCGGCCGCGGAGGTATTATCAAGTATTTATGGATACGACTATGCAATGACAGACAAGTGCCACGAGTTTCGATTGGAGTTTAATGGCAAGCCTCGCTCGTTTAATAATTTTTATGAGATGGCCCAAGAAAATGCTATTTCACGCATCTTGCTGGGGGTTCACTATCGCATGGATTGCGATGAAGGCCTCCGAATGGGGTACAATGTAGGCCGAAAAGTAAATAACCTGAAGTGGGTCAAGTAAGCTTTGGGTTAAATTTACGATTGAGCTTTTACTGATATTTCTAATTCTTTTACCGTGAGCTTGACTGTAATGGTCTTGCTCATGGGAAAAGAGTGTGGGTCAACAGGCTGATGGGGAGTTCGGCCGTAAGGGAGGCAATCAGATAATCCACGCCGTTGAAGTGGTATTTGGCCCCAAAATCAAGCTGCGCCAAGTCGCTTTCGTTGAGCATTAAATCCGTCTTCAGATAAAAAGCCGTGGCTTTCATCGCCTCCGTACGCTGCCAGTACTGCGCCGCCAAACCCGTCTTTACAAGGCAAAGCTTTAGGGTATTGGTAAGACATACTCTTCCATTTACTCAAAAAAACAACTATTTACACAGATAAAACGACCATCTAGCAGACTATCTTGAAATACTCAACTTGTCTTACAGTATTTTAGAGAAGGTACAGCTGTGTTGGAAGTTTTATCCTAAAAATGCAATCTAAATAATTGTTCTACAAAGTTTTTAATCCTTATAGTAAAATGGCAGATAGATATGAAGAATTTCGTTCTGAGATGATTGCTCTTCTTAGAGATTCTCGCTACATTGACATCCTCAATTTTCAATTACGAAGCAACGAGGGGCCTAATATACATATTTACCCTAATGCCTATAGAGGAGTGGCTGATGCTATTGAAAGAGGTATAATCACAATTGTGTGTATTGACTACTTTGATGATGAATTTGTTCAGGCGGGATATATTAATGGACTTAATGCATTTATATTTAAGCGTTCCGATGTAAACGAACAAAAAGTTCAAAGAGCACTTATAATTCATGAAGCTACTCATGCTGCTATTGATAGAGAGGGCATAGGAATACATAATGCTTATCTCAATGAAGCAGCGGCTTATATAGCCCAAGCAGCAGTTGTTTTGCATAATATTCATACTCATACACAAAGAAGACGAGCAAATGAATATTTGAGAGAGGACTCTATTAGGAGACAAGCTTTGAGATATGCCGTACGGTTGGTACGTCGCAATCCAACATTTAATTTCGATGCAGTTGAGCTGGAACCTCTTCTCAGGGTTCTACGCCGTTATTATAAATATGACTCCTATGAGTCTGATACTTTTTTTAGTAGAATTATGACACAGCGAGTAAGAGAATTAAGCTTAGACTTAATAAGGCAGAGAGGACATATCTAAAATTAGAATGATTATATGGTGAATTATTCTTCAATCACCCTCCCCCCATCAGCAACGCTCCCACCGGCTTGCTGATGGGGAGTTCGGCCGTGAGGGAGTCAATCAGATAATCCAGGCCGTTGAGGTGGTACTTGATCCCAAAATCAAGCTGCGCCAAGTCGCTTTCGTTGAGCATTAAATCCGTCTTCAGATAAAAAGCCGTGGCTTTCATCGCCTCCGTACGCTGCCAGTACTGCGCCGCCAAACCCGTCGCTCTCTTCCAGTTACGGCAAAAAGTGACGTAACCGTCAGATTTTGCCGTAACCGTAAACTTAACTGTAGTGCAGGATCTTGGGGATGAGACCCTAATCAGCAGAAAGCCAGCGCGTTAAAATACGCATTTACCTCATCATCAAAAGTTTTCAGCAGAGGGGAAGAGATTCGAACTCTCGATACGGTTGCCCGTATACACACTTTCCAGGCGTGCTCCTTCAACCACTCGGACACCCCTCTGTTTGGTGGTCTTTGTTTGACCTTATTTTTGAGGTTGCAAAAATAGAAAATAGAAACACATTTTCTAATAATCCCTATCAAAAATCTCCGCTATGTTGCCTATTATAGGCTCATTTCGCCTGCAAGAGGTTGGCTGAGGCGTTGGCGTATCAGGTCGTGGTCGGTTTCTTGACCAAGTATCCACATCATTTTTGTAATGGCAGCTTCGGTTGTGATGTCGCCGCCGCTTACTACGCCTATTTTATCAAACCAACTACTGGTTTGATAGCGGCCTTGCATTACTCTGCCACCGTCGCATTGAGATACGTTTAGTATTATTATACCGCGTTCGGTGGCTTCTTTGAGTTCGTGTAAGAACCACGGCAGGGTAGGGGCATTGCCCGCTCCAAAAGTTTCGAGTACTACACCGCGAAGCCCTGAGATACTGAGCACCGAGCGTACTACGTTTTGAGTCATTCCCGGGAAAAGCTTCAAAATCGCTACGTTGGCATCAAGTTGGGCTTGTACCCCAAAAGGTGCTTCGGTATGGTAAGAAGCAATATAAGGACGGTTGTACTCGATAGTGACCCCCACTTCGGCCAATGCAGGGTAGTTTTCGGAACGAAAAGCGTTGAACTGTGAACTTTCCTTCTTTTTGGCGCGGTTACCGCGCAACAGATAGTTTTGAAAGTAAATACACACTTCTGGCACGAGTGGTTGACCGTCGGTTTGGGCAGCGGCTATCTCCAAAGCGGTGATGATGTTTTCGCGGGCATCCGTACGAGCTACCCCAATAGGCAGCTGCGCACCCGTCAAAATCACGGGCTTGTGGAGATTTTGGAGCATAAAACTCAATGCCGAGGCTGTGTAGGCCATCGTGTCGGTACCGTGCAGGATTACAAAACTGTCATAAAAGGCGTAATTGCGCTGAATTAAGTTGGCGATTTCGGCCCATACTTCGGGGCGCATGTTGGAAGAATCCATGATTTCTTCCAAACTCGTAAACGTGATTTCAAAGTCCAAGCGTTTGATTTCGGGCAGTTTGTCGAGGATTTGTTCAAAATCAAAAGGCACAAGATTGCCTTTCTCAAACACCATTCCGAGAGTGCCGCCTGTATAAATGACCAATACCGAAGCACGGGGGCGATTGGGTAAGGCGGGGTTGATTTTGACTGTTTTGTAAGCTGGCAAAGTTGATGAAGTTTTTTGTGACGCTGCAAAATTAGATGAAAGCTCCCAAACCAACACTTTTTTCTCCCAAAACCGCTCGATGTTTCGTATCTGAAAAATACATCGAGCGGATAGAACACATCGCGAAAATTATTGAATGAGAGTACGGTTGCGAATTTCTTCGCTGCTTATTTTGATAATTGCCCAAAGCCCATTTAGAGACTACGAAGGTATTAGGTAGTTATCGAAAAGGTGTTGATGAGATACTCTTTTAAGTTTTAGTGAATCTGCTGCATAGAAGGAAGAAGAGAAAGAGCGTTTGCCGTCGTTTGGGAAGCCACCACCTCCACCGATACTTGCATCAGGTCGGCCACGCGTTGAGCTATGAGTGGCACATAGGCTACCTCATTGCGCTTGCCTCGGTAAGGTACAGGTGCTAAGTAGGGACTATCCGTTTCCAAAACGATATGCTTCATGTCAATATAAGGCAACACTTTGTCGAGACCACCGTTTTTAAACGTTGCTACTCCGCCAATGCCCAACTTAAAGCCAAGGTCAATGGCCTTTTGGGCTTCTTCGAGCGTACCTGTAAAACAATGAAAAATGCCTGTCAGTCGTGCATCTCCTACTTTTTCGATAAGCTCTACAACTTCCCAGAAGGCATTACGGCAATGAATGTCAATCCAGAGATGATGTTTGAGGGCTAAATTGCACTGGATTAAAAAAGCTTCTTTTTGCTGTTCAACAAAAGTTTTGTCCCAGTATAAATCCATTCCTATTTCACCTATCGCCACAAACTGTAGAACGGACGACCCGTCCGTCAAGCTAGCATCTATAGAATTGGGGTTGTTTGTTGAAGTAGTCATTTTATCAAGCCAATTTTCAACAATGTACAATTCTTGCTCAAAATCCGCCTTAACATAAGTAGGATGAAGCCCCATCATAGGTCGGCACACATGGGGGTATTGGGTTGCAAGTGCCAGCATTCCATCGATAGTAGTGTGGTCACAGTTGGGCATCCATATCTGTGTTATTCCCGATTCAAAAGCCCTTTCGAGCATTTGGATACGGTCTTCATCAAAAGCATCGTCATAAATATGGGCGTGGGTTTCAATCATGTTTAATTTAAGCATGGGAAGTAAATAATTTTTCTAGTACTCGCGGCCCTTCCAAACGGGGGATTGACGCGTGTAAAAATTGATAAACATTACAAAATTCATAAAAATGTGGTAAAACCAGAAAATAGGAACACCTATCATGAGCGCGGGAAGTTGCAGCCAATTGATAATGCCGACCATCCAAGCCACCACCAAAAGATAATGGAGAAAAGCCAAAAGGAGGGTAGTTTTTGGAAAACAAAATCCCATTATAATCAAGAAAGGCAATAAGGAAGCATTGATATAAACTCCCAATCGCCGTTGCCACGGCAAAGACATTGCCCCAAACATCCATCTTTTGCGCTGAATCAATAATTGGCCAAAAGTAGCAATCGGACGAGAAATGCTAAGCACACGGGCATCGAATAGTTGCGCAAAATGAAAACCTTTTGTTAATATAGCATGGAAAAGGGCGTAATCTTCCGTAATAGAAAAAGCAATTCCCTCATATTTTCCAACTGCCTCATAAGCTTCACGACTTACGGCCATGTTGTTGCCCATAGCCGTCATAGGAATGCCAAAAAAGGCGAAAAGGCGTATCATCGATAGATAATAAAGCCATTCAAGCCCCTGCATCATTCCGAATATCCCTCCTTTTGTCATGGTAGTAATACCTGTAACCACCCCTACATTTGGCTCAAAATGCACCAACATATTTTCAATCCATCCGACAGGTACTTCTATATCGGCATCCGTAAAGAAAAGGTAATCGCCCGTAGCATGATGGGCAAGTTGGGCCAACACATTGGTTTTGCCTTTCAATTGAGGAAGCGTAGAGACGATAGAAATCAGCTCAAATTGAGGTTTGTCTTTGATAAAATCCTTAATCAAAGCAGCGGTATTATCATCAGAGGCATCATCTCCTATAAGTACTTGCAGGTGGGATGTGGGATAACTCAATGCCGCCACCGAAGTCAGACAGGCAACGATATTGGCAGATTCGTTGCGGGCAGCAATGAGAATAGATACTTTTTTCACACGAAACTTTTTTGGCAAAGTTAAGAGGTATCAGTCATTTGTGGGAAAATAAAAATAATCTGAACGTAAATGTATATTTGTGGTGTTTAATGGCTAATTCAAACGTTATGGAAACAACAGTTTATTTCTAATGAATAATCAATTTGAGAAAAAAATGCAAGATGCCAACAAGCGTACCAAAAGCTACGCCAAATACTCTGGTATGGGTATACAGATGCTGGGGACGATAGGCCTAGGGACGTACGCAGGGTATAAACTAGATGAATGGCAGGGCAACAAAATCCCGGGATGGACACTTACACTTTCTTTGGTGTCGATTGGCGCAGCTTTGTATAATTTTATTCAGCAAGTAAAAAACTAAAGACTCAGAAATTATATGACGATACTCGACATCAATCTGTGTAATACCTGCCTTGTCACAGTCTTTCTAAAAAAGGCCGAGAGAGCAGTTTAGATTATGTTGTCTTGTATATTTGAACTTAACCGATATAAAATGCTCCGTTCGATTGTTTTTACCATTTTTTTAGGAATTGTACTTTTTACAGCCGATTACATTTCTTTGGGGCAATATATTCACCCTAAAAAGTGGTCTATTTTGGCCTTTTTTTTGGCGATGGCTTTGCTTCAACACCGCCTAATGGAGTTTGGATTTCGAGAAAATCGTAAAAAATTCGTTCAATTTTACCTTTCCTCACTCACTGCCCGGTTTGTGATGTGTTTAATCTTCGTTGGAGTATTTTTATATTTGAAAGTGCAAGACCCCAATCGCTTCGTTCTTACCTTTTTTGCATTTTATTTATTTTATACTTGTTTTGAAATATACGGATTGTATCGTAACTTGCGCCGCGATTTAGAAGAATAATAGTATTTGTCAATCGTTATTTGTTAATGGTCAACATGTTACGTCAATTACGTCATAAATTTGCTGCGGCAGCCCTCGCTTTATTGTCTGCTTTTTCCTTCGCACATGCCGAAGAGCCTGCTCATAATCATGAGCACAAAGAAGAAAAATTTAACATCGGTGAGATGATTATGCACCACATCTCAGATGCTCATGAGTGGGAGTTTGCACATGGTCTTGCTGTCCCTTTACCAGTGATTATTTATGACAATGGATTGAAGGTTTTTTCTTCTAGTAAGTTCTACCATTCCCCTGATGCTACCCACGAAGATCACGAAAAACACATCTATCCAAACAAAGAATTAGGCTATGTATTGGAGCATGAGCATGTGTATCGTTTAGGGGCTGACGGTAAGGCAGATAAAGAAGCTCACGTTTTGGATTTTTCTATTACAAAAAACGTCGCCTCGCTTTTGTTAAGTGCTGTTCTTTTGTTCCTTATTTTTACGGCTGTAGCCAAAGGATATAATAAAAACAAAGGCAAAGCCCCTTCAGGAATTCAGTCGTTTTTAGAGCCAGTCATATTGATGATTCGCGACGACGTTGTGAAACCGGCCATTGGCCCTAAATACGAAAAGTACCTTCCTTATTTGTTGACTTTATTTTTCTTTGTTTGGATAAACAACCTACTTGGACTTCTTCCAGGAGGTGCCAACTTGACTGGTAATATTGCCGTGACTTTGGTATTGGCGGTGATTACTTTCTTGATTGTACATTTCAACGCCAACAAACATTATTTTGCCCACCTTGTCAAACCTACGGGTGTACCTTTGGCTTTGTTGCCTGTCATGGTACCAGTTGAGATTGTGGGGGTATTCATGAAGCCTTTCTCTTTGATGGTTCGTCTTTTTGCTAACATTACTGCGGGTCACATCATCATTTTGAGTTTGTTGGGATTGATTTTTATCGCCAAAAACCTAGGTGGAGGTGGCACTGGCTGGTCTATCAGCCCATTGGTGTTGATTTTTACTTTGTTTATGAACCTCATTGAGTTGTTGGTTGCCTTTTTGCAGGCTTTTATCTTTACGCTGTTGTCGTCGATGTATATCGGAAGTGCCATTGAAGAGCACCACGAAGCTGATCACGGTCACTAGTCATTTATTTAGTTTTTCTGAATTCTTTTGTTTCACTATATAATTTTTTTACAATCATGTTGCTTCAAATCTTACTTCAAGCAGCTGCTGAAAGCGGTGCAGGTCTAGCGGTAT
>VFQN01005514.1_pt1 | contig 15409 bp, 22 predicted proteins | sample 3512371 | NCBI WGS metagenome assembly VFQN01 (sample SAMN10412370, study PRJNA504923) | tailings metagenome | isolation source: Replicate 2 from Balatoc abandoned mine | place: Philippines: Itogon, Benguet | collected 2017-08-28
GCGAAGGGGGGGGGGTCCGGAGGGGGATGGGGGGGGTGGGGGGGGGGGAGGTGGAGGTTGCGGGAGGGGGGGGGGGGGGGGGGGGGGGGGGGGGGTGTTTCTTATTTGCAGCGGAATGGGGGACTCGGGGTTTGGAGGCGGCAGGAGTATGGGCTCAATGGTCAGGTACTTCTGCGGGTGGCCTTTCATGCCATACACTCTCGCCGTGCTCCCCTACCCGTCCTACGCGCTGTCGGGTCCCCGCCTGCTTGGTTCTTGGAGCAATGCCAAGCAACGCCTTACTGGTGTGAGCAGACTTCGTCATTCCACACTGACCTGGCACCCCACCTGGTCACCAACATCACCACCATCCCTCCGCCACATCGTCCCTCCTTCCTCCTTCTCCCTCTCCTGCCACCCCCAGGGCCGCGCAGCCCGGCTTTGTGGAAGCGTCCTTCCCCACCATCGCCGGGGCGGGGCCAAACGGGGCAATCATCCACTACAGGTGAGGTGGGGAGGAGGGAGGGATGTGGTGCATGCGGGGGCTGGATGTGGTGGTTGGGGCTGGAGCCCGGGGCCCGTCTGGGGTTCGCGCCGCGGTGCGGCGTGCAGCCCGGCATGGCTGGTGTCGGGGCGAGAGGGGGGCCGGGCACGGCAAGGGGCGGCACGTGGCATGGCTTGGCCCCAAGTGCACCACCAGTTAGTGGCGATTTGCAACACCATCATGCACGCATCCTTCCCTGCCGCTGCCGCCCTGCCGGCGCTTCAGCTACCTGTTCCAACCGCATGCTTGCTCGGCAGCCACTGCCAGGCCTGCTCCCCAGCACCCGTCACTCTTTCTATGCGCTATCATCCTCCTCGATTTTAGTAACTGCTTTCCCCTGCACTTGTGTGCCCACCCACAACCAGGCCGCAGCCCGGCACGTGCCGCAGCGTGGACGCCAACACCCTGCTGCTGCTGGACAGGTGTGCAAACGTTGCACAGCGGCTGAGGACCTGGGCAGGCGGAAAGGGGATGGCCGGGGGGTTGTACCGGTGTCAGTGACCTGGACAAGGGTGCAGATCAGCAGGGAGGCCTGGACCCCCGGACCTTGGACCGGTTGTCGGTACAGCATTGACAGTCTGGCTACGCCGCGCAGTGCACCACCTGGGGGTGTCCAGGGCACGGCACCTGTGGTGGTACTGCATCCGTGCCGCACCGCCGGCACCAAATGTGTGCGGTAGCCCTACCCCCCAGCCTGCCGCTCCCACCGCTGGCGTGGCTTACGGTTCCCCTGATAACCTGCTGCTAACCCCTCACGCCCACAATTCCTTCCCTCTCAACACGCCCCCCCCCCTTGCAGCGGCGGCCAGTTCGACTGCGGCACCACCGACATCACCCGCACGCTGCACACAGGCACGCCCACCGACCACCAGAAGAGGTGCTTCACGCGCGTGCTGCAGGTGGGCGGGGTCGACGGAGGGGGGGGGGGGGTGAGTCGAGGGATAGTGAACGGGAAGGGATGCCATGTGGTTTAGGAGGACTTGACGGCGCAGGTGACTGTGTGCTGCGTGCGTAAGGTTTTGGAAAAGCCACGCAGTCGAGTACTTTCTACGCACCGTGGCAAATCACTGCCTCTTAGCCCGCCCCGCTCTCAACCAGTACAAGCCAGAGGGAACCTCCTCACTGGTACCAACAGTGTGAACTTGCTGATGCATGGCGCATTGGCTTGGTGTGGTCAGGAACAACACATGTTAGGGCTGGCTAGGGGGGCTAACCACGGGGGGTAGCGCAACACACTTGCTTATCTTCTTCGTGCTGTGCGGTGCCCCCCGACACCCTGTTGCACCCCCAGGGCCACATCGGGCTGGACCGCGCGGTGTGGCCGGAGGGCACCCCCGGCGCGGCGCTGGACGCGCTGGCCCGCGTGCCGCTGTGGGCCGACGGACTCAACTACAGGCACGGCACGGGGCACGGGGTGGGCGCGGCGCTCAACGTGCACGAGGGGCCGCAGGTGCGGGGACGGGATGGGGAACGCGGGGTGCTGCCTCAGCCTGTGCTGCTGTGCAAGGTTTGTAGTCTGGACACCACTTCACGGCCAATGCTGTTGCGGACTGAACTGAGTGCGTGGTAGGCGGCATGGTATACGGGTAATGCCAGTGTGAGAGCAACGTAGGTCGATGGACAGGGTGTTAACCTGCTGCTAACTGTGGGTTCTCCCCTCCCCTCCCCCTCCTTCACCGCAGTCCATCTCGTCCCGCTTCCACATCACCACCCCGCTGGCTGCCGGCATGGTGTGCTCCAACGAGCCCGGCTACTACGAGGACGGCGCGTTCGGCGTGCGCATTGAGAACCTGGTGGTGGTGGTGGAGCGGGACACGCCCTTCAGGTGGGGGCGTTTGGGTTAGCGGGGCCGTGTGGGTTAGCTATGCGGGTGTGTTCAGGGTTGGTGAGGGTGCGCGTGGAGAGCCTGGTGGTGTTGGACAGGGAGACGCCCTTCAGGTGGGGGCGGGGGGTGGGGCCTAGGTTGTGTCACAGAGGAGCCGTGTGTGCGCAAGTGGTGCAGTCTACAAATACATTTGATGGAACGCCTAATGAAGACGAGGAAGCGCTGGCGGCATGCCGCACCAGTAGTTCAGGGAGGCCAGTAGGCGCAGCGCTCGCATTGCTGACAGGGGGAGCACCGCGGCAGCAGCAGCCCGGTCCGTCGGCTGCCGGGCGGATGCAGCCCGCACGCGTGTTGCACGAGAGCGGTTACTGCCTTTGGGTGCAGCTGGTGTGCTGGTGTTGGGAGGCTGGTGGGCCCGCCGCGTGAAGAGGCACATGCACATCCCAACCCGGCTAAACACAATGCCGTGAAGTTGTGGAGCGGAACGTGGTCTGGGAGGAGTCGTCGGCATGCACATGCACATGCACATGCACCAGCCGCAGCAGCAGGAGGGTGTGTACGAACGTGTGCACCTGTAGGTATCGCTGCGCTGTGCCATGTCGCTAGCGCAGAAGGGTGCTGCGGCAGCCCCCTCTGCGTGTGCGGCATGGCACGGCGTGGCGATGATCTACAGCTGCACACGTTCGTACACGTACCTACTGCTGCTGCGGCCGTGTGTGCATTAACGGCGCTTGGGGGTGCAGGACCCATTTGGATAGGAGCAGCCGCCTGGCGGCGATGGTTGTGGCACTGGTAGCTGCGTTGATGGGGCTCGTCCCTCTCGAGGGAGAGTGGTGTGGCCCAGCGCTACCCTGTGGGCAAGCGCCAGGGGTGTGTACCAGGACGCGTCCGTGTGCGGCTCCTCAACCCTGCGTCTCCTCCGCCAGTAAACACAAGAAAGCACACCCATGGTGCCGGACCCCCAAACCCATACGCCCTTTCACACCCTCAACTGACCAGCCCCCGGTGACCACTCACGCGCCCCTCCCATGCCATCCCCTTCCAGGTACGCGGGCCAGCAGTACCTGGGCTTCGACCGCCTCACGCTGGTGCCGCTGCAGGTGGGGGCTTGGGGGGGAGGGGAGAGGATGGAGGGGGGAAAAAGGCGGGGGAAAGAGTTACAGAGTAACTTGATACTGAAATGCTGTACATGGCCTTAGGGGTGATTCGCCGGCCCTTGGGCGGTGGAGGGGGAATGCAAGGACTAGGCAGCAGGTGGGGGCTACGGATGGGGGGTGAGGGGAGCTGTGTTGGGGCCTTGGGGGACGAAGGGCTGGGTGTTGATATCCTGCCTTGTGCACGTACCGCGCGCCGTATCCGCCTGTGGCTTCACCCCCCGGGCAGCAAGGCACGCCCTCACCAGAACTCGTCAGCGCGCAACACACACCTACACACACCCGAACAACACCCCGCACACGCCGCGCCCACCCCCTCCCCCTGCAGGCCAAGCTGATCGACACCAGCCTGCTGTCGGCCCCCGAGCGGCAGTGGGTGGACGACTACCACCGGGAGGTGTGGGACAAGGTGTCGCCGCGGATGCAGGTGGGGAAGGGGGTGTGAGGGAGGCGTCGTGCGTGGGGGGCGTGCCAGGGGGCATGGACGTCGTGGGTTGCCGTCACATAGTTCGGGGTTGGAGCAGGTGACAGCGGTCCGCTGGCGAGGGTGTACTGGGTATGGTGGCGCTGGGCCTGCATGTGGGCCAGCGGGCGGCGGTTTTGGAGACGACGTGGCCGCGCCACGTGCACGATGCTTTGGCAACGGAGCGAAGGCCTTTCACGGCACGCCGTGGCACGGCGCAGCACCGCACGGCGTGCTGCATCGCCAGCGCCAAGGGGGCACCCGGGAGGCCCCGGCGCGCGTGCTCCCTTGCCCTCTGTGGCGGTCCATCACAGCCGTACAGCGCTGTTGTGCCTCCTACAGTCCCGGGGTACCCGCCCCGGCCCCATGCCGCTCTGCTACCGCCGCAGCATCCGTACTATAATAGCACATGTGCTGCCACGTGTGTGTGCCAAGCCTTGTTACTGGATCCGCCCGGCAACACCCTGTCCCCCGCTAACCCCGCCCTTCCCCCGCTCCCTCGGTTCCCCCCAGGACCAGCCGGAGCTGCTGCAGTGGCTGCACCGCAACACGCGGCCGCTGGTGGAGCAGCTGGGGGCATGAAGGGGAGCAGGCGACAGTTAAGGGGGGCAGGGAGGACCAGTAGTGGCGACATCGGGGCTCTTCGAGCGGGGCCAAGCGCTCTCGGCTGGAGTGGGGGGCCCAGCCGGGAGCATGCGGCACAGGGCTGGAGGCGAGGAACGGGACACATAGGGCTCGGCGCCTGCGGGCGGAGCCGTGGGTTGGCCGCAGGGCCCGCAGTGGGGCGGGAGGGTGCTGCGTGCATCATCGTGCCCACGTACCACGTGTGCGTGGGGCATGCCGCGGGGACGAAGTAACACACAGCATAGGCTGGCTGGCACGAGGGTGAGTGGTGTGGCTGCTGTGGGTCCGGCAGCAGCGGTGGGGTGCGGGTGGGGCGTAAGCCGCGTGGAGCCACAGCCGCCGCCTTGGCGCGCCGGTGGGTGTAACAGGTGGCAGCAGGGGTAGCGGGATGCGTGCACGACAGGAATCAGGGCAGGTGCACACAGGTGCGCTGCACGCTGCAGCAGTCCCCCGCGTGTGCCACGGTGTTACCTACTGTAAGTGGTAAAACACATGTAAGAGTCTCCCAGCCTGTGGCTGGAGTTCACACCTGTCAGCCACTTTCCTGCGCGGCGATACCGTCAGAGACTGGCGGGCTGCAGGCTAGACCTAGGTAGCTCCGTAGACACTTCCGTCAACAAGACAAAGCCTGGCTGCCAGAACCGCACCCCTTCTGACATGGACGTACACGTAAGCATGCAAGCCCAGGTTCGGGGTGCAGCCATGGCCATGCTCGCATGCTGCCAGTGGCGGTAGGACCAGGGAATTCCGTGCCCCTAGCAACGGGCAGCACCTCGTGCGTGGGCACGTGCCGTCTCAGGGGACGGCCCCTTTCCCGCGCAGACTCCCAGGAGGCCATTCAGGACAAGCGACATGTGGCGCCTCTTTACACAAGGTTTTAGATTAAAAAAAGCGCTGCACGGCGAGGCCGCGCGAGCGCACACAGCAACAGCGGCAAACACTGGCGCCAACACTGAAAATGCGGGGCACTGTGGCGCCAAACAATATAACAATTGGGTTGTAGCGTTACTTTGTATCCTTATATGTAGCTCATCGCGTGGCCGGGGCTATAGGCGAAGACTGCCCATCGCGCGACCGTCTAGTACGGCGGCCTTGCCCCGCTGAATAGGGCGGCTCGCACTGTGGAGGTTCTCTTCCCGCTCACCAGCCAGGTGTGTATGGTTATGCTGCGAGGGGTTCAATACTGTTAGGGCGCAGCGGGAAGTCTTGGGAAAGCTTGGTAGCCGCCATGACCAGCGCGAGCTGTGCTGTCGAGGAGCTTAAGCATAAATTCCTTGCTCATATTGAAGTCTAATGGCAAAAAGCACCTTGGTTTACCAGCCATGGCGCCGGCAGCACCAACGCTGATTCCTTCTGGGCAGCGCCGCAACACCAACGCGGAGAGCTTGGAAGCAGCCGGCGTCATGGCTGGAAATCATGATACTCTTTATCATAACTGGAGCTGCGTATGGGCAGATGGACGCTGAGCAGCTTTTCAGCGGCGGAGCGGCCTGGCAGAGCGAGCGTATGAAATAATTGGTGACCGTCGCCAACGACATCCAAAGCAAATGCATTTATATCTTGCGGGCTGCTGCTCGCAGGCCGTGAGCAGCTTGCAACCATGAAGCTGAACATCGCGTACCCGGCCACCGGGTGCCAGAAGAAGCTGGAGGTGGACGATGAGGCCAAGCTGCGTGCCTTCTACGACCGCCGTGTCGCCGCTGAGGTCGACGGCGAGGCCCTGGGCGATGAGTTCAAGGTGCGCAGGGCGGCGGTCGCGCATGCTCTGCGTCGGCGCGTTCCCGCGACGACATTTCCTGGCCGGAGCGCGCCACCAGTCGCTGAGCACGTGTGTTGGGTCCAATCCTACCCGCAGGGCTACGTCCTGAAGATCACTGGTGGCCAGGACAAGCAGGGCTTCGCCATGAAGCAGGGTGTGCTGACCAACGGCCGTGTGCGCCTGCTGATGACCCCCGGCGACCAGGGCTTCCGCGGCTACGGCCGCCGGAAGGGTGAGCAGCGGGGCAGCAGCGGGCGGGGGGCAGGACGGGGGGGGGGGGGAGGCGTGCAGCGCGCAGGGGGCCGGGGGGCCGGGGGCCAGCAGCCTGCCGGAGCGGGGCCACGGCCAGGGGCGGACGGCAAATGGACGGACGGACGGACGGAGCAGCAGCTCGGGGCGGTTGGGCGGCAGCAGGGGGCCTCCTTGTGCTTGCATGGAGCTGCGCGTCAGTGCATGACTGTGGTCTAGCAAGTGCTGCCGTGGTTTGGAAATGACCGGTTTGCTGACAGGCTTAGTACACGTGATTGTACAGCGTTGGGCAACGGCACTTGTCACAGTGACGCACACAGGTTCAGTAGCGGGGCCTTGCCCAGTGGCGAGGGGGCGGTCCAGGCGGGGCGCAAGTGTGAGCAGTTTTCGAGTCCAGCAACAGAGAGCGAACTCCAGTAAGCCGCCGCGGCAGGAAGAGCAGCAGCTGGAGGGGCAGCAGGCGGCAGCAGCGGCAAGCAGCGGCGTACCATGCCTCCCATGCATGGGGCGGCGTGAGGGGCGGTCGGAGCTCGGATCATGTGTTACGGGCGCGCTCTGGCGGCGAGGCCTTGGGAACGGGCTACACGGGCAGCATGCGGGTCAGCAGCCGTAGCGCTCGCTCCCATCCGCAGTCTTTGTCTTTGTGGAGAGCCTCGGCGATTCCTCCGCGCGCGGCGAGGCGCCTCAGCCGCCTCACCCTGGGCAGCCCCCAGGCGGATGAGCGTCAGCGCGGGGTGCAGGGCCGTGCGCTACCCTCAACATGAGCAGGCACCACACCGGGCGCTGCGCTGGAGGATCCTGCTGCGTTGCGCGGCGGCGGTCGCGGGCGCCCGGCTGCGGCCCCCCAGGCGGGCCCGCAGCGGACAGGGACAGTCGGCGGGGACTGGAGCGGGGCAACGTGCGGCCGGCGTCTACAGGGTCCGCAGGGTGCAGCAGCAGGGGTTGCAGCGTCCGGTGCTGTTCGCAGCAGACAGCCCCCTTTGCTCGCTGGCCGCTCAGATCCTGCAGCAGCATGCGCAGCGGAAGCTGGCAGTGCAGGATGGCAGCCGCAACAGCCTCGCAGCTGACTGCAAACTACGCACATGCATACGACGGGCACGTGCACACCGTAGAGAGAGGAGCATCTTGAGACCCCGATACCTATTCGGGTCCCTAACCTGGTGGTTCCCGTTGCCCCGTGCTGCCGCCCTGCAGGCGAGCGCCGCCGGAAGTCGGTGCGCGGCTGCATCGTGCCGCCCGACCTGTCGGTACTCAACCTGGTCATCGTCAAGAAGGGCGAGCAGGTGGGGAACGGCTGAGGAGGTGGGGGTGGAGAGGCGTGGGGCGCGGGCGGGGGCGGGGGCGGAAGCTGGACTGGGACGGGCCGTGCGGTGGAAGCGGACCGAGGGGGCTCCTGGGGTGCTTGCCGTAGTGTAGAGAGCAAGGGGAGAGTAGCTGGAATCGGAGTGCGGGTGGTCAACAAAGCGGGGCACTCTGCGGCTGTCCCGGGGCTTCAGCCACCGATGTAGACAGGGTGCACCGAGTCAGTATTTGAACAGTGTGGGGGGATGTCACCGAAGGCCACTGACTTTCCGCTGTCAAGGAGCCCAACGGCCCTGTGTACAACGCGGCAAGGACCGTGGGGCCGGGTGCACTGCACTCGGGTGCCAGCACGCATCGCACCAGGCACGCTCAGCCGGTGGCGTAGCAGTCGATGGGTCCTGCCGACCGACCCCTAAGCTTGCACTCCCTCCCTGTTCGTCTGCGGCCCCCAGGAGCTGCCCGGCCTGACGGACGAGGAGAAGCCCCGCATGCGCGGCCCCAAGCGCGCCTCCAAGATCCGCAAGATGTTCAACCTGTCCAAGGAGGACGACGTGCGCAAGTGAGCAGGGCCGTGCACGGGGTGCTGAGTCCCGGAGACAGGGCGAGGCAGCAGGCAGGGGACAGGGGCAGCAGGGTGGCCTGGCAGCCCGCAGCGGCGTGAAGGCAGGGCACTGCAGCAGCAGGTGCAAGCGGGCCATGGCGGCGGCGGCTGTAACTCACCTGCTGCAGGGCACGTGGTTGCTGGGGCAGGACCACGCGCTCGCTTTGCATGTGCTAGCTGAGGCGTCTTGAGAGAAGGCGGAGCTGTCAGGAAGCGGGTCCAGCCGGAGCTGCCATCTTTTGCGCGTTTCTACATCTAGCGCTTTTCCTTCTGCACGTTACTGAGAACTTTCTTGCACCCTCGCTCCCTGTCCACCCCCAGGTACGTGACCATCTACTCCCGCGAGAGGACTGACGCTAAGGGCAAGAAGCACCGCAAGTGCCCCAAGATCCAGAGGTGGGCCAGGGCCGGAGGGCAGAGGGGGCACAACACGCAGGGACGGCGGCGAGCGCGGGACACCAGCGCGGGGTCATTGTGGAACACGTCGACTGGACAGCGGCTTCCGCTGGTCGTGCCCTGTTAGCGTCTGAGAGGCGCTGCTGATACCCTACACTAGCAATAGCCGGGATCGCCCTGCGCCGTCTGGACGCCTTCCTCACCCCGCCTGCTCCCACTCCCCGCTCCCCCCTTTGTTCCCCCCAGGCTGGTGACGCCCGCTGCCCTGCAGCGCAAGCGCGCCCGCAAGAGCCTGAAGAAGCGCCAGCAGGAGAAGAACAAGGCCGAGGCCGGCGAGTACCACAAGCTGCTCATGCAGAGGCTCAAGGAGCAGAGGGAGCGCAGGTGCGGCGAGGGCAGTGTGTGCGGCGAGGGCCTGGGGCGCCCGGACAGAGTTGGGCGTTGGGCGGGGTGGCGAAGGGCACGTGCTACTGAGGCACAGCCGACTGGGACCTTGGTGAGCATGATTACGCTCCATGAAACGTGCGTTGCTCCTGTACCTTGTGGTCAAACCCCGCTCTCCCCCTCCCTGGCTTTCCCCTGTCAGGTCCGAGTCCCTGGCCAAGAAGCGCGCCATGCGCATGGCCAGCCAGGCGTCCAAGGAGGCCGGTGCCCCCGCCTCGTAAGACACTCGCCCCGCTGTGCGGCCGTACGGCGCTACGGCGGCAGCGCGGACCGGACACGTGGCAGGGGCGGGGGCGGCTCGGGCGGGGCGGCGGGGGCCGTGCGCCCGGGCCGCGGCCCGGCGGGGCTGGGGCTGCTGAGAGGGTGGAGCTGGCAGGGGCTGGGTCAGGACCGTCCACCTCGGCGCCGTTGACCCACAACGTGTAACAGGCAATATGCAATTTGCGGCTACCTTTCCTTGGGGTCTTAATGGGGATTCAAATGAGACGCAGCGGAAAAGATCTTTCGGGGCAGCAGTGAGAAAGTCTAGGAATGGCATGTGGGCCACGAAGGGCTGAGGCTTTGCGCGGGCGAGCACGTGCCCTAAGGCTCGACAGCTGCTTCACAAGATGTAAGGCATTGTAAGGAATCGCATACATGTAGCGTAATTCAGCGCAGCTCGGGTCACGGCCATTGCGGTACGGAGCAACGGGGGAGTGGATCCGCACTGGAGGGGGTGCTCGAGGGGACTCGCGCTCGGGGCGGGACATGGCAAGATGGCATGTGGATAACACACATATGGACTTGGCAGGTGGGGGCTGGTGTAGCTCAAAGGCCTGATGGTGGTTGTTGTTAAGAAGTCGATGACAACGCAGGAGTAGCAACCGTGTGACTGTGGAAGCCCTGCAAAGCCTCTTATTACCAAAGAAGCTGAAGCCGTGAAGGTCCTCACGAGTACAACCCCATATTTCTTCCCAGTCGTAAACGCATGAGGCATGACACGTGCCCAGGGTTGCCGGTCCGAGCTCGCTCGGGACCTCCATAGAAGTATTAGAACATAGAAATCGTATAGTGCCTCTAGGTCAAGCTGAGCGTAGCTGCTTGGCCAACGCCCAACCTGCGCCTAACGCAATCGCAAGCAGCAAAAGGGCCTGACCTCCAACTCCTGAACGGTACACTAGTACAACGCTGGTAATTATCTATAGACTCAAAAGCGCTGCATGATACCGCGGTTACAAACCACACCAGGCTGTAGTCAGGGGCAGGCGTGCAACGCGTTTCTCCGCGCGAGCGGGGTCAAAGCACGCTCCCGGCCTCCCACGCTCGCCGCTTCGGCCAGGCCTGCCGGACGCATGTCTCCCTCTCCGTCGTCCCCTCCGTCGGGCGGGGCCGTGGCGCTGCCCCGCCTGGTGGCGTTCGACCTGGACGGCACGCTGTGGTGCGCTCGGGGGGCCGGTCGGGGGCATCCTGTGAAGCGAGCAGAGTGGGGGCAGGAGGAACGGGCAGCATCGCAGAGGCATGACGGAATGGAAACAATGGTATGGGGCATTGCACCTCGGGGGGTTGAGGCAGCAAAAATGGCGAGGAAAGGGGTGCCCTGCGGGGTACAGGGCCCTGGCTTGCACCCACCCCCCACCACTCTACAGTTTTGCGCCGTGGGGTGCAGGGGCTGTGGGCTGTGGGCTGTGTGCTTGGAAGTACCGCCAAGGTACAACAGCTACCGGATCAGGGTGCGGAGCGGAGGGCCAGGGATGGGTCTCGGCTGCCATGCGGCGGGCGCTGTGGGAGGGTCAGCAGGGTGTCAGACGGGTGGAGCAGGGCGACAGGACGCCGTGCAGCAGGGCAGCTGGGGGCCATGGGCTTTGAAGTCTAGGGGGCAATTTTTATTAATGCCGCTGGTGCGCCACGTGTCACGTGTCTGACATCCGCACTCCGCCCACCAGCGCTGCACCTTGACGGCCCCACCCTTGCCTGCTGCCCAGCTGCCTCCCTGCCCCGCCGCCCGCCCCTACCCCCCAGGTGGCCCGAGATGTGAGTGTACCAAGGGAGTGACCCTGCCCCTAGCCAGCTCGCCTCGCCAACCCTGGGAGCGGACGCCAAGGGTAGCGGCAACCGGGACCGCACTGGCGCACAGGGGCGCAGGGTGAATGCAGGAGGCAGGGTGTTGCAGTGATCGCTGTGAATCGCAAGGTGCTACGGCAGCACGCATGCCTCCTGCCTGCAAATGGACGGCGGTTTTGCCCTTAGGGCTGTTAGCTGGGCGCCAGGGGAGTGGCCTTGCCGCACTGGACCCTGGCCGGCGGCCACCGTGGTGCCATGCCTCCATGCCCATGCACCCCTACCACCACCACAGAGACCACCACCGCAGCTGCCCTGACAGCCCCCTTGCCCCTTCACCCTCATACCCGCTAAGGTACATGCTGGACGGTGGCGCGCCCTTCCGCCGCGACTCCTCGGGCCGAGTGTTCGACAGGCGGGGGGAGCAGGTGGAGCTCATGGGGGCCAGCGAGCAGGTGGGGGGGGGGGGGGGCGACTAGCAACGTGGAGTGGAGTGGAGGCAGCGGCGGGGTCGGTGGGGGGTACTGTGTTACTTGCAGTGGAGTACGTAGCGAGTTTGACGTACCTGCCGTAAAGCAATATCGGATATGTACATGGGTACAACGGCACGGCTTCGTGTTTGAGCCTAACGAATGTGCATGGGTGTGGGGCTGTAAGGGGTGCTAGCTTGCCGTGGCCGAAAGGCTGTGACGAGGTTTAGGAGTGGGCGCTGTTGACTTGTGACGGCTGCGGGGTGGGCCGCAAGCCCTCGTCAACTTCCCGCTCGCACAACCGGACGGCCTTGATTCTCCTCTGCTGAACACATGCCTTTTCCGTCCTCGCAGTTTGCGCATTGTGCGTTTGCGTCCGCACCCGGTGTCAACCTGCACACCCACACCCACACACGGCCGTGTCCCCGGCCCCGCCCCTGCCCCGCTCCCTCCCCGCACCCCACTCGCAGGTGCTCCGGGAGCTGGCCACTGACCCCAAGTGGGCGGACACGCAGGTGGTGAGTCTGTGTATGTGTGGGAGTTCCGTTGGTGCCGGGGCAGTGGGCGTCCGCAGTGTCTGCAAGTGGCTGCTGCGTACGGCGGGGCGCGGGGGCAGGCGCCCTCAGGCACGGGGCTTGCCGCGCTGTCGGCAACGGAGACCACCGGCGGGTCACGCAGCGCGGCATCCGGGACAGCGTCGCAGGGCTACACCTGCCGCATGACGGGTAGCGGCTAGCAGCTGCGTGCGCCACAAGCGGTGTGCTGACCCGCGGGGAGGGTGCGGGCGGGTGACGGCCTCGTGTGTGTGTGTGTGCGGGCCGCCGCACGCGCAGCCGCCTGGGGGCGGCCAGTCTGCCCTCACGCACGGCCAGGCCAGGTGCGCATGCCCTGCCCGTGTGAACCCCCACGCCCTGCTCTACGGTTCTGGTACAGTATCCCCCCCTCACCGGCCCACCCCCAGGCCTACGTGAGCCGCACCGAGTACCCCGAGTGGGCCATCCCCTGCCTCAAGACGTTCCTGGTGGCGGGGAACACCTCCATGTTCGACATGTCGCACCACCAGGTGGGGGAGTGCGGGTGTGAGCGGGGCACGTGTCTTAGCAACGTGGTGCACGTGTGTGTGGCAGTAACGCCATGTTCGACATGTCGCTCCACCAGGTGGTGAGCGGGTGTGTGGGGGTGTATATCAGCGGCGGATGCACGTGTGGGTGTCACAAGGTTTTCCTCAAGTTGCTTGTAAAGAGGATGCGCTCCTGTGCTAGTTGTCCCAGTGCCCCCGTTTTCCAGGTTTCCGCTGCTCAGAGCCCCGTTGGTCCCCGGTTGAGCACCCTTGGTTCCGCTTGAACCCCTCGATGAGTCCACCGGAAGCCCCGGGCCACTGCTCAAGTGAGCAAGTTGTATGCTCAACACACCCATGCCCGTGCTTCTGCAGCAGTGCTCTTATGCTTGCCGGCCTGTGGGCCCCGCTTCTCCGCACGGCCTGCGCGCCGCACCCCCTCAGGTACCGCCGCTGCCCTCCCGCCTTCCAGCCTCTACCTGCATGCACAGCACGGCCACACGCCTTGGCTCCCACCCTCCACACCCCCACCCCCACCCCCCAGGAGATCTACCCCGGCAGCAAGGTCAAGCACTTCAAGGTCATCCACGAGGCGTCCGGCGTTGAGTACCAAGACATGGTGCGGCAGGGGGGGAGGGACTATGTACCAGCAGGGGGGGGAGGGGGAGATAGGGGGGCGTGCAAGGGCAGGGGTTTGGGGTGGTGTGGGAAAGGTCGGGGGCTGCGCTGCAGGGGTTGGGGTGCGGGGTGGAGGGAGGGCAGGGGGGAAAGGGGTTTTGAGGGGAGGGAGCTCAGCCCCGGCCCTCTCCCGCGCCACCACGCCGCCACGCCACAAATGATGGCGCCGAAACCGGACGGCTCAGCAGCCGTACCTAGCCCTAACCCGCCCCTCAGTGCACACCTCCGCCAACCGCCTGGCGCCTGCCCTATCACCACCTGCTGCGCGGCGTCGACCCACTGCCCCGCCCGCTTGCCTTGGCGCCCGCCTCTACCCTCTACCCTCTACCCCTTACCCCATACCAACTCCTCCCTCCCCCCACCCCCATCCAACCGTCCCCCCCCGGCCCCAGCTGTTTTTCGACAACGAGCGGTGGAACTGCACCGAGTGCTCCAAGCTGGGCATCCACTGCGTGTACACGCCAAAGGGTAAGGGGCGGGGGAGGGAGTGGGGTCGACGGCTCAAAGCTGCGGGGCAGACGGCCTGCTCAACATACCGTGCTGCAACGTGCTGCAACGATGCTGCGAGCCCCCCTTGTCGTTGCACCCTGCCGCACCACCCACCTGCCTTGTGCCCCTGCCGGACCACCTGCTGGTGCTCCCGCGCTTCCTCTCCTCGGTCCCTTGCCGCGCCAAGCCACGCACGTCAGCCGGACAAGGCGGGCTTGATGCCGCAAGCAACCACCCACACCGCATCCCTTGATCCAACCTCCCCTCTCCCATACACACACGTACCACCGCCCCTTCACCCCCGCCTTACTGTACCGCACATTATTAGGGGCAATAGTACTTAACTTTGCTCGCCCCGCAGGCTTGACCCGCGAGGCGTGGGACCAGGGGCTGGAGCAGTACACCAGGGCCAAGGAGGGGGCGGGGGCGGCAGCAGGGGGGCGAGCCAAGAAGAAGTGAGCAGGGGCAGGGGAAGGGGAAGGGGAAGGGGCAGGGGAAGGGGGCGGGACGAGAGACCACCGGCCCTGGCATTGGTTTAGTCCTTGGGTGATCCCGTGCAGCAGTGAGCAGCTTTATGGAATTGGCAGTGCGGTTGCCTTGCGACGGCAATACCGTAGTCATGTTCGGCGATGCCTTGCGGAGGGCAGTGCGAGTGAGAGTGAGGGCTGGCGGTGAACCCTGAGCCTCGGAGAGGGGCGCGCGGTAGCAGTATGGCTTGTGCAGAAGGATGCGGTATGCGAAGGGGAAGACAACGCACGTATCAGAGCGTAGTGTCAAAGCAGTGTGGCTTGTGTGAGCTGTGATGGTAGTCATCGTGGCACCCAGTGGCACCCTAGGACAGCCAGCAGGTGCAGACTGGTACAGCTTGGGCAAATGAGCTGTACGTAGCTGTGCAAATGAACGTGTGAGCCGGTGTGCATCCGAGCGAGCGCTTCGGTGGGGGCGGTGTGCTATGTATTGATGCAGAGTACGCGGGTTTCAGGATACATGACTCCGATATTGACAAGGACAATTTACTTTCACGCAGGGGAACGGTTGAACCTGGTTGGACACCCTGCCAGCTTTGGACTTGTGCTCCACCCGGTTAATGAACTGTTCCGTCTGCACCATGACCGCTGTCGTGTCCTTCGTGCGGGTGCTCAGGGATATCATGCAATATGCAGCTTCCCCTTGTTCATGTCTAACTTCTTCTGGCTGCTGCTGCAGTGGGCTACGCTTTGGGCAAGGTAAGGTTCCCCCTGATCTGGAAGAGCTAGAATGGGAACTGAGCAGCCAGGAGGTAACCAGCGTTCCTATCTTCATCGGTTGGTTCGAAGCAGGCGCATTTTGGGCTGATTT
>VFQN01005515.1_pt1 | contig 15403 bp, 8 predicted proteins | sample 3512371 | NCBI WGS metagenome assembly VFQN01 (sample SAMN10412370, study PRJNA504923) | tailings metagenome | isolation source: Replicate 2 from Balatoc abandoned mine | place: Philippines: Itogon, Benguet | collected 2017-08-28
TTCGCGCTCAGTAAAATTGCCAAAATCGGGCAGTGAGCCTGCATAAGGGTTTTTCACTTGTTTGAGAAGGCTAACTAGCCAGTCGGGGTTGGTCGAGACGTTGATGTGATTTTCGATGATGACGCCGATGCCCGCTTTTTCTCCGAATTCTACCAATTTTCCATACCCTTCAACGCCCGCTTTCATTAATTCCTCGGGAGTGCCGTCGCCCGTCATGTTTACCCTGATGGAATGACAACCCAAAAATTTGGCGGCTTCAATCCATTTGTAGTGATTTTCAACAGCCTGCTGGCGTTTAGCTGCGTCGTTAGCGCCCAAATCTCCTTCGTTATCGACCATGATAAGCACGTTGGTGACCCCCAAATCAGCGGTTCGTTGTTTGAGTTCGCTAAGGTAGGCTTGGTCTTTGGCTTTGTCTTGCCAGAACATAGAAACGTATTCTACGGCGCTGATGCCAAATTCGTTTTTGGCCTTGGCGGGAAAATCCATGTTTTTGAGTTTACCACTGAACAACGAACCCGCCAACGAAAACTCGGCCAACGAAATGGTAAACCAAGGCATGGCATCAGCAAAGGTAGATTCGGCCACAAAACTTGCGGCAGTAACCATCCCCAATTGATTCAGGAATTGGCGACGATTGAGGTTATTGTCTTGAAATGTCATTTTTGTAAATGGTTACAGTTTAACGTCCGCAAGCGGTTCCATTGTGGGGTCTAAACCTTGCCGACGTTAATGCGTTTTATTCTTTTTTTCCTTCAAACACCATTCCCATGGCTTCCAGCTTGATTTTGGAAATATGAGCGCTTTCGTCACGGACGAAATAAACGGTGGCTTTGCCATCGGCGTCAAATTTATCGGGGGTGCCCGTGGCACTGATTTCGCCGCCTTGGCCGCCAGCATCCATGATTACCTTGCCATCTTTCACCTTCACCTCGATATATTCAAAAGGTAATCCTGTCATTTTGTATTTACCAGCGTAGGCACTAATATCATTTTTGGGGGCAGCATCGACCGCAGGCACATTGCCCAAGGCGGGAGTATCGGTTTTGAATTCGATTCCCATCACGACCATGAGCGAGCCCTCCGCTTTTGGATTTTGGAAAACCAGATAAACATCATGAATGCCTTCGGTGGGGGTAAGGTTGATTTTTGCGGCATTTCCTCCAAAACCTCCTTTGTCGGTGGCTTCAATAAATCCAGATTCGCCGATGAGTTTACCCGTAGGTGAGCCTAAACGAAGCTCAATGTTACCGCCTTGTGCATTTAACTGGGCTTTGGGGGTAGCAACGACTAATTCTACTCGCTGAATACCTGTTAAATCAGCCTGGTTGAGTCCGATGTAAGCGCCAGATTTGCTGGGAATCACGAGGTCATTTCCACCAAACGACATTTTGTTGACCGACTCATATTTGTCAAAACCGTGCGGACTTATTTTAGCATTCCGAAGGGTATAGGTTTGTTCTGAGGCAAGCGAGGGCAATCCTTTGTTACCTTGGTCTTCGTAAGACGCCCGTAGAATGAAAACCCCTTGTCCTTTATCCCCAGCTGGTACTTTGGTCGTGTATGAACCCGCCACTGGCAATGAATTCGTATTGGCTTTTTGGTTAGAAAGGCTCAAAATATATTTCACCATGTCGCCTGCATCAGCGGCTGAAAGTTGCGGGTGGCCCGCCATGGGCGTTTCGCCCCATACGCCGCTACCGCCTGAGATGACTTTTTTTGCGAGTTTTTCGATGGCACTGGCATCGCCTTTGTATTTTTGGGCAATGGCGCTGTACATGGGCCCGATGGATTTTTTGTCAATGCTATGACAGGCCTGGCAGTCGCTGGCGGCAATGAGTTTTTTGCCAGTGGCAAAACCCGCACTCGCATCCGCTGAGCGGTGGCCTTGGGCAATGGCTATTTTGTCATATCCTTCGGCCAAATAGTCAATGCTTACGGCTACTTGTTCGGGCTTGATTTTTCCGTTGGCGAGGCTTCCGTCTTCTTTGTCGCTTACTTTTACCTCATAATCAAACGATTTGTTGGCGAAAAAGAAAGTCTTGTTGCTTTTGGGTAAGTCAAAGGTCAATACTGGCGGCTCGTTGCCAGCGGTCAATTCCAACGATTGAGAATTAGAAGCGCCTTTTGCATCGGTCACGGTTAACGTGGCTTTATAAACTCCCGCTTTGGCCAGCGCCAACGTTGGATTTGCTTCGTTTACAACTTTGTTAAAACCGTCTTTGGAGGTAATTTTCCAAGAATACTTCAGCGCATCACCATCTGCATCGGTTGTTCCTTTTGATGAGAGGTTTACTTTGAAGGGAACCGAGCCACCCATTTTGTCGGCGGCTACCTGTACCACGGGTTTTCTGTTTCCGCCGTTGTATTCAATCCTTATCAAACGCGCGTCATCGTTGGCCGTAAACCAGCCCGAGCCGTATTCGAGCATGTATAAATCGCCATTGGCATCAAACTCCATGTCCATCGGATTGCTGAATTTATAGCTTGGCATAAAGCGGTCCATCGAAACATAGTTGCCGTCTTTATCCATCGTAACGGCCATAATCCACCCTCGCATCCAGTCGTAGGTCAGTATTTTGCCATCATAATATTTAGGAAACGCACGAGCGGCATTTTTGAAATCTTCGCTGTAAAATACGGGGCCTGCCATGGCATTGCGACCGCCACTTCCCACCATCGGAAACTCGGGAGATTCGCCGTAAGGATACCAAATGAAGGCTTTTTGGGCGGGTGGTAGTTCTTTTAAGCCAGTGTTGTTGGGAGAGGTATTGATGGGCTTGGTCGCGTCCCATTTTTCACCCGATTTATTATTTACAAAATCAAATCTGTTGTAGGCTTTGTTGTCGCCCACGAAGTGTGGCCATCCAAAGTTACCTGCTTTGCGGGCCTGACCCACTTCGTCGTGCCCTGCAGGGCCTCGGTCGTCGGCGGGTTTGTTGGCGTCAGGACCAACTTCGCCCCAATACACAAAACCTGTTTTTTGGTCTACTGAAATGCGGAATGGGTTACGGTGGCCCATGGTATAGATTTCGGGGCGGGTTTGCGGTGTCCCCTTGGGGAATAAATTTCCTTCGGGAATGGTGTAGCTACCGTCAGGTTGTGGTTTGATGCGAATGATTTTTCCACGTAAATCATTGGTATTGGCCGATGATTTTTGGGCGTCCCAAGATTCACGGCCTGGGCGCTCGTCGCTAGGGCTGAAACCGTTGGAGCCATGGGGATTGGTATTGTCGCCCGTTGATAAGTATAGATTCCCCGCTTTATCCCAAGCGATGGAGCCACCTGTGTGGCAACATTCTTCGCGTTGGGTGGCTACTTCCAAGATTACCTTTTTTGAACTCATAACTAACTCGTCACCGCGTAATTCGTAACGGGTTAAGATGTTTTTGGGCTCACCACCCGCGGGAGAATAATAGAGGTAAATCCAGTGATTTTGGGCGAAATTAGGGTCTTTACTCAAACCCAAAACGCCATCTTCGCCTTCCGAAACTTTTCCTTCTTTGCTGGTATACTTAGTGTTTACGTCGAGCTTGGCAATGGTTTTGAGTTGCTTTGTTTTGGTGTTATAAAGTCGAATTTCTCCTTTGCGTTGGATGAATAAAATGCGCCCGTCGCCCAACACGGAAAGTTCCATGGGTTCGTCCAGTTTTTCTTCCAAAACCACTTTTGTAAAACGGTTTTCGTCGGGACGTGCTTTTGTATAATCCAAAGGTTTGGGCGCATCGCCTCCCATCACGTAGTTCAAACCAGCCCAGATATGATTAAGAAAAAGAGGTTCCGAGAAGGTCTCATCGGTATGCCCCATGGCGGTATAAAATGCCCTTCCTCCGTCAAATTCTTGGTACCAACTCATGGGGTGATTGTCCCCATTTTTGCCTCCTTGGTAGGTTTTTTCATCAATTTTTAGGAGTACATTAATACTTGGACTGATGTTTTTAAAGGCATAAAATTCATCGGTGCGTTCAAACTCATCAGGCATTCCCTTGGTAGCCCAATGGTTTTTCATGGCTACGATAAATTTCCCTTTTTGAACGTTGCTTGGAACAGAAGGATGGTCTAAAAAATAGGCCCCCGCCAAGCGTCCGTACCACGGCCAGTCGTATTCGGTATCGGTTGCGGCATGAATGCCTAAATACCCCCCACCCGCTTGGATATAGTGCTCAAAATCAGTCTGTTGGTTGGCGTTCAGTACGTCGCCAGTTGTATTTAGAAATACTACCGCACGATAACGTTTTAGGTTGTCTGGGTTGAATTGCGTGGCATCTTCGGTCAAATCAACGGTGAACCCTTTTTCTTGGGCCATTTTTTGAAAAGCGACTTTTCCTGCCTCAATCGAAGCGTGCCGGAAGGCTGCTGTCTTGCTGAAAATCAACACGCGGCGTTCGGGCGATTGCCCAAAAACCATTGCTGCGCCACATATCAGCAATTTCCAACTGAGAAGCAGGAAACGGACTGATTTTCGGGTGTTTACGTTTACTTTTTTCATGAATAAAACGAGTTGAAACTGATAGGTTAACTTGGTAATGTTTTAATTTTAGTAGAGATAATTTTGTTATTATCTCATTATGGGACAATAATAACTGATTTTATTTTATTACTCAAATTTTTACGTATTTTTGCCTAAACCCTTATGCTGCATGTATGCCCATTATGAATGAACTTGAAGATTTTTTAGCGTTAAAACACTGTTTTATCCCCCAACTTTCAGTCGACTGCGTGATTTTTGGTTTTCATAATCAACAACTCAAAGTATTGTTACTGAAATTAAAAAACTTGGATTTATGGGCGTTGCCCGGCGGCTATGTAGAGCAGAGTGAGGGAATTGACGATGCTGCTCAGCGAATTTTGGAAGAGCGGACGGGCCTGAGAGATATTTATTTGGAACAATTTCGGGTATTTGGTTCGGCAGACCGCTCCACCAAGGAATTTATCCAAAAAATCATGGAAGTACACCACCCAGAATCGATGAACGAACCTTGGGTGTTGCAGCGATATGTGTCCATTGGTTATTACGCTTTGGTAGACTTTTCAAAAGTAAACCCCACGCCAGATTTTTTGTCAGAATACTGTGAGTGGTTTGAGATGAAGCAATTGCCCAAATTGGCCTTTGATCACCGCGAAATCATTCAAAAAGCGTTGGAAACCCTGCGAATAACGCTGGATTCTAAATTGGTAGGCTCCAATCTTTTGCCCGAAACATTCACGATGATGGAACTGCAAAGCCTTTACGAGACTATTTTGGAGACGCCCCTTCGTCGGAATAATTTTCAGCGAAAAATGCTGAGTTTGGATATTTTGGAACGAATCGAAAAGCTGTACACAGGAGCGGCCAACAAAGCGCCGTACCTGTATCGATTTAAAAAATCGTAGTTAATTTCCATTCAAAACCTTTCATTGACCGTCAATATTTAAAGGTTTGGTAAATTGAAAACCGTTTAGCATCTTGCTATTCGGTTTTTTTATTCACTCAGCCCACCAACTCATGTCATCAACTCCCTCTACTGTGCTTGATCGCTTCCTGCGATATGTTCAAATTGATACGCAATCCGACCCTAATTCCACCACGCAGCCTTCCACCGAAAAACAAAAAGATTTGAGCCGATTGTTGGTCACTGAACTTTTTGAAATGGGTGTTTTAGACGCGCACCTCGATGAGCATGGCTATGTGTATGCCACGCTCCCCGCCAACACGACCAAATACAACGTGCCAGTAATTTGTTTTTGTTCGCACGTTGATACCTCACCCGATTGCTCGGGGGCGGGTGTAAAGCCAATCGTGCATACGAAGTGGGACGGCTCTGACATTGTACTTCCCGATGATTCATCGCAGGTGCTACGTCAATCAGAACATCCTGATTTAACCGCCCAAATTGGCAATGACATTGTAACCGCCAGCGGTAAAACGCTGCTCGGTGCCGACAACAAGGCGGGCGTGGCGGAAATTATGGATGCAGTTTATTTTTTGATAAATAATCCTGACATCAAACACGGAACCGTCAAAATCCTTTTTACCCCCGATGAGGAAATCGGTCGTGGTACTGCCAAGGTAGATTTAGAAAAACTGGGGGCGGATTTTGGTTATACTATTGATGGTGAGAGTGTTGGCACATTGGAAGACGAAACTTTTAGCGCGGATGCGGTCAAAATTACGATTTCAGGCGTAAGTACGCACCCAGGTTTTGCGAAAGGAAAACTCGAAAATGCGCTTAAAATTGCGGCAGATGTGCTGGCCGCTTTGCCAAAAGATACTTTGTCGCCCGAAACTACCGAAGACATGGAGGGGTTTATTCACCCGACCCATATCGAAGGAATTTTGGAAAAAGTAACTCTCGGATTTATCATTCGTGATTTTACATTGGCAGGATTGCACGAAAAAGAAACGTATTTGAAGGATATTTTGGATCATGTTTTGACGAATTATCCCTATTCTACCGCCCATTTTGAGGTGATAGAGCAATACAGAAATATGAAGGAAGTGCTGGACCAACATCCACAGGTGAGTGACTTTGCGCTAGAAGCGATTCGGCGCAGCGGTCTTACTGCCAAGCGTAGGAGTATTCGTGGGGGGACCGACGGGTCGCGGCTTTCGTTTATGGGATTGCCGTGTCCAAACATTTTTGCGGGCGAACACGCGTTTCACTCAAAATTGGAATGGGTTTCGGTGCAAGATATGCAAAAGGCCGTCGAAGTGATTGTAAATCTTTGTCAAATTTGGGAAGAAAAAGCGTAGTCATTTGCGCTAGAACTGATACTTTATTAACTGCCATTTTACAAACTAAACCGTTAAAATACCGATGTTCCGTAACAGCCTGTTTACACTTTTCGCGGCGTCTTGCATTGCGTTGAGCGCTTTTCGTTTCGACGATAATTGGTTAGACAAAATTGTGGCAAAATTTGAAGCCTACCAACGAAACTCTCCTCAGGAAAAAGCTTATCTGCACTTGGATCGGCCGTATTATTCAGCTGGTGAAACGATTTGGTTTAAGGCCTACTTAATAAACAGCGGCAGTCACACGGCCGACTCGGTCAGCCAAGTTTTGTACGTGGATTTGGTCGATAAATCGACTGGGAAAGTGGTTTTGTTAAAGAAAATTGAAATGATTGGCGGATTGGGCGAAGGCGATTTAGCCCTTAAAGATTCCCTCAAAGCGGGTGACTATATGGTCAGGGCCTACACAAACTGGATGCGTAATTTTTCGGAAGATTTCTTTTTTCACCGTGACTTGCTCATTTTTCGGGCAGAGGCATCACCGACTGTTTATCCTTCCAACGCCGACGACATCGACGTGCAGTTTATGCCCGAAGGCGGTCAATTGGTGCTGGGAATGGAGGGAAGAGTGGCTTTTAAAGCAACCAATATTTTGGGGAAAGGCGCTGACATTACAGGGGCGGTGCTCAATCAGGCCAATGATACGCTGGTGGGATTTTCAACGCTCAAATTTGGCATGGGTTTTTTTACCATCACGCCCGAGCCAGGAGAGAAATACCGCATTGAGGTGCGTAAGCCAGACGGTAAATATGTGAGTTACGCTTTTCCTGAACCGCAAAAAGAAGGAATCGTGATGATGGTGGACAATGTTTCTAACAAAGAAAATGTAAGGGTTATTCTTAAACACAACAAGGTTGTTTCGGCAACGAGCGAACTCGCACTGATTGCCCAAACGAGGGGAGAAATAATGTACGCCGCCAGAACGTCGATGGCCAAAAAGATGTCCCTTTTCAGTATTCCAAGGGCCAATCTTCCCGAGGGAATTACGCAATTGACGGTTTTTGACGAAAAAGGTTTGCCCGTTTGTGAACGCCTGGTTTTTGTCAACAAAAATCACCCTTTGTCGCTAGAATTGAAGGCTGACAAAGCGGTTTATAAAAGCCGTGAAAAGGTAGAGTTGGAACTGACGGCAAAAGATGCGGCGGGTAATCCCGTCAGTGGGAGTTTTTCTTTAGCCGTGACCGATGCGAGGCAAGTGCTTGAAAAAGAGATGTATGGCGTAAATATTCGTTCGTATACGTTGCTTACATCCGACTTAAAGGGCGCGGTTGAGCAGCCTTCTTATTATTTTGACACTAAAAATCCCAATAACGTGCGTGACCTAGAAGTGTTGATGATGACGCAGGGGTGGCGGAGATTTTCTTGGAAAAACGCGTTGGAAGATTCGCTTGTTGCCAATAAATATTTTGTGGAAGAAGGGATTTCATTAATGGGAAAGGTAGTGCGCAGCAACAAAAAACAGCCCGGAAAAGTGAAGTTGACTTATATGTTGCAATCCAATGGGAAGGACAGCACCCGTGCGGTTTTTATGGGCGAAACGGCAGAAACGGGCGAATTTGCCGCCCTAAATTTGGACGTTCGCGACACCACAAATCTCTTGATTCAAGCCGTGTCGGAGCGCGGAAATCGTAATTTTAATATCTTGCTGGATGCTTTCCAACCCGCTACCGTGACGGTCACTAAAGTGCCTTTTAACAGTATTCAGTTTGACGCCAATGAGTTGGCCGAGTATTTGAAGCGAGCAGATGAGTATTTGCAAATAGAGCGCAAAATCCGAGAAAGCCGCGAAAAAATGTTGCAGGAAGTGGTAGTCAGAGCCCGAAAAAGCGACCAAATAAAAAAAGCAAGCCGCCGTGCTATTTCCGGCACACCCGATGCCACGATCAAATTTGACCAAATTAATTCCTCGGGGGCAATGACCATCTTTGACGTTATTCAGGGGCGTGTAGCGGGTGTCACCGTGACGGGTAGCGGGTTTAACCGCACGGTGCAGATTCGAGGCTCGGCCAATTTCAGCGGCGTGGTAGAACCGCTGTTTGTCCTCGATGGAATGCCCGTCGATAAAGCCTCCATTATGAATATTCCACCCGTGGATGTAGAAGCCGTTGATATTCTGAAAGGAGCGTCGGCGGCCATTTATGGCAGTCGAGGTGGAGGCGGTGTTATTGCAATTTTGACCAAAAGAGGCGGTGAAAATTATGATTGGTCCAAAGACAAAGAGCCCGTGCCTGGTACGCTAGTAACCAAATTGCTGGGTTACAGTCCTGTCCGTGAATTCTACGCACCGCGCTATGATAAAGCGGCTCCTGAGCACGTAAGGCCCGATTTTCGTCCAACGGTATTTTGGGCACCGATGGTACAGACCGATAAAGAAGGTAAAGCCAAGATGACATTTTTTACGTCAGATGCTCAAACACAACTCAATCTTCGGGTAGAAGGGATGACCCCTAAGGGGCAATTTGGGGCCGCTACGACGCAGCTGAAAGCGCAATAAATGCAATTATAACAAGAACCGTTTTGAGCATATATAAAGCTGAGAACGGTTCTTGCTTCATCGCCTACCAGTTTTCTAACCCAAGCAGTTTCTTACCTAGTTCATTCAGTTCAGCGACGCCGTACTTGGTTTGCTCCCAGTTGCGCGGGTCGCCTGGAAAGGCGTATCCTTCGGGAGAAATGCGGTTTTTCCACGAATTAATCCGCCACTGTCGCATCGACTCATTGTCTTCCTCGGCGGGCATCATGGAGATGTACTGCGCAATGCGTACTTTGTTGCCCGATAAATTTGGCCGGATGCCGTGCGGCTGCGAGCTGTTGAAAATCAACAAATCGCCTGCTTCCAGTTTGACTTTGACTAAGTATTGTTCTAGTCCCGTAATGTCGGGTTGGAATCGGTTACGATCGGCGGGTTGGGTCAATTTCCATGTATCATACGTCCGGAAAAGTTCAGGAATGCATTGGAATCCGCCCATGTTTTCGTCGGTTTGGTCTGCCAAAGCCAATACGCCCTGCACATTTTGAGGTTTGGTTTCGGGGTCATAGTCCCAGTGAATAAAACCTTTGTATTCAAACCCAGGCCGAATCGGGAAGTTCAGATTGGCGCGGTCGATGGTTACCCACAGTTTTTCGGTGCCCCAAATATCCACAAATGCATCATAAACCCGCTGCATCTGGCGGTTATTCCAGAGGTGTTGGTTGTTATATACTTCCACCATTCCTGTTCCCGTCAATTCTTTCATTTTCATTTCTGCACGGGGAGGGGCGTACCATGTTTCGGGGTCATTAGGGTCTTTTTCTTCAAATTCCCACAAGAACTGTGCAGTGCGCTCGGCTTGTTCTTTCGGAACGGCATTTTTAATGACAATGTAGCCATTGTGAATCCAAAATGCCCAATCTTCTTCGCTCAAAACCCGAAGGGGTTGGCCGTTGGAACGGTCGCTCAGCTTAATATGACTGCTGGTAGCCGTTGACGGATTGCCAGGAATATCTTTATGGTTTTGGTTGGGGGTGGCCATTGTGGGGGCCATAGTTTGCGCTTCCATGTTATGTCTTATTTTGGATTGAAATAATGATACAAAGATAATGGCTTTCGATGGCCGATTTCTACCCCGATTATTGCTAAAATTTGAACAATATTGATTTATTAATCATAAATTTATGGCTAATTTGTAAATATAAACTAATTTATCTCCGTGAATCTCCGTTTCTCCGTGGTTTAAAAATTGATAACCACAGAGTGAAGGAGGGACACGGAGAAAATAAGATACCCTATGATTGAAAATGAAATTACCCAAAAAATTATTGGGTGTGCTATTGAAGTGCACCGAGAACTTGGACCGGGATTGTTGGAGTCGGCGTATGAAGAGTGTCTGTTTTATGTGCTAAAACAAAATCAAATTTATACGGAGCGCCAAAAGGCAATGCCGCTGCTATTTAAAGGAGTTCATCTGGATTGTGGATATAGACTTGATTTGTTTGTTGAGCGCAAAGTAATCGTTGAACTCAAAGCCGTTGATTCGATCAATGATGTTCACAAAGCGCAACTCATGACGTATATGAAGTTGGCTAAATGCAAGGTGGGATTACTGATTAACTTTAATGTGGTGAGGCTCAAAGACGGAATTGTGAGGTGGATTGTCTAACCTCTGTGAATCTCCGTTTCTCCGTGGTTAAAAAAATAACAACCACAGAGGGAAAGAGAGACACAGAGATAAAAAACTCAACGAAGGATGAAAATACAATTTGAAGAATTAAATATAGCCTCCGACAGTTCGTTTAAGGTCATGCTCAACCCGAGGATGAATGACTTCTTTTTTTGGCACTTCCACCCCGAATTTGAGCTGGTCTATATCGAAGGCGTAAACGGAAATCGGCACGTTGGAGAGCACATTTCTCGCTACCAAGGCAGTGATTTGGTATTTATTGGGTCCAATATTCCCCATTTGAATTTTGATTATGGTGTGAAGGAAGAATACGAAAAAATAGTGATTCACCTTCGCCCCGATTTTTTGGGGGAATCATTTGTTGCTATTCCTGAGTTGGCAAGCGTGTTTCAACTTTTTGAGAAAGCCCAATTGGGAATAGGATTTGGAAAAGAAACGACTAGAAAAATAAGCGAACGCCTAAAAAAAATCTACTATCTACCTCATTTCGAACAGTTTTTGGAAGTGTTAAGCATTTTTCAACTCTTGGCCTCTGCAACGGATATTGAATTGCTGCATGCCAAACCCGTTGAAAATCAGTACACTAAAAAAGACCAAGAGCGCCTCAAACGCCTGTATCGGTTTATGGATGAAAACTACCAGCGCAAAATCGAAATCGACGAAGTGGCCGAACTGAGCCATCTGAGCAATGCCGCTTTTTGTCGTTATTTTAAGAAAATGACGCGGCTGACCTTTACCGAATTTCTCAACCATTACCGCGTCAACCAAGCCAAGAAGCTGTTGTTGATGGACAAAAACGTGACCGAAAGCTGCTTTGAGTGCGGCTTTGAAAGTCTGTCGTATTTTAACCGCACTTTCAAAAAAGTAACGGGTGAAAACCCGTTGACTTTTAAAAAACGATATTTGAATAGGGGATGAATTCGTAAGAATTGAACCGAAAAGACCATATAATACTTCTACGAATTTATCGTATCCACTGGCACATCCGGAATCTCAATGTCGGGGTCGATCGACGGAGGTAGCATAAAGAGAGAGTCTTTAATGGCGTTGGTTGAGTCAGGTACTTGCTCGATTGGCGACGAAGGTGCGCAACCTTTATAGGGCTTGATGATGGTGATTGTGGGTTTGGGAAAAGGCCCGCGTTTATAACCGATGCTTGCATCATCGTACACTTTTTCCAGAAAACGCCCCACCAAAGGCAAGGCTGTTTTGGCTCCCTCGCCCAGATTTGTACTTCGGAAGTGGATACTGCGGTCGTCGCCGCCCACCCAGCCGCCTACCACGAGGTCTTTGGTGACACCCATGAACCAACCGTCGGAGTTATTGGAAGTGGTTCCCGTTTTACCCCCCATCTCAAAGCCATTTTTAAACAGACTGCCGAACGTCCACATGTTTTGCGAAGTCCCTCCGGGTTCTTCGATACCCCCTTTGAGCATGTGAACCATCAAAAACGCGGATTCTTCGCTGATGACCTGTTTGCTTTGCGGGGCAAATTCCTCAATCACGCTCCCGTTGGCATCTTCGATGCGCGCCACCACTACGGGGTCGGTATGACGGCCGCCGTTGGGGAATACCGCGTAAGCCGCTACCATATCAAACAACGACACATCAAACGGCCCCAATCCGATGGACGGAACGGCTTTCAGCGTGGTCGTAATGCCAAGTTTATGGGCGTAATTCACCACCGATTGCGCGCCAATTTTGTTTGTTAGATGTGCCGTAACGGAGTTGATGGAGCGCGCTAAAGCCCGTCTTAGGGTTAGTTCCTGATAAGTAAAACCACCCGTGGAGTTTTTGGGTCGCCAGATTCGGGTTGTATCGCGTCCGCGAACTTTTTCCCGAACTTCAATCTGAAACGGCTCATCGACCATTTTATCGCAGGGGCTCATGTTAAACGCTGAGCTGTCGATAGCGGCGCAATAAACAAAGGGCTTAAAGGTAGAGCCGGGCTGGCGTTTTCCTTGCTGAACGGCGTCGTATTTAAAGAATTTATAGTTCAAACCACCCACCCAAGCTTTTATTTGCCCCGTATAAGGGTCCATGGCCATCATACCCGCGCGCAGAATGCGCTTGTAATAATTGAGGGAATCTATCGAGCTCATCATGACTTTTTTCTCACGACCCGTTTTCCAGTCGTAAATGGTCATGGTGTCTCTTTTGTTCATATAATACCAAACGGAATCCTGCCGGGCGGCTGAATCCAATTTTGCAAATTGCTTTGATAAAAACTTGTAACGGTCGGTGCGTTTGGCCACATCGTTCAAAAAGTTCGGGATTTCGTTGCCCTGTTCGTCGCGCCACGGATTTTGATTCAACCAATGATTTTCGAAGCTTTGCTGGAGCATCCGCATCCGCTCAGCTACGGCGGCTACGGCGTGTCGTTGCATCCGAGAGTCAATCGTTGTCCGAATTTTTAGGCCATCCGTATAAGGGTCATAATCGTTCTCTTCGCCCCATTTTTCCATAAATGCTTCCACACTTCCGTTAAAATACTGATAAATGGCGTATTCATCGTCTTCTTCGTTGAAGCGCTCGGGTGTCAGGCGAAGTTCGATGGGAAGTTTACTGAGAGAATCGGCTTGGCTTTGTTTCAAATAGTTGTATTTCACCATTTGCGACAACACCGTATTACGACGTACCAGCGATTTGTCGTAGTTTTTGGTCGGGTTGTAGGTGTTGGTGGATTTCTGGAGACCCACCAATACCGCCGCTTCTTGTATGTTAAGTTCGTAAGGTGATTTGTTGAAATAATACCGAGCAGCCGTCTTGATGCCGTAGGTATTGTTGGAATAGTCGACGGTATTGAAGTACATCGTCAGAATTTCTTCCTTCGAAAAGTTCCGTTCTAACCGAATCGCCGTGAGCCATTCTTTTGTTTTGTAGACAATGGTACGAACGAGCGGAATATAACCAAGCAACCCCCTTGCGGAGCGTTTACGGGTTTTGAACAGTTTCTTTGCCAATTGTTGTGTAATGGTACTTCCGCCGCCGCGCTCGCCGCCTTTTAAAATACCGACGGCTACTCCCATCAATGCCCGTGAGTCAATGCCTGAGTGCTCATAGAAACGGGCGTCTTCGGTCGCAATGAGGGCTTTCACAAGATTGGGAGAAAGGCTATCGTAGTCAATGGGAGTACGATTTTCGGTATAAAATTTCCCAATCAATTGCCCGTCAGAAGAATAAATTTCGGAGGCTTGGGCCACCTTGGGGTTTTGTAAATCTTCGACGCTGGGCATACTGCCACACAACCATAAAAAGTTGGTTTCGACACAAAAGATGTAAAAAGCAAACGCGGCGGTCCCGTACACAAATGCTTTCCAAGTCAGGATTACGGGGCGGTAGTAGGGGGAGTTAACATCAACACGAGAATAAAAACTTCTTTTTAACGAGGTACGGTACGCCTGTAAGGTATGAGTCCAGTTTTTTAGCCGTTCCTTGCCCACTATTTTACCCAATAAATTGTAAAATAACGACAGCAACAGACCGAATGTCCGTTTTACAGGAGCAATGAGTTTTTGCCAAATCACGTTCAGTTTCTCCAAAAATTCACGCATAAATCAATGCATAATGGGTTTGAGCGTCAAAGATAGCTTTTTTGATAGATACCAAAAAACGAAGTGGTTTTACGAATTGTCATTATGTAGTCTGGAATTCGTATAATACAGCGGTTATAACTATTTCTATACAAACGATGACAAACACAAACTCATGACCAATTAACGACCACAAATGACTAATGCGTGACAATCCATGACTCCAAAACTTCTACCCAAGTTCGAGCGGGACTAAATTGACTGCGACAGATAAGGTATGCTTGCCAGAACTGAAAATGATTCCCTTCAGCGGGGCTATGTCGCCGTAATCCCGTCCGTAGGCCGTGATAATGTGCCTTTCTTGCGGAATCATGTCGTTGGTGGGGTCAAATTCGCACCAACCCATGTTAGGAATATAAACCGACAACCATGCGTGGGAAGCATCCGAACCTTGCAATTTTTTCTTGCCGGGTGGGGGTAAGGTCTCAATATAACCGCTTACGTAACGGGCTGGAAACCCCAAACTTCGCAGGCAAGCAATGGCCAGATGAGAAAAATCTTGACAAACGCCTTTGCGCTCTTTCAAGACGGTTTTGAGGGGTGTATTAAGGCTAGTGAAGTCGGAAACAAAAGCAAATTCAGTAAATATTTTATGGCACAACCTTCGCACGCAGTCATATAAAGGAAGGGTATCGGCAAAACAATCGCGGGCAAAATCCTTGATTTCATCGTCCCAAGTAATAAACGGACTCGGCAACATATATTGCAACAGTTCCGCTTTCAATAAATGGGTATTCCAAACGTAGTGACGGGCTTCCTGACAGGTCATGGAGAGGCTTTCCGACAAAATGGTTTTGGGGAAACTTTCCACGGTACTTTCGGCTATGACTTCCAATTCTTTGTGCGAAACATCAATGGAAAAATAATGCAATGTATTA
>VFQN01005516.1_pt1 | contig 15397 bp, 13 predicted proteins | sample 3512371 | NCBI WGS metagenome assembly VFQN01 (sample SAMN10412370, study PRJNA504923) | tailings metagenome | isolation source: Replicate 2 from Balatoc abandoned mine | place: Philippines: Itogon, Benguet | collected 2017-08-28
CAAGGCGATGAATTCCTTCGACGGCGACACGGCGCGCCTCATAATAGACGCCGTGGAGGCGTTCGCCGGCGACGAGACCGTACGCACCCTCGTGGTGGCGAGTGATGGGCCGGTCTTTTGCGCCGGGGGCGACTTCAATTGGGTGCTGAGCTGGCCCGAGCTCGACGCCATCACCCGCAAGGTCGGCGCCGATTCCCTGATGGCCGCGATCCAGGCGGTCTACGATTTTCCCAAGCCTTCGATCGCGCGCGTTCAGGGCGCGGCAGTGGGTGGAGGCGTCGGGCTGATGCTCGCCTGCGACTTCGCGGTCACCGTCTCCTCGGCGCGCTTTGGCCTGACCTCGGCCCGCAACGGGCTGCTGGCGGGGATCGCCATCCCGGTGCTGATCCAGGCGGTCGGCCCGCGCATGGCGCGGCAACTCCTGATGCACGGCGGAATGTTCGACTCCGCGACGGCGCTGCGCATCGGCCTGGTCGACCAGGTGGTCGAGGCCGATGCGCTCGACGCGACGGTCGCGGCCCTCGCCGACGAACTGCGCCGCGGCGCGCCCTCCGTGCAGGCCCTCGTCAAGAAGCTGATCACCGAGATCGACTCCATGCCGCACGACGACAGGGTGGCCGACCTGATCGGCGAGCACGTCGCCGTCCAGTGCACGACCGAAGACGCGATCGAGGGCATGAGCGCCTTCCTGAACAAGCGCAAACCGAGGTGGGCCGTCTGATGTTCTCCAAGATCCTGATCGCCAATCGCGGCGAGATCGCCTGCCGGGTCATCAAGACGGCGAAGCGGCTCGGCATCAAGACGGTGGCGGTCTATTCCGACGCCGACCGCAATGCGCGGCACGTCGCCATGGCCGACGAGGCCGTCCATATCGGCCCGTCGGCGGCGCGCGAGAGCTATCTCGTGGCCGACCGGATCATCGACGCGGCCAGGCGGACGGGCGCGCAGGCAATCCATCCGGGCTACGGGTTTCTCTCCGAGAATGCCGGGTTTGCCGATGCCTGCGCCGCGGCCGGCCTCGTGTTCATCGGACCACCGGCCGCCTCGATCCGCGCCATGGGCTCCAAGAGCGAAGCCAAGAAGATCATGGAGAAGGCCAGGGTGCCGCTGGTGCCGGGCTATCATGGCGACGACCAGTCGCCGGAGCTGTTGGCGGCCGAGGCCGCGAAGATCGGCTTCCCGGTGCTGATCAAGGCCTCGGCCGGCGGCGGCGGCAAGGGCATGAGGGTGGTCGAGAGCGCCGAGAAATTCGCCGACGCGCTGGCCGGGGCCAAGCGCGAGGCCAAGGCCTCGTTCGCCGACGACCATGTGCTGGTCGAGAAGTATCTCACGCGGCCGCGGCACATCGAGATCCAGGTCTTCGCCGATGCGAGCGACTGCCTCTACCTGTTCGAGCGCGACTGCTCGCTGCAGCGCCGACACCAGAAGGTGATCGAAGAAGCGCCGGCGCCCGGCATGGACCCGGCGCGGCGCAAGGCGATGGGCGAGGCGGCGGTCGCGGCCGCGAAGGCCATCGGCTACCGGGGCGCCGGCACGGTCGAGTTCATCGCCGACCAGGATGGCACGTTCTTCTTCATGGAGATGAACACCCGCCTGCAGGTCGAGCATCCCGTGACCGAGGCCATCACCGGGCAGGACCTGGTCGAGTGGCAGCTGATCGTGGCGGCCGGCGGGAAGGTGCCGCTGTCGCAGAACGAGCTCCGCATCGACGGGCATGCGGTCGAGGTCCGGCTCTATGCCGAGGACCCGGCGCGGAACTTCCTGCCCTCGACGGGAACGCTGGTACACCTGAAGCTGCCGCAGGAGGGCGCGCATGTCCGCGTCGATACCGGCGTGCGCCAGGGCGATACGGTGACGCCGTTCTACGACCCGATGATCGCCAAGGTGATCGTGCACGACCGCGACCGGACGTCGGCGCTGCGGCGCATGGCGGCGCTGATGGGCGAGACCGAGGTGGTGGGCGTCACGACCAATTCGGTGCTGCTCAAGGCGCTCTGCTCGCATCCCGCCTTCGTGGGCGGCGAGGTGGATACCGGGTTCATCGAGCGCCATCGGGAGAGCCTGTTTGCGAAGCCGGCGGCGGCCGGCGATCGCGCCTTTGCCGTGGCCACTCTGGCGCGCCTGCTCGAATGGCAGGACGCGGCCAAGCCAACGACCGGCGATCCGTGGTCGCCGTGGAACGAACAGAGCGGCTTCCGCCTGCTCGACGAGGGGCATGAGGAGGTGCGCTGGAAGGACGGCGAGCGCGAGGTCGTCGTGATCGCGCGGCGCCTGCGCGGCGGCGGCTTCCGGCTCGAGCTGCCGGACGCCGCCTGCGAGGCACGGGTCCAGCGGCTGGCGGACGGAAGCCTGTCGGTCGCACTGGATGAGGACACCTTCCTCGCGACCGTCGTGCGGCGCAGCGCACTCGATGGCGGCATCGACTACACGCTGTTCATGGATGGCGGCAGCCTTCGCCTGCGCCTGGTCGACCCGCTCGACGTCACGCAATACGAAACGACGGCCTCGGCCGACGCCATGGTCCGCGCGCCGCTGCCCGGCAAGATCATCGACCTTCGGGTCAAGGCGGGCGATACGGTGAGCAAGGGCCAGGCGCTGCTGGTCCTGGAGGCAATGAAGATGGAGCACACGCTCGCCGCCCCGGCCGACGGCACGGTAAAGAGCCTGCGCTACGCCGTGGGCGAGCAGGTCCCGGAAGGCGCGGAGCTGGTCGAGTTCGAGTGAGCGTCCCGTGAGGGCTCGCTCGACGGAGCAGTCGTTCCAATGATGACGATCACATTCGCGCTGATCCTCGCGGCATTCGTGCTCAATCTCTGGAATCTGCCGCGAACGGCGATGGCCTGTCTTTTCATTTGCCTCGTCGTGACGATCGGCCTCTTTCTCTGGGAGATCTACAGCCCCGACTATGGCTTCCGCATGCCTTGGCTGCAGGTGGAGCTGAGGCACCCCCTCGACGCGGAAAGCACCTGAATGCCCGGGCTGGGCAGCGCGCCGTCGACCCTGGTCATGCTGGATCGGCTCGTCCTGCTGCTCCTGGCGATGATCCTGTCGGCCGTCCTGACCGCTGCCATGGTCATGCAGTTCGCCTTCGGGGAGATTCCGTGTCCCCTCTGTCTGCTTCAGCGAGTCGCCATGTTCGGCTGCTGCTTCGGGCTGCTTCATCAACTCCGCGCGCATGAGTCGGAGCGGGGTGGCGGCATCGCCCTGCTCTTTGCTCTGCTGCTCCTCGTCATCGCCGCAAGGCAGACTTTGCTCGATATCGTGTCGCGCCCCGGTCACGCCTATATCGGCACCGCGGTATTCGGCCTTCACATGCCGGTCTGGTCGGTCCTGGTCGGCGTCGCCCTGCTGCTGGCGCTGTCGCTTCGGCTCACGCTCTTCGGAGGTCCGCGCCTCTCACCGCAGGCCGGCCCGCCGCCGCTGGCCCGGGCGACGCGCCTGCTGGAAGTCTACGTCGTGGTGATCTGCATCATCAACCTGGTGGCGGTCGTGCTCCAGTGCGGCCTCGGCGAATGCCACACGTCCGGATACCGGCTCCTCACTTGAGGGAGGGGGACGATCGCGCCACGCCCAGCACTGCGTTCAGCAGGATCGCGCCGAACGTCGCCGTCCCGATGCCGCCCAGGGCGAATTCGCCGAACTTCAGAGTGAAGTCGCCGGTGCCCAGCACGAGCGTGATGCCGGCCACCATGAGGTTGCGGCTGTTGCCGAAGTCGACCTTGTTGTCGACCCAGATCTTGGCGCCGGCGATGGCGATCAGGCCGAACACCACGATGCTGACGCCGCCCATCACCGGCAGCGGGATGGTGTGGATCAGCGCGCCGAACTTCGGGGAAAAGCCCAGCAGGATAGCGAACAGGCCGGCCACCACGAACAGCGCGGTCGAGTAGATGCGCGTCGCCGCCATCACGCCGATATTCTCGGCGTAGGTCGTGACGCCAGTGCCGCCGACGCCGCCCGCCACCATGGTGGCCACGCCGTCGCCCAGGAAGGCGCGGCCGACATAGGGATCCATGTTGCGGCCCGTCATGGCGCTGACGGCACGCAGATGGCCGAGATTCTCAGCGACCAGGATCAGGGCGACGGGTGCGATCAGCACGATGGCCCTTGTGTCGAAGGCCGGGGCAGTGAAGGCAGGCGTGCCGAACCAGGCGGCCTTCGCCAGCAAGTCGGGGCTCACCGGCTTGCCCCAGCCGAGCCCATTGGCCAGCAGGGCATAGACGAGGGTGGCCACGACAAGGCCGACCAGCACCAGCAGGCGCCGCGTCATGCCGCGCGTGAAGACCGCGACGAAGGCGATGCTCAGGAAGGTCACGGCCTGCATCCAGGCGTCGAACGGCGTGGGAGCCATGTTCTTGACCGGCACGGCCGCGAGGTTGAGGCCGATCACGGCGACCACGGCGCCGGTGACGACCGGCGGCATCAATCGTTCGATCCAGCCGGTGCCGCTCGCCATCACGACCAGACCGATCAGCGCATAGACCGCACCGCAGACCACGATGCCGCCCAGTGCCACCGCGATGTTGGCATTTGCGCCCTGGCCGGCATAACCGGTGGCGGCCGCTACCACGGAGATGAAGGCGAAGGAGGAGCCGACATAGCTCGGGACCCTGCCGCCGACCGTCACGAAGAAGATCAGCGTTCCGACGCCGCTCATCAGGATGGCGACGTTGGGATCGAAGCCCATCAGCAGGGGCCCCAGCACGGTGGCCCCGAACATCGCCACCACATGCTGGATGCCCAGCGCCACGGTCTGCGGCCACGGCAACTGCTCGTCCGGCGCGACGACGATACCGTCGGCCGGCCGTTTCACCGTCCAGTCGAGCATTCTCCCCCTCGTTGGCTTCTTGATGGTTAGAAAACGACCTTTCTATAGAGGTGCCACGTTGCATGGCCCAGCACCGGCAGCGCGATGGCGAGTCCGATCAGCAGGGGCACGGCGCCGACCACGAGGCTTGCCGCGACGATCAAGCCCCACATCGCCATCGGCCCCGGGTTCATCCGCACGGCGCGGACCGAGGTCGCGATGGCGGTGCCGACCCCGACATTGCGGTCGAGCAGCATCGGGAAGGACACGACCCCGATCACCAGGACGACGAGGGCAAACAGGAAGCCCATGCCGATCCCGACGACCGTCATCGTCCAGCCCTGCGGTGTCGTCAGGGCATCTCGCACGAAGGCCTGGGTGGAGACGGGGGCATCCGGCCCGAGGGTGACCGTGTAGAGGAGGTTCGCCACGAACAGCCACAGGCAGAAGATCGCGAACAACAGCAGGCTCATGACCATGATCTGGCCGATGTTCGGCGAGCGAACGACGGCGAAGGCGTCGGTCCAGCGGGTTTCGAGCCCTTGCTCGCGCCGGCGGCTGATCTCGTAGAGGCCGAGCCCGAACATCGGCGCGATCAGGGCAAAGCCGGCGATCAGCGGGAAGACCAGCGCCAGCATGCCGTAATCGAAGGCCATGCGCGAGATCGCGAGGCCCGCGATGGGATAGAGGAGACAGAGCATGATGACATCCGTCCGGCAGGCGCCGAAGTCGCGCACGCCCCTGGCCAGCGCATCGCCGACATCGGTGGCGGTGATGCGACGCACCGTGGGCGGCGCCGAAGCCCCATCCTCCCAGGCGCCGTCCAGGGTGGTGGCCGCCGAGCCGACGGCCTCGGTTGTCTGTTTGAGATGGTCCCATCCCCATTCGAGGGGATTGCGGATGTGGTTCCGGGTCGCCATGACTGCCTCCTTGCGAACGAAAGTCCGAAGGTCGCGGTCCGTCTCGATCACGACGAAGCGCGATCCACCACGAGGAGGAGTCTACGCCCGGCAGAGGGGGAAGTCGTCCCCCTCTCCATGCACCTGCGAAGGCGCCGTTCGCTACTGCGAGAACTTCAGGTACTGGGCGACGAAATCGCAGCCGACGCTCTTGGAGTAGGCGTCTATCAGCTTCTTCGTGATCGGGCCGGGCGCCTTGCCGTCGCCGACCGGCGCGCCGTTGAAGCTCTTCACCGGCAGGATGCAGAGGCTCGTGGAGGTCAGGAACATCTCCTCGGCATTGGCGGCGTCGAACAGGTCGATGTCGCCCGGCGTGCACTCGACGCCGATCTGCTTGGCCATGTCCATGGTCATCTGGCGGCTGACGCCCGGCAGCACGTAGCGCTCCGACGGGGTGAACAGCGCGCCCTCGCGCACGATGAAGATGTTGCTGCCCAGGCCCTCGGCGAGATTGCCGTTCTCGTCGAGCAGGATCGGCCAGGCGTCGGGATTGAGCGCCTTGATGGGCTTCTCGGCCATGATCATGTTGAGATAGTTGTGCGTCTTGGCGCGCGGCGAGAGCATCGACGGGGCGATGCGGCGGGCCGTGGTGGTCATCGCCTCGGCGCCCTCGCGGTAGAGCTTGCCGCGCTTGGCCAGCGGCAGGGGGGTCATCTCGATCACGACCTGAGGGCCGACATTCTCCCAGCCTTCGTCACCGACGGCATCGACGCCGCGGCTGACCCGCTGGCCCAGCCACCAGTCGCCGACCTCGGCGCGCAGATGCTCGTTGCGCGCCACGACTTCCTCGCTGTGCGCGATCATCTCCTTGGGCGACAGGCCGGGATCGATCTGCAGGTAGCGCAGCGAACGGTAGAAGCGGTCGATATGCTCCTTCAGCCGGAAGGGGACTCCGTTGAAGGTGCGCGTCATGTCGAAGGCGCCGTCGCCGTATTTCCAGCTGCGGTCGCGGAACGGGATCATAACCTGGTTCTCGGGCACGAACTTGCCGTTGAACCAGGCGATGCGTTGATTGCTGAGCTGCTGGGCCATGATGTCCTCCTGATCAGTTGACTCGAGATTCGAAGGCCGCGCCATTCGCCGGCGGACGACGGCGCATCCGGGCGGTCGCCGGGACCGCCGGTGCGATGTTGCCGTTCTCGTCGGCAAATCCCGCCACATAGGTAAGGGCGCGGCGGATGTCGTTCTCCATCTCCCGGCGGGCGGTGGCCGCATCGCCATCCTGCAGCGCCTCGATCAGGCGTTGCCGCCCGGCCGGACCGCGGGACGACGAGATGAAGTCGGGATAGAGCAGGTTCATGTAAGGCCCGGTCTGCAGCCACAGACCTTCGATCAGGCGCAGGAGCGTCGGCTGATCGGCCGCCGCGTAGACGGCAAAATGGAACTCACGCACCTTCCGGCGATCGGTGGCGCCGTCGCCGCGGTTGCGCGCCACGAGGATTTCCCGGGCGGCATGGCGGATCGCGGCGATCTGGGTGCGGGTCGCCGCGACGGCCGCCTTGGCAGCCGCGAGACCTTCCAGTTCCATCCGGATGTCGCGAAGCTCCAAGACCTTGTCGCGGGTCATCAGCGGCACGCGAACCGACCGGTTGGGATTCATCTCGAACGCCCCTTCGGCGACCAGGCGGCGCAGGGCCTCGCGCACCGGCGTCAGGCTGACGCCGAGTTCGCCGGCAACGTAACGGAACGTGACTTTCTGGCCCGGTGCGAAACGGCCCATGGTCAACGCCTCGCGCAGCGAGGTGTACACCTGCTGGCGGAGCGAGGTGTCGGCGGTGTCCGGGGTGGCTGCGGCGCGAGGCATCAGTCACGAAGCTTACCCCAGACCGCCGCAATCTGTGATCACAAAATGCATTGCTGCGGACAAGGGCCGCAGCTAGGCTCCCGCCGGTTTGTGATCACATAATCCTGCCGCACGCCGTTTCGTGTCATCGTTCTTGGGGACGGACATGCGCTCCTACGCGAAATCGATCGCACTCTACGATAAGACCCGACAGCACCTGGCCGGCGGCGTCAGCAGCAACGTGCGCTACGCCAGCGTGCCGGTGCCGCTGTTCTTCGCGCGTGGCGAAGGCGCCAGGCTCCATGACGTCGATGGCAACGTCCACATCGACTACGTGCTGGGCAACGGGCCGGCCATTCTGGGGCACGCACCGAAGAAAGTGGTGGAAGCCGTTGCTGCGTCCCTGGGAGACGGGCAGCTCTTCGCCGCGCAGAACCCGCGCGAGACCGAACTGGCCGTACGACTGTGCGGCCTGCTGCCGGGCGCGGAGGTCGTGCGCTTCAGCACCTCGGGCACGGAAGCCGTGCTGATGGCTTTCCGGCTGGCGCGGGCCTTCACCGGCCGCGACAGGATCCTGAAGTTCGAGGGTCACTATCACGGCTGGAGCGACCAGGCCTATATCAGCGCCCGGCCGCCGCTGAACGAGGCGGGGCCGGCGAGCGCGCCGGTGCCGGTCGCCGGTTCGCCGGGCATGCCCGCCAGCGTGCTGGGCGACGTCGCCGTCTGCAGCTGGAACGATCTCGACCTGCTGGAGCAGGCGCTGGAACGCCATCGCGGCGAGATCGCCGGGGTGATCATGGAACCGGTCATGGTGAACGGGGGCGCGATCCCGCCGGCGCCCGGCTATCTCGAGGGCGTTCGCGCCCTGTGCGACAAGCATGGCGCCCTGTTCATCTGCGACGAGGTCATCACCGGTTTCCGGGTCGGCCTGCGCGGCGCCCAGGGGCGGTTCGGTGTGGTGGCCGATCTCGGCGTCTATGCCAAGGCCGTGGCGGCAGGCTTTCCGCTGGCCATGGTCGCCGGCCGGCGCGACATCATGGATACGCTGGCCGACAAGGGCGTGATGCATGGGGGGACCTACAACGGCAACGTCCAGAGCATGGCAGCGGCGCTTGCGGCCCTGGATGTGCTCGAAGCCGATGGCGGCGCGGTCTATCGCGATCTCGAGGCGCGCGGCACCGAATTGATGCAGGGCCTCGCGTCGCTGGCCAGGAAGCACAGGCTGCCGATCCTCGTTCAGGGCATGCCCGCGATCTTCCAGACCTTCTTCACGTCCGGTCCGGCACCCCGCAACTATCGCGACTCGGCGGCCTGCGATCGCGACGCCATGCTGGCCTTCCATGCGGCCCTGCAGGAAGAGGGCGTTCGGGTCCAGCAGGCCGGAAAGTGGTTCCTCTCCGCGGCGCACGACGGGCCGGTCATCGATGAGACGCTCGCCGCCGCCGACCGGGCGATGGCCAGACTGGTCCGCGCCTAGAATTGCGGACTGCCCAATTCCTGCGTGGACTTGAACTCCGGCATGTCTGCAAACTGCCTCTGATTAGCGAGGAGATTTGTGTGGCCGGCATCGATAGCTTTCCTAACGACGACCTGTTGACGAGCGACGCGCAGTATTTCGACTACAGCTCGGCGGCGAATCCCATTCAACAGGGCATCATCCCGCCGGTGCCGTACCGGACCTTCTCGCCGTCCTTCTTCGGCGAGGGACCGACACGCGTGCAGCCGCTCGATGTGAGCGAGGAACTGGGGATCGTCGGACCCGCAACGACCCCGGCGCTCTGCGCCAACTTCATCCGGATCGTCCGCGGGTCTGTCATGACGTCTGCAGAGGCGACCAGCCAGGTCTTCTTCGTGTTCCAGGGCAGCGGGCGGACCGACGCCTGCGGGGAGACGATCCACTGGTCGCAGGGCGACTACATGGTGCTGCCGGCCCACGGCCACGCGCTTCATCATTCCGACGGGGAGGCCGGGCTCTACTGGGTGCACGACGCACCCCTGTTGCGCTATCTCGGTGCGGCGCCGACGGTCGCACGCTTCAAGCCTACTTTCTATCAGCACGGCAAGGCGCAGCAGAAGCTGACGGAAATCGCCACGGATCCCAGGACCGCGAACGCCAATCGCGTCAGTGTCCTCCTCGCCAACCGGAATTTCCCGAGCACCCGCACCATCACCCACACGATGTGGACGATGTTCGGCCTGCTGCCGAAGGATGCGGTCCAGTACCCGCATCGCCATGAATCGGTGGCGGTCGACTTCGTGATTGACTGCAAGCCCGGCTGCTACACGATGATCGGCACGGAACTCGACGAGTCGGGCATGATCAGGAACGGAAGGCGCGAGGACTGGGCCCCCGGCGCCAGCTTCATCACGCCGCCGGGCTACTGGCATTCGCACCACAACGAATCGGGAGAGGACGCCCACGTCCTGCCAATTCAGGATGCCGGGCTGCACACCTATCTGCGCACGCTGGAGATCATGTTCAGCCACCCCGGGCACGATCGCACCGCGCATATTTCGCAGACGCCCTAGGGGCGAAAATCCTGTCTGGCGGCGTTCCCGCCGGTGCAGTATGTGGCGCCAGGATCGGGAGGCAACGATGAATCACCCCAAGCGCGTGCGGCTCGTCGAAGTGGGGCCGCGCGACGGGTTGCAGAACGAGGCGAAGCCGGTTTCGGTCGAGGCCAAGGTGGCGCTGATCGACGCGCTGTCGGCCGCCGGCCATTCGGCGGTGGAGGCCGGCAGCTTCGTGTCGCCCAAGTGGGTGCCGCAAATGGCCAACACCGACCAGGTGATGGCGCGCATCCAGCGCAAGGACGGCGTGAGCTATCCGGTGCTGGTGCCGAACAAACAGGGGATGAACGGCGCGGTCGAGGCCGGAGTCGGCGAGATCGCGATCTTCACCGCGGCCTCGGAGGCCTTCTGCCGCAAGAACACCAACTGCTCGATCGACGAGAGCTTCGAGCGGTTCGCGCCGGTGATGGAAGCGGCGCAGAAGCATGGCATGCGGGTGCGCGGCTATGTCTCGACCGTGATCGCCTGCCCCTATGACGGCAAGGTCCCGCCGTCCAAGGTGGCCGAGGTGTCGGAGCGTCTGTTCCGGATGGGCTGCTACGAGGTCTCGCTCGGCGACACGATCGGCGTCGGCACGCCCGGGGACTGCGTCGCCATGATCGATGCGGTGGCCGAGAAGATGCCGCGCGAAAAGATCGCCGCCCACTTCCACGACACCTATGGCCAGTCGCTCGCGAACATCCTGGCGGTCATGGAGCGCGGCATCGCGGTGTTCGACACCGCCGTGGCCGGGCTCGGTGGCTGTCCCTATGCCAAGGGCGCCTCGGGCAATGTCGGCACCGAGGACGTGATATACCTCATGAACGGCCTTGGCATCGACCACGGCGTCGACCTCGACGCCATCGCCAAGGCGGGGCGCGAGATCTGCGCCGCGCTGGGCCGCGAGCCCGCGTCCAAGGTGGCGCAGGCGCTCAAGGCGAAGATCTCGGCCTAGACGGCACGAACGTTCAAGACGGCCGTCCATGGTCGGCGTCAAATCGCCGGCCATGGACGCTTTTCCCGGATTCCTGATCGCCGCGATCGCGCTGGCCGGCAGCCCCGGCCCGGCGACGCTCAGCCTCGCGGCCGCCGGTGCGGCGTTCGGCGCGCGGCGGGGCATCGGCTATCTGGCGGGCATCGTCGTGGGCATGGTGGCTGTCATGGCGATCGTGGCGAGCGGCATGGTTAGCCTGATTCTCGCCGTGCCCGGCGTGGCGCCTGTCGTTGCGGCTCTGGCTGCGTTCTATTTCCTGTGGCTGGCCTGGCGGATCGCCACTGCGCCGCCCCTATCGGACGAGGGTGCGGGGCGGGAACCGCCGACGGTTGCGGCAGGGCTGCTGCTGTCGCTGGTCAATCCCAAGGGCTATGTCGCGATGGCTGCCCTCTATTCCGGCTTCACCCTGTTGCCGGAGCGACTGCAGGCAGACGCGGCGCTGAAGCTCGTCGTGCTGACCTTGGTTATCGCCGTGGTGAACGTCGCCTGGCTGCTCGCCGGTGCGGCACTCACGCGCTTCTTCCGCGATCCCCGCAGCAACCGTCTCGTCAACCTCGTCTTCGCCAGCGCGCTGGTCGGATCGGTCGCTCTCGCTTTCTTCGTTTAGCAGGTCGTCGAAAAGGCCGAAGTCCCAACCAATAAACGAATCAACGAAATAAACGAATCAAGTGAAATGTCGTGTCGCTATTGCTCGACGCGTTGGAAGCGTAGGAACTTTCCGATCCTGGCGCGGCGCGGGCCCCTGAAGGCCTCGATGGCGGAATCGCTGAGGCGCATCGGCAATGCATCGGACCCCGTCAGAGCGATCCGCTCTGCCGTGGCGGGAGCCACGGGCAGGTCCATGCCGGTCGCGTCCCGCAACGCCGAGAAAATGGCGGCAGGCGCCTGGACGTGGGGCATCTCGCCGATGCCGTTGAAGCCGAAGGGAATGCCCGGCACCGGTCTCTCCAGGAAGCGGCAGTTCACCGTGGGGGCGTCGGCCATACGGGGCAGATGGTAGTCGCGCCAATTGCCGTTCACCGGCCGGCCGTCGCGGTAGTCGAGCGACTCGCTCAATGCGAACCCAAGGCCCATCAGAGAACCGCCGGTTACTTGCCCCAAGGCCAGCGCGGGGTTTGCGACCCGGCCGGCATCCTGGACGACGTCCATCTGAACCACCCGTACCAGCCCCAGTTCCGCGTCGACATCCACGACGCATCGATTGGCCGAGAACGAGAGCGCGACGTGGACCGGCTCCGTCGCGTGGGGATCGTCCACTGGTCGCGTCGTGCGCTGGTCGAAGCGCTCGGTTGCCCGGAAGACGAGGCCCATCCCGGCCTCCGCAACGGACGCTAATCGATCACCCTGGCGTGAGACGACGAAATCGTCCCGGACTTCCAGCGTCGCGGGATCGACACCATGCTCGCGCCCGAAGAACTCCAGGAATCTTTGCTTGAGGCGGGTGGCCGCGAGATGGATGGCCGGGCCGGAGGTTATCGTCTGCTGCTGGGCATCGGTGCTGGCAGCGGGCGGCATGGCGGTGTCGCAGGGGGCGACCCTGACCTCGTTTACGCCCAGCGTCGACTGGACGAGTTGGATGGCGATGGCCACGAATCCCTGGCCGACCTCGGCCGCGGCGCAATCCACGGTCGCGACGCCGTTGTGAAGGGTGAGGAGCGCCGTCGAATTCACGGGACACCCTTCAGAGAAGCAGGTGTTCTTGACGGCCGCGGCGAGGCCGACGCCCCGACGGACATCCCTGGGGCGCGTCGGCGTCGCCATTCCGCCCGGAAGGGCGGCCCGCCCCGACATCGGCTCGTCCGCGGACGGAACCGGAGGCAGCGCCATCGCCTGGCAGAGGTCGACGAGTTCGGAGACCGGCGCCGGCCGATCCTGCATCTGGCGGAACGTCCATGTGTCGCCGGGCCTGATCAGGTTCCGGCGGCGCAACTCGGCGCCGTTCATGCCGAGTGTGCGCGCCAGCCTGTCCATGTTGGATTCGCAGGCGAAGATCGGTTCCACGACCCCGAAGCCGCGCATGGAGCCGCACATGCCGTTGTTGGTGGCCACCGCCCAGCCTTCGATCGCGGCGTTTGGAACAATGTAGGCGCCCTGGATCAGCGAGCAGGAATTGCCGATTCCCGCCGCCGCGGTGTGGCTGTAGGGGCCATCCTCCAGCAGGATCCGTGCTTCGAGCTTGACGAGGATCCCGTCGCGGTTGGCGTGGTGCCGTACCCAGATTCTGCTCGGATGGCGGTGATATCGGGCGAGGAAGGTCTCGCGCCGCGAGTAGACGAACTTGACCGGCTGACCGGTATGAAGCGCGAGCAGGGCGCCATGGACCTGCCAGGTCATGGAAACCCGCCCGCCGAAGGATCCGCCAATCCCCGAATTGACGACGAGAACCTTCTCCTCGGGAAGGGCCAGGCACGCGGCGATCTGCTCGCGGTCGGCATGGACCCATTGAGAGGCGCCGATCACTTCGACGCCGCCGCGGCCGTCGGGACGCGCAAGTCCGGCATCGGGTGCGAGAAAGGAATGATCCTGCCGCGGGGTCAGATACTCGCCCTCTGCCTGCACCTCGCCCACGACGTCCGGATCGCCGTGCGTGACGCTGACATGCCGATAGACGTGCCCGGCGGCGAGGGCTTCGAGCGCGTCGGTGACCGGACGCATCGGCTCGTAGGTGACCACGATGGCATCGATCGCCCGGCGCGCGAGGGCGGGCGAGTCCGCGGCGACGATCGCCACGGGTTCGCCGACATAGCGCACCATGTCGTCGGCCAGCACTGGCGTGTCCTTGTCGACCGCGCCAAACCTGTTGACCGGCACGTCCCAGGCGCCCAGGACGGCGCGAACACCCGGGATCCGCTTGGCCGGCGTCAAATCCACCTTGAGGATCCGGGCGAGCGGATGGGGCGAGCGCAGCGTGGCGCCCCAGAGCATGCCGGCGGCGCGGAGGTCGGTGGCAAACGCGTACTCGCCGCGCACCTTTGCGATGGCGTCGGGCCGGACGAGCGATGCACCGATACCCGTCGTGCTTCCGCCGCTTCGCGCGTCAGCAGCCACGGCGCGCCTCAGCCACTTCGAGGATCGCCGCCAGGATGCTGCTGTAGCCCGTGCATCGGCAGAGGTTGCCGTCCATCTCCGTGCGGATTTCCTCCTCGGTGGCGTCGGGGCGCTCGGCCAGGAGGGATTCGGCTGCGAGCACGATGCCGGGAATGCAGAAGCCGCACTGGATGGCCGCCTGCCTCACGAGCGCTTCCTGCAGCGGCGTCAGCGACCCGTCCCGGCGGTTGTAGCCTTCGATGGTCACGATCTCGCGGCCGACGGCTTCGGCGGCCAGCTCCAGACACGAACTGACGGCCTGCCCATCGATCAGGACCGTGCAGGCGCCGCATTGGCCGTCCTCGCAGCCCTGCTTCGTGCCCACGAGTCCCAGCCGGTCGCGCAGGACCTCGAGAAGTGTATCGCCAAAATGCACGTCCTTGAGGTCGCGAGAGGCGCCATTTACCCGGAGGCTATAGGAAAGGAGACCGTGCCTGTTCATGGAGCCGTTTCCCATGCCTCCTCGAGGGCCCGCCGGACCATCACCCCGACGGCGTGGCGCCGGTAAGCGGAGCTGGCCGACGGGTCGGTGGGCGGGTCGCAGTGCTGGGCGGCGACTTCGCCAACTTGGGTAGCCAGCGAGGCCGGTGCCGCTCCATCCTTCCAGTCCAAGGTTGCTTCGGCAAAAGCCTCTGCTTCGTGTGCCCTGCGCGCGGTGGGTCCTGCGCCTCCCAGTCCGATCCGGACGACGTGGCGCTCCCGATCCAACAGCAGCGCGACGCTGACCGTGGCATATCCCCCGCCGTTGCCGGCCGCGACACGCGAATAATGGTGACGGCCGCCGGGGTGCGGGATCGTCACGCCTACCAGGATTTCGGGCGCGCCGGCCTCCGCCGTCGCCAACCGATCGTTCAGGTAGTGCTCGAACGGAACCAGCCGATTCCCCGCAAGCGAATGGACATGCACGCTCGCTTCGAGCGCAAGCAGGCAAGGCGCGAAAGAGCGATCCGCCAGCGGCACGGCGATGTTGCCGCCGATCGTGGCCCGCGACCGCACCTGGCGGGTCGCGGTCGCGCGGCCGGCCTGGACAAGCAGGGACGCGCTGGCGACCAGCGGATCCCGGAGGACCATAGCGATGGTGCAACCTGCGCCGACGAACAGGCCGTCGGCGCGCCGCTCGATTTCCTGCAGCGCGGGGATCCGTCTCAGACTGATGTAGCCAGCCGGCTCCCGTGCGCCCCGATCGGCAATCAGGCTCGTGCCTCCGGCAATGAACG
>VFQN01005517.1_pt1 | contig 15396 bp, 28 predicted proteins | sample 3512371 | NCBI WGS metagenome assembly VFQN01 (sample SAMN10412370, study PRJNA504923) | tailings metagenome | isolation source: Replicate 2 from Balatoc abandoned mine | place: Philippines: Itogon, Benguet | collected 2017-08-28
GGGGGGGGGGGGGGGGGGCCACAAGGGGGGGGGCGGAGGGGACCGGGCGGCCCCGGCGCAGTCGGGGTCCGCGGCGTCGATGAGGCCATCGCAGTCGTCATCAGACTGTGGGTGGAAAACAACAGGTGTGTGCGATACCGTCTTGTAAAATCCTTGACCCCATCCTTGCCACAAGCAGCCAGGGGAAAGGACGAAGCAGCGCACGTGTTCGTGCAAGCGAAAGGAATTCGGAGGTGCCGTGCCCGGTGGCGGTTGTACCGTACGCACGATGCGGTGGCCGCGTGCAGCACGCCAACTCACCCCGTTGTCGCATCCCCCCTCGGCGTCGCTCTCCTTGGCGTAGCGGAAGTAGCACACGTCCACCACGGCCTGGGTGCCGCTGGTGCTGACCACCGAGATGTGGATGCCGTTGACGCCTGTGCTGCCCGGCTGGGTGCCGTCGTTGAAGGGCGTGGGGCCGTAGTTGAGCCTGGGGTGTAACACAAAGCAGAGGGGAAAGGGGGAGGACTCTCACACAACTATGGTACACCATGAGATGGGGCGGGAGATGTGCAGGACAAATGTCGTACAGATGGCAAAAAGAAAAGGCAGGAGTGTCCTTAGAAGCCTCCTTCCGCGTTGAGGGCCGGGGGGAAGGCGATGCGGTTGTGCAAACGGCAGAGGCCGTTTGGCTCTTCTTCAATGTGAAACTGCACTTGCCTCGAGGCGCAATGCGACCAAGCAACGCGCGAAGCACTGATTCCCCTGCCCACCTGAAGACGGTGTCTACGGTCATGGCCCCGCCCATGACCCTTCCCGGCCGGGTGTCCAGGATGGCGATGAGGGAAGGCTTCATCTCGGGGGTGCTGGGGTCGGGCCGCGGCGGCGAGCGCTGCGTGATGTTGAAGCTGTGGATGAAGATCTGCGCCGGAAGTACAAGCGGGGACGAGGCCGACGCGTGTCATCCATACAAGCCACTAGCAGCCATAATTATGACTTGTGGGGCACGTAGCTGCCCTGGAGGGTTTGGGCGTCCAAAGGCAGCGCGCTGGGCTGCCGCCGCAGCTCGTGCACAGCTTCGGTGGTGCCACTGGCACGTCTCGCGACACGTCCGACGCCAACGAGCCGCATAAACCTTGACAGCCGTTCCAGCCTCCTACCTTGTTGCTGAGCTCCGGAACCAGGCCAGAGTCAAACCCGGGCTGCGGCTGCTTGACACGGTACGACACGAACAGCTGGTTGGCACGTGGCAGGGCGGCGGCCCAGGCCGGCCACGAGGGCTTGAAGTCGGGCAGGGCGGACACGTTGATCCACAGGAAGTTGTTGTCGGTGGTGTGCATGGAGGGGATGGCCACGCGCTGGGCCGAGTTGGGCGGCAGCAGGTCCGTGCGGATGGTGGAGTTGTCGGGGTAGGGCGACAGCGCGAACTTCCGGACCGGGGACGCCCAGCCCGCCTTGAAGGCCTGCGGGGACATTAAAGGTTTTACAGGCTCCACGTGTGAATTGTGCCTAGTAGCCCAAGGAAGAGTGCGGTCATTGACGACCGTCTCACGTCTGCTGATGGGCCATCAAGGTTGCTCCTCCACACGTGCGTAATAGCACGTATTGTGGTGATACGCGGTGGTCCTCGACTGCACCCACTTCGGGTGCGGACAGGCGCCCTGGGCACCATGATGACTGCTGGGCAATACCGCAGCCACCAGCTATGAGCCCATGTGTGCAGTGCCCTTCCCCTGGGCGGACATGCATGCTCGCATGCCACCGCAGGGGCGTGCTGGCACTGCACCCACCTCGGGAGCGGACAGGCACACCAGTGACTTGTTCCCGTACTGGTCGGTTGCCCAGTCGACGTATGCGGAGCCCATGGGGTCCGTGAAGTCGTCGTACTCTGAGTTGCGGCCGTCGATCCAGCGGTTGGCGTGTTGCAAACCAATGTTGTGGCCCAGCTCCTGCATGGTGGCAAATACACATCCAGTCAACCATTGCGTTCGCTGCTTGGTCGTTCTCCCGTTGACATTGGCACGCAGGTTCAAAGAGGTCGTCTGCACGGTCTGATAGCAGCAGCTGCTGCTGCAGGTCCAGCAAAGACCCCTTCCCCCACAGCTCCTAGCTGTCTTCTGGGTTGTGCCCTGATTGCGCGGCCCCAGACTTACGTGGAAAGCCGTCGTCAGCTCGAACTGCGGGCAGGACAATGAGAGGCAACGGGCGGGAGCAGGGGAGGCGGGAAAAGTTCTCGGTTCCATTCATGAGGTACAGTGGCCGGGAGCCCGTGCACACAAAGGTGGGACGGAGGGACCGCCATGCTGCTCGCGGGCTTAAGGCATGCACGTGCTCACTGGGCGGACAAGCGGACTTCCAGCAAGCCACGGCGCATACGGTACGCTGAAGCAGTAACCCGCATTGAGAGGCGTGCCGTACGGCCCTTTGACGTACCCATCTGTCGTACTGCTGCAGCCACGTGTTGCAGTTGACGTCGCAGCCCACGGACGCCAGGCCGGCCCACTGGCAGGCGGCGCGCTCGGGCATGAGCAGCACCCTGCGCTTGTAGTAGGTGGCGTTTGAGATGGCCAGCTTCTGCGGGCGGATGAGGCGGGGACACAAGCGTTGACACGCCGCAGTGGGGCAATGGTCAGCGTGGCATTCTGGGCCTGCGGGGAGCGACGGTAAGCCCCACGGGGAGCCCAACCGCTGCCCAGGGTGCATTATCGGTACCCTGGAACGCAGGGCCGCAGTTCCTGCCCAGCCACGCCCGGCTTGGTTAATTATCACCCACCGACACGGCCTCGTTCAGCGCGTCCCGCTGCCAGCCGTACAGCTCAGCGTCGCCGCACAGGTTGGCGGTGTCGTAATTGACGCCGTTCTGCCACGGGGCCCTGCGTGTTGCGGGGGGGCCGGGCGAAGTGTGTGCTTTCAGTTTACACCAGACGAAAAAACACCGTGCTTTTCAGTACGGCACATGCAGGTAACACACACAGCAGGTCGGAGTTCCGTCTAGACAGTTGGCATGTGTCTTCAACCAGGCAGCACAAAAGCCGCAGCAGGTGCTGCAGCATAGGTCAGCGTGCTAGGAGCAGCAGCAACGAAAGGGCCGACCGTGTCCCCTGGCGTTGACTAGGATTTGTCGCACATGCCCTTAGCGGTCTCTCTTCGTTTGACGCCACTCACGAGCAAGGCAGGTTGATGGTTGCGACCTTGTTGTTGTCGGGCGTGAACATGACCTTGCGGTAGGAGCAGACGTCGTAGTAGTGCTGCAGGTTGGCGTAGGGGCTGGGCTGGTTCTGGTTGGGCTTGAACAGCGCGTTGCGCAGCGTCTGCAGGAAGGGATCGCAGCAGCGCAGACGCTGGTAAGTAGCCGGACACCCAGCGCATGAGGACTACCGTATCGGCGGCACGTAAGGCAGGCACTGAAAGGCCGTACGGCAAGCGGTGATGCCGCCCTGCGGACGGCACGCTGGGGACGCTCTTGCCTGTGACGTTCCTCTGTCCCTGACAGGCTACGGGGGTCGGAATCCTGTCATGGCAAGCCGCACCACGAGGCGCACGAGGCACCTCGCCGTTACAGCCACCATCTCGCTCGTGCCCGTCTCCGGGGGCCCCAGCGCGCCCGCCGTGAGCCGTGTGTGTGCACAATGCCTGGTCGCCCTCGCCTGACGTATGCGCAACGTGCGGGACAGACTCCCAGCTGTACCTCACCTGCTCCGAGATGAGCAGCTTTGCGTGCTCCCATGGTTGCGTCACCCTTGTCCCACCGGCAATACAGCAACAACACGCGCTGCATGCGGTTCACATGCATGTGGGGGAGGAGTGGGATCACTCCCACCTGCTCGGAGATGAGCGGCTGCACGTTGCACATGTTGGCCAGCATGATGATGGACGTGATGTTGACGGGCTTGTTGTTCACCACGAAATCTGCGAGGAGAGCGTGCCATGTGAAGGGTGTGTGCAGGTAAGTCGGTGCACGATCAATGCCAACGACGCCCTGAGGGTCCTTCTATGTCCTGGCCCGCAGAAAGTGCGGACACATGGACGTCGGTAACAGCACGCTCAATTGGAGAACCCAGTGCCGCTAGGAGCATGGAGAAGCATGGCTTCTCCAACGCTCATCCCCTGGGTGCTCATCCCACCATGGCGAGCCACAGCTCCCACCCTGGCGAGTGGCCAACACCACTTGTGCAGGTGAGGCATACTAGCAGCACCGCCCCACCTTTGCCCGAGGCGCCCGCGAGCTTGCTGATGTTGCGGATGGCGTCGGGTGAGATGCAGAAGGGCGGCACGCAGGCGGACGCCTCGGCGCCCTCCTGCATGCGCCGCCGCCGGCTGCTAGACGCGGGCGCCACCGCCAGCTCAATCTGTGGAACGCCAACAGCAGTACAAATACGCACGGCATATGAGCAAGCCATAGTGTGCATGCACTCGCACACGCCCACGCGCGTCTGAGCAGCCGTGAGCTGCAGATCAGGTATTTGCCAGATGCCTTCATAACCCAGACAGACTGAAACGTGCAGGCACTTCATGCATGCACCCTGCACGCTGACGCCGCTGCAGTGCCCGGCCGGCTGCTAAGCAGGGCAATTCCCTTGTTCGGCAGCAGGCCTGCAGAGCTGACTTCCGCACTTTGCAGGGCTACGCACTGACATCCCAACCCCTCCACGCGTCCCGCCCCACCCCGCCCCGCACCTTGTCGCCGTTCATGAGGTCCGCCTCCTGCGCCAGGTCACCCAGCTGGAACTCAATCTGAACCCCCAGCTCGGTCTCCGTCTGGTTCAGCACGATGGCGTATCGCAGGCTGGGCGGGATGCGCTCCGCTGTGCTGTTGTCGTTCTCGTTGGCGTGCGAGATGGTGACCTGGATGTCGCCAACCAGCAGCACCGGGGGAGGGGGCGCCTCGCACACCAGCTGCCCGTCGGACATGGACAGGGTGCTGAGCGTGTCGCAGGATGACAGGTCCAGGGAGCTGGGCCCGGCGGGGAGTTCGGAGCCGGGCTGCTTGCACGACAGGCAGGAGAGGGTGCAGCCGGACAGGGTGCAGAAGCTGCAGGCGAAGAGGCCGGTGCCGTCCTCTGAGGCGTCCACGAGTTGTCGGAGGCTGCTAAAGGGACAGGAGGAGTCTGCGTGGGTTGAGGGGAGGGAGGGGTTTGGGGCGTGGAGGCGCGTGGTGTGGGTGTCGCAAGGCAAGTAGCCGCTCGTGTAGGCAGGTCGGGGATGTGGAGTGGGACGGTAAGCGAACACGGGAGCATGGGCAGGTGAAGGTACGGTATGCAGGTTCAACAATAGGGGAAGTCGGGAGCTGGTAGATCTTGAGGATGCTGTGGTGCACCGAGCGGCGCGCGTGAGGTCCAGGCCACAGTGCACCAGCGGGAGGAGAACCATGTGCAGACGGCCGACCGTGTCGGCGACATGCCACGGTGAGCTGTCGGCTGCTAAGGCATACATTGGTCGCCGCGAACAAGCCGCGAAGCAGTGCATGCAAAATTTTCACCTTGTAGCAAGTGACGGTGAAAGCGGCTGTCACCGCTCAGTTGAAGGGCTCCTGCGCCCGAAAAGCGACCGGAGGACAAGCACGCGCAAATTCAGCCGCTGCTAACCACGCAGAAACTTCCTCTTTTGTCAAACACTGCTGACTATCAACGCTTCACGCGGGGAGCTGTTTAGAAGCGACAGCTTTAGTTATCCTCGGAACCTCCACTTCTATCAAGGACAATGCGCTGCCCCAGAAACGTGATATCCTGCCTGCAAGCTTCAGCGCTGCTCCCGTAGCCACTAGTAGAACCCATAGCCAGGAGTTCCGGGGCCCCAACCGGGGCTGTCCTGACACCATCTTCATTTTGTGCGCCGCTAACATGCGATCATCCAATCGATTAAAAGTGCCCTGACAAATGCTGCTCCTGTGCACTAATGTGGCAAGGTTCGCGTCAACTTATTTGAACGAGACAGGGCCTTGTTTATAGGCGTCTAACGAGGGCCTGAGGCCGCTCTGGTGTTACAGAACTGTACTCTGCAAACAAACGCAATAGCATGAACGCAACACCATCGCGTTTCGTGTTCTAGTGCCAGTTCAAGGTGGAGTACGATGTGTACAGTAAAATCCGACCGTTGGAGAGTTAGCGATGTCCGTTTAAAACCTCGCCTTCTTGGCAACCGTCGAACCCACCATGCTGAAGTAAAAGGGATCCATTTCAATACTTCTGGTACAGCAAGGGTGTCGCAGATGCTGCCTCGTGTCCTGTTTCTACCGCGGCTGTCCGACGGCCACACCCACTAGCAGTTCCAAGCTCGGCCCGTCGTCACAGGCTCGCCGCCGTATGAGACTGTTAACTCGTTACCATGCTGCCGTGTTACGTCCATCTCCGGGTTCAGTGACCCTAAATGCACGCTTCCGGTGGCATGGGGGAGCTGGATACGGTGTAACCGTGTAAAACCACCCGTCGCCAGGAGAGCGCCCATTGACCTGCCTACACCGACCCCATATGCGCACACCCTTGCACCAATAACCCACGCGCAAACCGTACACAGTGGCCCATTGCTTCAATTACGGTAGGGCAGAGTCGGCTGGCCCAGGCTGGCCGGGACGCTTGCCTTTAGACGTTGTACGACGTCGTGCTGCTGTCTAGCACAGACGGTCCTGTGCTGCTGTCCTGCTGCTGCCTGCCTGTGCCTGCTCAAGTCCGTAACTCTCCCTTGTGTTTCAAGATGTAGGGAGCAAGTCTCTGCTCCTGCCCGGCCTGCGTCTTTCGGACATGGGCTCCATTGACTTTCGACGGAAGCATGCCCACAATGCACCTGCGTGCTTCGAACCAACTCACCAATGGAGTTCGGGACGCTGTTTCACAGGTAAGGAGATGGCAAGGGACAGACCAGCGACCTTGTAGTCCCCAGCAATCCACATCTCAAACTGTGTATTACAACCCGCATCAACTCTCCTCTGCTCCCTTGCGTTGCCATTCACAGACACATGCACACCCAAGCCGCGCAATGGGCCCCGTGATAGTTCTCTTCCAACCCACATTTCTCCCCCCTATCCCTGTCCACGCACGGCTGACGCAACACATCCGCAACGTGCACATTCCTGCCATTCCCTGCCCAACACACGTCAATCGATCCAAAGCCATGGCGCCATCACAACCCCAGTAGCTTATATTCCAGTAATAGGTTTGGCTTGCCGCCGGCACGCAATCATGCACAGTCGTGGAGGCCAAGTTGTATCCTCCATGCCGTACAGCGCAGTGCCTCTCGTGCCATGCTCACAGTCGCCCCACGCCACACAGGCCTCAGCGGTGCCGCCTCAGGCGCACAATGACACCGTGCTTGGGCGCCAGGGTCAGGCCGGCGGACAGCGGCAGCGGTACCTGCGGGGGGCGGACAGTGGTATGCGTGAGACGCGAGGAAACCGTGGGGACAACGTGGGGGCAACGGGGCCGGGGTGGACGCGTCCGTTGAAGGTTGGGCGCCAGCGTGAGGCCCGCGGACAGATGCAGCGGGACCTAGCCCGAAACAGCGAAATATGGCACACTTCGAGCTAGTGGAGGGGGGGGGGGGGGTAAACGGTAGAACAAGTGAAGACAGAGCGGCACGGTGCTGAGCTGCCCCACTTGTGTCGTTGCGGCATATCACCTGCCAAGGGAAGCGTACCGTGTTCTGGGCAGTAACGTGCCGTGAGTGCACCCCAGGCGCCGCTGAACTCATACCTCGAAACAAGTACACGGTTCACAAGATGATCTCATTGAATGCACAACAGAGCTGCACACGCACCTGCCCCGGCGCCAGCTCGAAGCTGTAGTGCTGGCACAGCCGCGCCAGCGTGGTCTTGGCCTCCTGCGGCCACAGCACGCGTGTGCCGCAGAAGCATGTATTGGCACTGTAACGCGAACACGCATGGCGGTTGACATAACACCGGCCAGGAACATGTGCCGGTACTAACATCATGCGCGTGCTCTTTGCCTAACGGGTGGTCTTGGCCTCCTGTGGCACGCGTGTGCCGCAGCGGGCTGAAATGAGCTGGTCACGTTGTAGTGCGGACGGGCACGGCGGGTGGTGCAGCGGTCAGGAACAAGTACTGGTGCTACATTGTGCGCGTGCTCTTTCGGCCTCATGGGGCCGCAACACCAGCGGCGCGACATGCGCATTCGGCAAGCCACAGGCCATGGCGGCACGTGGCGGCAGGCACGTGCCCCGGTGTAACGATGTCCCCCCCGCCTCGTCCGGTCCCCGCCCACGCGTCCGCACCTGCATGCCGAAGCGCCAGCCCACGCACATGCGGGTGCCCGCCCCGAACGGCATGAAGGCATACGGGTTGACGGGGGCGCCGTCCGCCGCGCCGGTGGCGCCAGGCAGGAAGCGCTCGGGGCGGAAGGCCTTCCGGGCGTCGGGGGCAGATGAGGGGAGGGCGAGCGGTAAGGAGGTGTGCAATAGACTCGCAAAGCTTTTACAGTTCGTTATAGATAACTGATGTCTGGTACATGGTGTGAAGCGATTGCGGTCGTGCAGAGGTCGGAGGCCTCCCAGGAAGCGCTCGGGGTGCAAAGCCTAGGGGCCGCAGGGGTCAGTTCCTTGTCAACCGCAGAAAGCAGAGCTGGAACGGGTGCACCGAGCAAGTGTCGCGGAGGACGGGGCGTTGGGTGTTTCACATGGGTGCTGGCAGGTGCTGGGGGCCGCGACACGGGCAGCCCAATGCAGTTGCGCTCGCTTCCACAAGCTCGGCATCCAGTTCAATGCCAGCCACAGCCGCTACGTACAACGCGTGTGTTGCCAGGGCGCTCACCTCCGGGTCGGGCCACAGCGAGGCGCTGCGCTGCAGGTGGTAGATGGGGATGAGCACGTCGGTGCCGGCGGGCAGGTCGTGGCCCAGCACCTGCACAACACCAGCAGCAGCAGCGTCAGGGAGGGATCGTAGGCCACACTTGTGCGACCGTTGCGTTAAGGGGTTAGTCGTCAGACACCACGGACGTCCGCACGCTCTGCCACTGCCCGCCCACATAGGTCAACGCCTCACTTTCGTTGACATTTTGATCGACACAACGAAATCTGCAAGCGTGCCCCCACCTTCATGGGCTTGTCCGTGATGCGGGTGGTGGCGTGGGCAGGGGGGTACAGCCGCAGCGCCTCCTCCACCACAGCGTGCGTGTACACCAGCTGCGGGTGTGGTTGGGGGGTATACATGCGTGAAACGCGCGGAATTGGTATAAGGTGGGGGCGAGGGCCGAGCGTGTGCGACAAGGAATTACAGGATGTGGCTTATCTCGAGGCCGGAGGCGACGCAGCCTGCACCACCGCGCCGGGAGGCGTGAGGGCAGGGCAAGGAAAGGCAGGATGTGGGTTACGTCGTGCATGGACGCAAGAGGCGGCGTCTCCTCCACCAGTGCGTGCACGTAAGCAAGCTGCGGGTGGGGAGGGCAAGGGGGCGGGCGGCAGTGTGGGGACAAGGAAAGGCAAGGATCAGGGGACCCGGGGCAGGATGCGGTTTATCTTAAGGGTACAGGCGGCGCCACGTGCAGATCCTGCTTTATTTTTTGTGTATAATTGTATCACACATATTATTTCCATCTCAAGATTGCAGGCGGCGCCACGTGCACCACGGCGTGCGTGTGAAGCAGCTACGGGCGCGTGTGGGGTTGGTTGATGAGGGGTCAATAAACGTACCAGGAACGGGGTTACTTGGGGTCAGTTGGGGGGTGCGGATAAGGACTTCGTCGCAAGTTCAAGCAGCGGAATCAGATAGTGCGTGGCCGACGTGCGTGCAGGGCTGGACGGGCCCGAGCAGCGGCTGCAAGCCGGCGGCTAGCAGCCGGTCGGTTGGATGTTGGGACGTGCGGGTACGTGCAAGTTTGCGGAAGTACCCGTAGCGCAAAGCACCTGCAGCCCGCCAATCCCACATCTTATCGACACCACGTACCGTACCTCGCGCCTTGTCCAGCCCCTCCAGATACACGGGCCTCGCAGCTGCCTGCTGCCCTCGTGCTGCCCCCGAGCCTCCTGACGGCGGCGGCGGCGGCAGCGCATCCAGCTCGGCGTGCAGCAACCCACCTGCTGCCCCTCCAACCCACACCCCGAACACACCCCACACCACACGCTGTACCATCCACCAGCTCAACCCACACCTTGTCCAGCACCTCCAACGACAGCGGCTCCGCAGCCGCCTCTGTTCCTGGACCTCCAGCGGGCGGAGGCGGTGGCAGCAGCGCGTCCAGCTCGGCGTGCAGCCTGGCCGCAGCCTCCGGGTGCCGTGCCAGCAGGTACACGGCGCAGGCCAGGGTGGTGGCGGTGGTCTCGAAGCCGCCCAGGATGAAGGTCTGGACCTGGGCCATGATCTGGGGGCGGAGGGCGGGGGCGGGGGCGCGTGGCAGCGCAACCCAGCAACGTCGCATGGTTCTTGCTAGGCAAGCAGTCGCCCTCTACATGTAGGCGCATATTGCGCATGTCGGGCACCTTGCCGCGCCCAAGGCCACACACACGCCCTCCGCCCGCCCCCCACCTGGTCGTCCGTGGACCCATAGGGCGTGGGGGCTGGCGCAAGCCATGGACAGGGACACAGCACACGGCACCGTGTGGGCTAGCAACGATGGCGGACGTCTCACCTGGTCGTCTGTGAGGCCGCTGCCGCTGCTCCTGTCCCTCGCCGCCAGCATGAGCCCCAGGAAGCTGCCGGGGGCCACGCCCCGGCCGCTGCTGCTGCCGCCGCTGGCGCTGGGAGGCGACAGCGAGGGCGCGGGAGAAAGCGGCGAGGGCACTGCAGCTGCTGCTGCTGTCCCTGCTGCGTTGGCGCTGCCGTTGGCCGCAACGGTGACGCCGTTGTGTTGGCCTTTCTCCTGCTCATGCTGATGCTGCTGCTGTTGTCCTTGCTGCTGCTGTGTGGCCCTGCGCCAGTCGTTCATCAGCTTCCGGGCAGTGTCCATCAGCACCTGCCGGGCCTGCAGGCCAGCAGCGTACGGCGGCGCGGGGTAGGGTGGGCAACACGTGTCAGACCGCAGCTAGCCCTGGCCAGCCATTCGCAAACGGCGCGTCAAGTGTGACAACAACACCTCCATGTCCCCACACGCAGGGCCCCCTCCCTCCCAAGGCCAGAGGCATACATTGGCGCCCCCCGGCTATATGACCCTGGGCGCGGTCTCTGGGCCTTGCCTGACACAAGTCACCCACTCCCATCTGCATATGATTGTATGCAGATCCTCGTGTACCGGTTGTAGCCCCCAGCCCGCATCGGGCTCACCGCGATGTGCGTGGCGAGCACGGCGTCGGGGCAGGCGTTGGCCAGCAGGCGCCCCAGCGGCAGCGCGCAGGGCATGGCCACCAGCAGCGCCCAGCACGAGCGCATGGCGGGGGACATGGTGCGGAACCACTCGCGGCAGGCGGCGGGCAGCGACAGCGCCGAGGGGGAGGGCGAGGAGGGGCTGCCGTCGGCCGGCCGCTGGTATTCCGGCGCGTTGAAGTCCACCCTGCAGCAGTGGGGGTAGATCCACAAAAACAACCACGCTGAGAGCTCTTGTGAACCAACTGTGCGGCGGTGTGGGTTAGACCGGCATGCATGCATGGCATGTTGAAATCCAGCCTGCAACGGTGGGGTTCCGTCCACAGGCACGATAGAATTGAGCACGTTTGCGAGCCAGTCGTGCGGGCGGTACGGTTGGTACCGCCGGCATTCATGCACGGCGGTACCTCTGGGGCGCTGTTGCCTGACCGTAACCACGGCCCACACGGCCCAGACCATCGGCTCGCAGCGGGAAAAACTCCTACGGCTTGATGCACGGGCGGTATTATGCGGTTACCATGCGGCAAAACCCGCCCACCCACCCGTACGCGGCGCTCCCCACCACTGCCAGCGTGGAGGTGTAGATCTCGGGGAAGATGTCCAGCTCGCGCCCCGCCTCGCCCCGACCCAGACTCGTGGGTCGGTCAGCAGGGTCAGGCCCCGCTCCAGAACCGGACTTGCCTCCGGCTCCGGGCCCGAAGGCCGCCGCCCCCAGCCGCCTCACCAGCGCCACGGCCTCACGGTCCATCAGAGCCTGGTAGCCAGCAAGGCTGGAGGAGGGGGGAGAGGAGGGAGGAAGGACTGTAATGGAAAGCTGCAGATGCCAGTTGGTAGAGTGGCTTGTGATGGGAATGTGTGGTGGTGCAGCAGGTGGTGATCAGCGCCTGGTGGCCAGCATGGCTAGGAAGGGGCTCGCTCAGCAATGCTGGTAGGCGCAGCGGCTTCAGGAACAGCACCGGGGGCAGCATTAGGAGCGGGGGCAAGCCCGCATATATGTTGACCGTGACACATACAGCACAGCGGCGTGCACAGCGAGTCGGCGGTCATGCGAGCGGCACTACACCCGCAATCCTTCTGCTGGGGCGTGGGGCAGGTTATCCATGGTGGCGGCGGCACCGGGAAGCTCGCATTGGTAAAGCCATTGTTCAGCTCCCTCCCTGCTCACCTGGCGGGTGCGAAAGCGGGCTGCCACGCCGTGCGGAGTGTCCGCCACGTGTCATCCCTGCGCGGGCACGCCAGCGGGATTAGGTCCTACAACACGCTCGTTGCGATAATCAGGACCACCGATGCATCCGGAACAGTACCGGTATGCTGCGTCCGCGGCGGACACGGCGGTGTGGCGCACACACGACGGTGACCGCATTGCGGCAGCAGGAAGCAGGAGAGGGATGCGGCGCCCGGGCATACACACGCCTGACTAACATGGTGTGCACATATGTCTACGCTTACTTGGCCAGCAGCAGGCCGTAGTCGTCCATCTTCCTGTGCTCCCAGTGCATCAGGTGCATGTTGGGGTTGGTGGGCTTCGCGTGGTTGAGGCACTTGGTCAGCACCGCCCTGGACACACGGTAGGTAGGCAGCGGGAAGGCCGACATACGTCGCGGGTGGGCGTTGGGGTCACTGATATGCAGCAGAATGGCGCGTCCAGGGCACGCTGCACAAGGGCAGCAACCCTCCAGCAGGCAAGGACAGCCGGCAGCAGCACCCCAACAGCCCGTGCCAACCCGCGTCAAGCAACTTGGGCCATGCTGCGTTTCAAGGGTGCACATCATGTCCCCGCTGCGTTCCGCACTTATCGTCCATCAGCTAAACACACAGAGTACCTTTCGACAATCGCAGTTTGCAGTCCGCACAGAAAATCCGGGTAGGGGCGTGCACCCACACTCCCCTAGGCACGCAAACGCAGGGCCCCTCACACGCGCAAAAGCGCACACGTAGCTCGGAGTACACACAACCCCTTAGGTAGGCCCGTGTGCTGCTGCACATGCGCACCTGGCCGCGTCTGGGTCGGCCACCACCACGAACAGGCGGCACGTGAGGCGCAGCTTGAACAGCGGCCCATGGGCGGCCACCAGCTTGTCCACGGTGCCCAGTACCCCGTCCCGCAGTGTTGCGGACAGGTAGCCGAAGAACCACGAGTCGCGGGGGCCTAGGGGAGAGTGGGTTAGCGTGGGGCGGTGCGGCGTAGTGTAGGCAGGGAAGGGAAGGGTCGGCACGTTGGGAGGTTGCGGTGGGTACTGGCCGGATACCAGACTGGGGGTTTGGGGGAGAACGATTGTGTGTTGGTCTAACTGTCCTCCTAAGCATGGGGACCCACAAAACAGAAGTTCACAGCGTTGTGCGCAGGAGATGGTTACATTCACGGATGGCCGTCTTGCTGGCGTGCCTGGCCTGCCAGGTTGGGGGCCCATGGCACTCGGACAAGGCGGAGGGTGCAGCCCGAACGAGGTTTGTGTTGGTGATAACGGTCCTATGCAGCTGCCTCGACTGCAGCTGACCAAAACTGCTCCTATAAGCATTGCTTCAGTGCGCAATAGGGCGAGTAGGCTTCATGCGCACCTGGGATGTGGCGGTATCGCCATCGTTGAACCGCCTCGGCAAGCAGCGTCACAGCCTGCAATGCGCGAGGCAGCCGCTGACAATACAGCTCTGCACAGATGTCCTAGTAACCATTCATGCGTAAGGTGCGCTCACCACTGCCACGAAAAGCAGCACAAGCGGGGCGACACACAAAGCGCTGAGCAGCACAATTGCACTCATCGCTCTACCCTATAGCGTGGTACATGAGTTTGTATGTATAAATTGCAAGCGTCATCGGCGAGCACATAGCGCAGCTTGGGTCGACTTGGGCAAGAGCAAGTCTCGGAGCGGCCGGTCCACAAGCCAGACAAACGCGCTTTGACACGATGACCTGCGGGATGTGGAGAAGCAACGCAAGCTAATTCACGTGCAATGAATACTCGCATCTCTGCTGTATGCCACGTGCCTGCAATTATGGCCAGACTCGGCCATGCCAAAAGTGGCCTGCTGCCACGTGTCAAAGCGTGCCATCAGGACCTGCCTCCTTTTCGCCGTATTGTCTTCAAACAACAGGTGATCACGCAGTACGGTGTGCATGAGCCCTACCGTATACCGTATGCTGGGAACAGACGGACAAATAGGACAGGCAACTGGACAGGCATGTACGAGAATTCAAACACGGCCCCTTGGCGCCTTGGGCTGCAAACGATGCGGTACTCAACTTGCTGATTATTGTAATGAGATACTTGATTAACTGTTGAGAGATACCGTATTAGGTACCGTATTGCTGCACTAGTACAGGATGCACAACGCAAGGGTGCAGTGCCTGAACTGGGTGGTCCCAGCCTTGGTGGAGACTGGCAAGTCCATGTGTGCAACAGTCTGTGTACCGGATAGCGGCTGAAGCGTGTATCGTACCCGGAACTGGTCAGCTGCCGCTATCGCAGTGACGAAGCCCACGATCTGCCAGCCTACACTACCCATTGCTACCGTCACGCGGCCCTGGCCCAGGCAGCTACACAACTCGTAGATACGGCCTTACCAGCACCTCCTTGGCCCTCCTTGCCCATGCAAAACGTCAAACCTGCCCTACAGGCTGGGTTCAGGACGAGGGAAGCCGCCCACGCTGGCCCACACCGTAGCTTTCCTGGATTACAGTCCATGTCCGCACACGTGGCCTACATACCTGTACTGCCACTTCACTACAGATTCTGCTTGCTGACGCGCATGTTGCTCCTGCGCCACTGACGCACGTGCTGCAGAATGTACTCAAGGACCTACAGGGTGGGGCGACGGCGTGCACAGGCGTGCACACCGAGCAGTGGGAACCTGCACGACCGCTTGCCAACGGCCACTGCTCCCCTGCTGCTGCCGCTCGCCTTATCGTGCAGTGTGCGGGGCGGAAAGGCGTGGACCTGGGGCAACGGCATGGACTGAATTTATTTTGCTCTACCGTGATTCGTGTACGCACGGTGAATTCCACGAGTCGTACATACATGCGCCATTATCATGAGCATGGCCGCAGCAGAGAACGGCTTAGTATACATCAACAAAGATATAAATAAGAAGCGGTGTTCATCTCGTTGTCGGCTCTGCGCGTTCAAACAACTGGGCAGTACAGCTGGGGTGGCTAAATAACGGCTACGTGGCGTGTA
>VFQN01005518.1_pt1 | contig 15395 bp, 24 predicted proteins | sample 3512371 | NCBI WGS metagenome assembly VFQN01 (sample SAMN10412370, study PRJNA504923) | tailings metagenome | isolation source: Replicate 2 from Balatoc abandoned mine | place: Philippines: Itogon, Benguet | collected 2017-08-28
TCACGCCCCCACATCCCCGCCCAAACCGCCCCCATCTGCGTGCCTATCATCCTCACGGCCCCGCCCTTCCTTCCCACACAAGCTCTCCTCCTGGCCCTGCAGTCCCGCCCAACCCAGCCCCACGAGTGCGCCTCCCGCACCCACACCCGCAGTCCCGCCCAACCCACCCGCAGCTGCGTTTCTCTCACCCCCAGAACAATGCCCACCTGCCCCTGCTTACATCCCACCCCCACAGTCCCGCCCTCCCCTGCTTTCTTGCAGCCCAGGACAGCTTGCACGCCTGGTAGGTAGACATCCCTGCTTGCTTGTAGAATCCTTGCCCTTGTCGTGCTGTAGCCGTTACCTCACTACGCTTTCCCTTGCCCACAACACCAGCACCGCTCGCTCGCCACACGCACCAGTGTGCCCCCCGCCCTTCTCCCCATCATCACCAGCTGCTTCGTCTCCTACCGCAAACTCCCTCCCACATCACGCCCCCACCTCATGCGTCCCCACCTCACAGCGCCTCCTTGCATCCAGCCCTCGCAATCCCGTCCGCCCCAGCCGCCTCCGTTGCTCCTTCCGCCCCCTTCCACCTGCGTGCTGCCCGCCCCCAGTGTAATCCCATACATACTACACGGCGTTACTCGCTCTCTTCGCGCGAAACCTGTACCTGCACGCCTCCGCCCCCACCTGCGTGCCGCCCGCCCCCCGGATGATGCCCAGCTGCGCCTCCGCCTCCTTGCACGTCGCCCTCCCTCGAAGTCCGGCCCTCCCGTGCTCGCGAACCAGGTAGGTAGCCCCCCCTCGCGGACATCTCAATGCACCATCCCACCTGCCTCCTTGCATCCCGTCCCCTGCAGCCCCGTCTCCCCTTCCCCCCTCTTCCTTTCCTCGCCCCCCTCCCCTCCCACCTGCGTGCCGCCCGCGCCCGGAATGATGCCCAGCTGCGCCTCCGGGAAGGCCAGGCTGGCGGAGGCGGCCATCACGCGTATGTCGGCGGCCAGGGCCATCTCCGCGCCGCCGCCCAGCGCCAGGCCCTCAACCACCGCGATGGTGGGCATGGGAAGGTCCTGGGGGAAAGGAGGGCAGTGGCAGGTCTTGACAAGAGAAACGGTCTGGTCTCTGGTTGGTGGTGGTGGTAGGATTGCGCGCTGGGGTTGCAAGTAAGTCAGGCATGCCATAACGGCGGTGGTGGGCACGTGCAGGTCCTTAGGGGGAACAGGAGGAAGAGGATCACCTGTGTTGGGTTAGCTCGCAATGGGCGAACTGCCACCATACAGTTGACATGTAACAGGGGGCGGTAGGGGCCTGTTGAAGGCGCGTCCTCTCAGACATACGGTGCTACCTGCCCTGCAGCACTCATGCAGCCCCCCCCCCTTGGTCCTACCGCCAAATCCCCCGTAGCCCCCGCCGCACCTGCAGCTCCGTGAAGGTCCTGCGGATGCGGCTCACGAATTCCGCCGCCTCGCTCTGGGTCATCTTGGCGCGCTCCTTGAGGTCCGCCCCGGCGCAGAAGACGCCTGGGGTTTAGCGCACATGGCAAGGGGGGAGAAGTTACGACAGAGCACCAGCAATTGTATGCAATACCGCATAGCAGTGATCGGGAACAGGCCCATGCGCCCAGCAGGGAGCGATGGGCAAAGTCAGGGGTGCTGTCGTGGCCGGAAAAAGACCATTTATCTGCCTACATGTTCGATAAATCGCATCCCGAGCGTGTGCTCCACACACCGGGCGCGTGCCCTACCCTCCCTTGCCCACCTTGCACGAAACCGCAGTGCCCACCTGGCACCTCGCTTTTGATACTGCGTGCCCTCTTCCCTACCTAAAACCACATGACAACCATCCACCACTTGGGGCCATCTCCCAAGCATATCCACCACGTACCTGGCACCCCGCTCTTGATGAGCACGCAGCGCGTGGAGCGCTCCTGACGCACCGTATCCAGCGCCTCCGCCAGCTCCCGAAGCAGCTGCTTGCCAATGGCATTCCTCGCATCGGGCCGCGTCAGGCTGATCACCGACACCCCCTCATGGGGTGCGGACAGCGGCTCTACCGTCACGTGCAGGTGGCTTACGCCAGCGGTCCCCTGGTCCCCGCCGGGTGCGGAGGCTGCAGGGGAGGAGGTGCTGAAGCCGGCGGTGCGGAACAGCCGGCCGGCTGCGAGGAGCAGGGTAGGCTGGGTGGTGCAGGCGGTTGCAGAGAGGGGGACGGAGGCGGCTGCGCACCGCAAGCCGCTTAAGAGCGCGGCAGTCTGCATCTTGGAGTTTTGGTGTGCTAGTCCGAAGGTGCTAGGCCGAAGGTGCTACCCAAAAGTGGCTGGGTCCGGGAAGATGAGAGGAAGCTGGTTTATGCTGAGACGCGTAGTGGGCGGGAAGTCAGGGGGTTCTTCCGCTTGAAGAGCGCGTAGGCTAGGGGGATGATCTGTGGGTTGTTTCCGTGTGGGTGGAAAGTCAGGGGTGGGCAGTTGGAGGCCACGTGTACCGGGCATCATGCAGATCTGGTTCCATGCCAGTTCTTCCACGAGGAAAGCGAGGGGAACGCCCAAGCAGACATGCCAATGTGCTCAAGCGCTGCCTTCTGCCCTAGGGTTGCTGCCCGACGGTTGGTCCCAGCGTGTTGGTATGGACCGGCAAGGCGTTCCACGGCCCTATCGTCGCCACGCAAGCCCACGCTGCTTACCACTCCAAACAGCATCACTGCTGTACCAAGGATGTAGCGCAGTGGTCCTGCAGCGGCACCGTCAGGTTAACTGGCGCCATGAAGGGCAACAGTCAAGCGCACATCAACCTCCACGACTGGCGGTCTTCAGTGCATACCTGGAGGATGGACATCCAGGAGATTACGGACCTGCACGCCGTTCCCCGGTGGATACAAGTCAGCAGCTGTGCTGGACGCGTCGACGACCCGGACATATGCGTGCACCTACCGGCATTCGCCACGTGTAGAATGTTAAGAATAATGTGTCCTGTGCTAGTAAAGTTAGCAAGCGAGCGCCGCTTTCAGTTTTTAGCCAGAGACAGGTCTCGATCCGTCAGCTCGGCTCCTCTTTACATACATGCTGCTTTGATTGTAGCCAGGATAACATATCAAGTCCTTACACCATGTATCTGACTCGCCAGCAGCAAGACAACACTGCTGTAGGTTGGCCCTCATCCGGTGCTTTTGCCCTTGCGCCATCCCGACTAGTGTCCAAGGGACCTTGCGATACTGCATACTCGTAGCAAAAAGTCAATCAACGCTTTTAGCAGCATAGCCAGGACTTACGATATCAGACAGGGACCCCGAAGCATCAGCCAGTCTTTTTGGCAGTCACGCCTCAAGGAGGACGCAATCATTTGCCCGGCCCGCTGGGCCTGCCCACTGGGGCTATCATGGCGCACGCCGCGCAGCGGTCTGGGCTGTCGTCAGCCTCTTGCACTGGGCTGGCGGGCCTGAGGGTAAATACACGCTTCTCAGCCCGCCACAGCCCCCAGCTTGCGCTTGCAAGAAGCTCATTTCTTGACATGCAATCCTCACTTGGTCAGGCTGTTCACTCCATCGTCCGTTCACCTGTCCGGTCCACCGTTCGGCGTTTGGGCATTCATGCGTTTAAGGGAGCCGACGACAACGGTGAGCCCTTACTCTGCGTGAGTTTATGCTAGCAACTACACTCATTACTCACAGGTAGCTCTGGCCGCAGGTGTGAAGCAAGCTCTCCGACTGAGCTTTAGGATTCCCTACCGCGTGAACTTTGGCCAGTCCTTGGGGCTCGTCGGTTCTGGCGAGTCCTTGGGCAACTGGGACCCAAAGCGCACAGTGCACATGAAGTGGAGCGACGGGGATAACTGGACCGTTGAGGTGACAGCGCCGGTCTCGCAAGGGTGGGTGCAACACCACCGCACGTGCGGGCTGTAGCCACAACAACACGCAAGGAAACGGTTGCCACCACGCATTTTCACGGCCTTGCTTGGGCGTCTGGGCTGCACAACGCTTGGTCTGCTGGGCTGGACGCGCATACGACACGCTGTGTTCACTGCGACCCCGGGGTGTTGCTCGACACCCCAGGAGGCCTACAGTGTGCATGTGGCCCCTTGTCCCTCCAATCGACTCCAACTAGCAAACATGGTGGTTGCACTGCTGTAGGTCAACACTGGACTTGGAGTACAAGTACGTTGTGGTCAACTCGGACGGCCAGGTGGGCTACTGGAAGCCGGGCAGCAACTACCGCGTGTCCTTGCCACTGAACGCGCAAGGTCGGAAACTGCTCAAGCGCGTTAAAGTGGCCGACGCGTGGGACGACTCCTTTAAGAAGGTGGACGTGGAGGAGGCGGAAGCGCCGCAGCAGCCCTCGCAGCAGGCAGGCAGCAACGGAGCGAGCAGCAGCAGCGGCAGCAGCAACAGCAACATAAACAACGGCGTCTCAGCGCAAGCTGCAAGCAACAACGTCGTTTCAGCGCCGGCTGCAAGCCTAAACGGCGTTGCAGCGCAGGCTGCAAGCAACAACGGCGTTGCAGCGAAGGCTGCAAGCAACAACGGCGTCTCAGCGCAGGCGGCAAGCAACAACGGCGTCTCAGCCCAGGCGGCAAGCCTTAATGGCAAGCCTCCATCGCAAGCTGCTGCTGCTGCTGCACAGCCTGCGAGTGCCGGGCCCACAGAAGCGGCCTCCCAAGCGAAAGCTGACCCTGGCAGCCCCGCCAGCAACGGCCGGCCCGCAGCAGCAGCAGCAGCAGCGCCAGCCCCCACCTCCACGCCTCCACCAACGCCGACACCAACGCCTCAGGCCAAAGCCGCACCCAGCACACCGCCTCCGCGCTCGCCTTCTGCTAGGCAGAAAGCTGCCCCGCCCCGGACTGGCACGCCGCCGCGCGCGGCCTCGCCCGTGGCTGGCCCCGCGTCGTTTGCAGCGGTGACGTCCATCCCCCGCATCCACCCGTCGTTGCTTGCGGAGCAGGAGCGCCTTGAGGACGGGGTGAGCACATTGCAAAATAAAACAAATAATAAAATAGAACAAATATGTTGGAGCGCCTTGAGGACGGGATGAGCAAACTGCAAAATAATGAAATAAATATCGGTATGTTGGAGCGGCTTGAGGACGGGGTGAGCGAGCTGCAAAGCATGCTGACATATGGGGTCCGTGCGGCGGGGAACGCCACGTACAGTATTTGCATATGGGAAATGGGATCGGTTGTGCTCACGTATGTATTGCTGTCCATGCTTGGGGGATCCCTTCTGGTCAGGCTACGTCTCATCGGCAATCACGCATGCGGGCATGTCCGGCAGGCTCAGTCAGTGCACGACGAGTTTTTGTGCGTTCGTTGCTTGGCCACGCAGGTGAAGAACTCCCTTGAGGACCTGCAGACGCAGATGGACAAGCACCAGTCGCTGCGGGAAAAGACTGACGGTGGGTCCAACATGCGCACGGGGGCTCGTTGTTTGGACGTAGTTCTTCGGGGTTGGCTGGTGGTCCTTCAGCACCCGCCGCTCCAACGGCGTCGCAAGGCTACCGTAAGGTCTGTGCCGGGCCTCACCCAGGCCCAAGGCTCGTGGATGAGTAGCCATAACGGGGAAGCATCCCAGCCCGTTTTTATGATGGGATAGGCATGAGCACCACCAGGCTCGTAGATCACTATGCGCCACAAACGAGTTTGTCAACCGCCATCCCAGACTTCCTACCTTGGTTACTCATATCTGTGTCATGGCTTCCGCTGCAGACCCTGCGGCTGTGGAGGTGCTGGTGGCGGACCGCATCGTGGCAGCGGCCAACAACAGAGTGGTGAGCGGGCCGGGCCCATGCATGCTTGCATGCGTTCATGCTTGTCCATGCTTCCATGCTGGCATGCTTCCATGCCGACGCAACAGGGCATGGTTAGATGCCAGGGCATTGATAGCATGAGCTAGCGTGCGGCATCCAGGGCTTGTGCGTGTGAGGCCACAAGGTGGACCGCAAGTGGCCAAGCCTCCGCAGTTGTGCTGCCGCAATAATTGGGTTTTGGCTCGCCAGCATATGGCTTAACGATAGGAGAGGCAGAGGAACGAGCTGGGTTGGTCGCCGGTACAAGTCAGTCCCACATGCTGTCATGACAGAAGACTTACTCCCCATTGCTCTCCCGGGGCGCGCAGGTGGCGTACAACAAGGCGTTGAAGGCCGTGCAGGAGTACAACCGCCTTCCACCCACGGGACCCCCGGCGGCCGAGTGAAAAGCTTAATGCTGCCCCTCATACCCGCACACCGGTGTCTGTCCGTAAGCGCATAGAGGCGTAGGTGTGCGCCGTGTCTGCGGCCAGCAGAGTGGTTGGTGGTTGGTGAGCGCACACAGTGTGACACAGCTTGCGCCTGGGGTGCTGGTGGACAGGCAGTGTGCCTGAGCTTGCCTTCCCGGCGTTACCTTTTTGTCGTCCGATTTAGTTGGTACTTAGCGAGGAATACTACGTAGAGTGAAGGCATTGTGTGCTGGTGCACCTGGCGATTTCCAGCCGGCATTGTTTGGTCGGCACCTTCGCAAAGTTAGGCGTGATGTGTCTGTGCTGTGTAGCGTATGCGTATGTGTCTGTGCTGTGTGTTTCTGTACGACATCTTGTACGACGATCAGCGGGTGAGTGTGTTGAGCATGCTATTGAGGGGCCAGCTGGCTGATGACGCCGACCCAGCCACTCCGCAGGTTGCCTGCTGTACTATCAGTGTTGTCCCTCATGACGGTCTTGTAGGGATTGGGGCAGGTTGGGTGCCTTCAGTCGGTCTGCTATTGATGACGATTGACGCTTTTGTCTGTTACGGCGAGCGGCGAGCCACCAGTGTGCATGCGGGTTGCAGCCGGGGGTTGTTGCACGCTGTTGAGCTGTCGTTAGGGTGCCTTGTGCGGCTGTCGCCTTGTCGTGTCATATATTCTTTGTGATCCGCTGAAGCAGCCATGGCTACCTCTCACGGTCACACCAAATACTCGCGCGTCCTGCATGCTGTGCTGTGCTTGCGGTGGTAGTGCATGGAGCTATGGATGAAAGGGCCGAGGGAATGACAGGCTCAGTGGCTTCCTAAGAACCTGGGCCGCCCATAACATGCTTGTTGAGGAGTGCGGATCATGGTACGGGCTCTGTAACTGACTGGTCTGTGGATGGAAGAGTCTCGTTGAAATGCATGGCGACCAGCCGTGCCTCATGGGACAGGGAACTCACTCCCCAGCAACTCGCCAGGACTGGCTTGAAGCGGATAGGAGGGGACAGGGGAGACGGGAGAGGCGCACCAAATTGCGTCAGAGTGTTTGCGTTCGTCACTTGCCGTACTCAATGTGCACATGGCAACCACACGCGCGATTGTATGTACCCAAAGTGATGGTGCAGGTGCATGCCTTCGCAGACGAACCGCGGACGTTCCGGGGTTGTGTCCCTTGCTTGGCGTGCACTTGGCGACTCCCCTGTCCCGCAAGGAGTGCTGGGCCAGGCACGCGAGTCGCACGATGATGCCGTTCAACGTACCGTGTAATATTTCACTCTGCATAGCACATGAAGCACGTGGTGACCAAGAGTAATTGGCAGCGTGCATTGCGCTTACTGAGCCGTACTTAGAGTAGCGGGTATATTGTCTTCACGCTCAAGAAGCGCTCCCCACTTGTGTACCTAGTAATTCCAACACTTTATATTGTGACCTTAGCGTTCTGGACAGTAAACCTTACTCTGCCTTTCTGCGTAGCGTAGCGACAATGTCTGGGCCGCCGATCCCAAAGCTGCCTGGCTACACTGTCTGCCTTCCTGTAAGTATCAAATTAGGCGGCAATGTCCTGCTAGCTGTGGCGATGTTGACAGGACGTGCGCTTATGAAGCTTTTCGTGTTGGTCTGCAGCAATCCTTGAGCGACAAAACCTTCAAGAAGGGACAAACGCTTACCTACATCAACGGGTATCAGCGCGAGGATGCCCTCGCTACCGTCAAGGACCTGCCGGAGCGCATCGCTCAGGCCACGGACGGAGTGGTTGCAGGGGGGACCTCTACCCTTTCTGCGAGCATGCTGGCCCCAGATGCCGCCTCAAAGCTGCCTCAATGGGTGGAGAACGACCGCAAGGTATGCTTGACATTTTGGGGTGTTGGCAAGCATGCAGGGCAGCGGCATGGACGATTCTCTGACACTTCAAGGCATGCGTGCAGGTCCTGCGCTTCTATGGTTACTTCAAGGAGAGTGTAGTGGAGAGCAACATGGAGAACCACCGCATTCGCAAGGTCATTCTGTACTATTACCTCGAAGACGACAGCATGCACGTCGCGGAGCCGCGCCAGGACAACAGCGGCATCCCCCAGGTAAGCGTGTTAAGCTTATACTTCTTGCAACCTTTCGCGATGGGCTGGTGCTCAGCTTGTTGCATCCGACCAGTACCCTGGGTTGGCAACTGATCTGTGTACACACGATGGCTGGTCTCCAGGGCGTGTTCATCAAGCGCCACCGGTGCACCCGTGAGGATGGTGGCTTCTTCTCGCCTGCCGACTTCAACGTTGGCGAGACGGTGACCATCTACGGCCGCACCTTCCACCTGACGGACGCTGACTCCTTCACACGGGAGTTCATGGCAGCGCAGCTGGGCCGGGACATGGGTGGGCCGCTGGGCTACCCCGACGACCCAGTGGACGCCTACCGCACCACCTTCGGCATGAACCGCGGGCGCGCTGACAACAGTGAGTTGTTGCATGCAGCTGGAGGGTGGGGGGTCTGCAACACAGCTGTTCTGGGGTGCGGGGTGCTGAAGGCTAGCAGCGGCCGAGCGGGCTGCTGTGCAGGGGCCTTGACAGCCCGCTAGGTGAAGCCTAATGCAGTAACAAGGGCACAACACAGTAACGACGCAGTTGAGCCGGCGTTTGGGGCGGCATCGTGTGGAGCAGAAGATAGCGTTAGCCTGCTCACCCTGGGTTGGGCAACGGGCATGCTGGGTAGGATTGTAAGGGGTATGGGGGCCCAGCTCTCGTCAAGCCGTACGGACACCGGCAGTGAGCGAGCCCCAACATGCAGCCTTGCACCTATGTGGGGCCATGTGAGCCTTGTCACGTTAAACTAGGTACCGCTAGGTTACGCGCCAGGCAAGGACAGCTATCCAGTCACCCTCTGACCTGGCCTGCACTCTCCCCGCCCTTGTCCGCACCTGCAGGCAGCCCCGGCGGTGGCACCATGACGGGCCGCATGAACGACTTCAAGGCGTACGTGGAGGCCCGACTGGGCAAGCCCAGCCACCTGCTTGACGGCGACAAGCTGCGGCAGTTCCTGGAGAACAACAAGAAGGTGCTGCGCTTCTGGTGCGTGTGGGACGAGCGCACGTCCATGTACGGCGACCGCCGGCCGTACGTGCTGCACTACTTCCTGGAGGACGACAGCGTGGAGATCCTGGAGGTCAACGAGAACAACTCGGGGCGGGACCCCTTCCCCATCTTCCTCAAGCGCGGCCCGCTGCCCAAGGTGCCCGTCAAGACCAACACCACGCTCAACCCCAAGTACCGCAAGGAGCACTGCTACGGCCCCGGCGACTTCCGCCTCGGCACCTTTATCAACGTGCTCAACCGCGACTTCTACATCCACGACTGCGACAACTTCACCAAGGCGTGGTACCGGGACAACCTGGGCTACGGGGAGGAGGACCTCACCGCCGTGGACATCAAGGAGCCCATCCTGCCTAAGCCACGCGCTGCGCTGCCGCCGTACAACGGCTACGGCACCATCGAGGACTCGCTGCAGAACTGCCTCAGCCTGGTGCCCAAGCCGCCCAAGCGCGACCTGCACAAGCTGATGAACAAGGACAAGATCATCCTGCGCTTCGTGGCCAAGATTGTCGACACCGACACGCACAGGCACAGCGCCACGGACCTGGCCCGCCGCTTCATCGTGTCGTACTTCATGATGGACGACTCGCTGCTCATCTTCGAGCCGCCCGTCCGCAACACGGGCATCGCCGGCGGCAAGTTCCTGGAGCGGCAAAAGATCTACAAGCCGCGCTCGGAGGAGATCTACACGTACCTGGACCTGTACGTGGGCGGCACGGTGGAGGTGTTCAACCGCACCTTCGAGCTGATGGAGGCGGACGAGTACACGTACACGTACATGGAGAACTACAAGGACATTTTCGTCATGGCGGACACGGACGTGCTCATCCGGTCGCTGCGGGCGCAGGTGTCGGGCAAGGAGGACGCGGTGCGCACGGCGCTCATTGCGCAGGACAAGGCGGGCTCGGGGGCGCTCACCGGCGAGCAGCTGGAGGTGGCGCTGCGGGCCGCGGGGCTCAAGTTCACGCGGCACCAGGCCGTCAGCCTCAAGCGGCGGCTGGACGGGAACAGCACGGGGACAATCAGCATTGAGGAGTTCCTGGGGCTGTTGGGGATCAGGGGTTGAGCGGGGCGGAGCAGGGCGGGGGCAGACGGGGTGTGGGTACGGGCTGGGGGTGGGGGTGGCATGATGGGGCCTGGGATGAGCGGCGGTCGTGAAGGGCGTGTTGGGCGCGTCGTACGTTCGGGTTTGAGTTGGGTCGGCAGCGTGTTGAGTTTGAGGGAGCACGTGTCGGCTGCCGGAGGTGGGCTGCCTGGTGATGGCTTAACTCCGCCCAAGCTGCTTGGTACTGGCATGGGCTGAGACGACCAAGATTAGAGGCGCTGTTGCATATTGCATTGACAACGGGTGTGTGCGTGCGTGCTGACCGCATTGCTCCATGTGACACTGCATATACAGCATACAGGCCGTTTTAAGCATGTCTAGGCAGGCTAGGCATCTGACTGACCCGAAATGCACAATCTGACCAGTAGGCAGGAGGTGCGTAGGCAGGCCGAAGCACGTGTGGTTAGGGCATTGGTGATAACGACACCAACAGCCCCTGTCAGGTTTACCCGTTTTGCGTGGGTCTCCGCGCTGTTGTCCTGCAACGCATTGGTGCAAGCGTGCCAAGAAACCATGCCGTGATGCATGGTGAATACTGGTTGCAAGGGTGCTGGCCCGGACGGCTGTGCGGGCAATAGCGATGGACGAAGGCCGGCTGGGCGTGTAAGGAAGGATGGTGGCAGTGTCGATTCCTGGTACACAATTTGTATGGGACACATCACAACTGCACGCCACTTGCTCGCTCAGCCGCTTGCACACGCTTGCATTTTGCTAGTGCCCGGCTTGGCACGTGCTGCCCTAAGCGGTCGCACTACACACCGGTACTGTCACCGATATAGCTTAGCTGACTATGATTCAGCGTTTAACATAGCGCAAGATGCACATGCATCTGGGGCACAGCAGGCGCATGCATCCGATTATGGGTAAACAATCCAATGGGAGCCAATGGCAGCATGGGGCATGGGGTGCCCTTACAAAAAAACAGCCCAACAGCGCCCCGGCGCAAGTTCCTCAGCCATAAGCCACAACCGACAGGCCTAAATATCGAGCACAATGAGGCGTTCTCTGCCACCGTTAGCCTCTAGGGCGGCCTTCCTTGTGGTCGTTGTGGCCCTCGCCGCTGTCTCTGTCAAGCCAACAGAGGGCGCTCGCGCACTGACCCGCAAGGGAGCCCAAAGTAGGCAGATACGGTAGTTTTTTCTCACAATATTGCTCGTTGTCGGCGGTCATGTTGCGCTGCCAGCGAGCCTGTGTAGCTGCAGCCGCCCTGATTCGCCGCCAAGCGACCCGCGCATGCGACGCGCTCTTACCTTGCAGGCCATGATTTCAGCACACTGCGCCAGCTGCTTCAAGATGCTGGTGAGTACCGTAGCTTCAATACGCACCCTGCAGCGCACTGCGTACCACTCCCCTGCCGGACATTATGCGTTATGTCCTGCCTGCGTGGCCACATTGGAGCCCATTTTTTGCTCGCTTGCGTAGCTCCCCTTTTCGCCCATTATCAAAGCTTGCATTAGCCTGGCATGCACTGTTGTTGATAAGCCACTGGCTTCATTTGACGCGTTGTAGGTAGGCACGGCGGCGCTGTGCGACTTGGCATGTGCTTTGGCGTGCTGCAACACTGACCCATGGGTCACCCATCCCCCGTTCCGCAGGTGCCGACGGCGCAACCAACGCTGTTGACAACGGACAAGGTGCGCATTGGACTTGCCCTGTTCGTTTTGACATGATATGTACTCTTTGATTTGCAAGCGGCGGAGGCTCTACCCCTCCAGCCTATCATAAACGAGTTGCTTCCGGTTGCAACAGGTAACCGCAGCATCAGACTGTGCGAAAGCATACGGTATGCCGGTATACCTGCTCTTGTGACCCCTCAGGAGGTGAACTAGGCATAACGTCGGAGAACGTACCGGTAGATGATGGCGGCAGCGATGCGGAGCCACTTGGCCAGGAGGTGCAGACGATCGGCGGTGTGGTTGATGGCAGCACGAGTGATGCAGCAGGCACAACGACCACCGGCAGCAGCACCAACGACAGCGCTGTGGTGACCGACGCGACCGGCGCCCCTGGCCCTGACGGCACCACAAGCGCCACAATCCCTGGTGATGGCATCGGCGATACACCCATTGTGTCAGATGAGACCGGCTTGACTACTCCTGACGCCACCACCACCACCGCTACCCCTGGCGAGCCCGATACACTTGTGGTGGCTGATGGGACCGGAGCCACTGGTCCTGATGTCAACACAACCACCAAGGCCCCTGGCAACACGTCTGTGGTGGTAGACGGGGCCGGCGTTACCGCTCCCGATGCCAACACAACCACCACGGCCCCTGGCAACGGCACCGCTAACAACCAGACTGCGGTTCTGGTCCCCAACAACGTAACCACCCCCGCCATCAACCGTACGGGTACGGAGGCGCCAGAGGTCGTTCGCAATGGTGCAGACATCATCAACAACGCCCTCAACAACTCTACAACCGCCACAGCGACGGCCACGGTAAGGGCCCCTGTGTGCTAGGTGCGCTTACCGATGGGGTTCCTGACCATGACCATGACCATGGTTTCCTGTTGTGCCATGTCACTCAGGCACACCTGTATGGTGCATTAACTCCTGTGGGTGCCGTCTCTCCTTGTAGCCGTGTAGCCTTGGACTGCCGGGATACCCTGGATGCAATGTTTAACCACACTTTGTTGGGACTTGGGAGCCTGAGACACCTAGCAAGTGCCCCATTTGATGATTTTGTGTTCTATTGTTGACAGGCCGCCCACACACGCACTGTGCGCTTGCCCCTGAGCCTGCCGCGCACGTGTCCACCGCTCTTGGCCCACAGCACTCATGTCCTCGCATGCGTGCGCAGGACATCGCCAGCCAGTTCTCTGCCAACGCTACTGCCGCTGCCGCTGCCAGCTTGGTGGGCGCCGTACAGCAGGGCGAGGCGACGGCGGCGGCGGCAGCGCTCCTGGGGGCGGCGGCGGGTGGCAGGGTGCAAGCTGCAGCGGTGGCGGTGGCGACGGTTCAGGCAGCCCAAACCGATGTGCAGGTGAGCTCTTTAGTGCTTTCCTGCATACAAAGGTCAGCCTCAACCTTGGATAGCACGTGAAGTCCACGACATTCCTGCCTTCCATTCTTGCTCAGGTTCCACCTCTTCATATCAGCAGGGGGAGGCACACCAGGTCATATCGCGCGCTCCTGCTGCCCCCTTTCCGCCCTGGAACGTGCGAGCTGCATTTCGACGCGCCATGCATTCAACGCACTTTTTGTTGCCGGTGTGTTGCTTCAGCCCCTCACTCCCGCCTCGTTCCTCGCCCCATCAACTCACTTTCCCCCCAGGCGACCGCCACGGCCCTTGCCGAGTCCGCGGCGCTTGCGTCCCGCCTCAACGTCATCGACGTCTTCGCACAGGCGCAGGCCAGGGCTTTCGCGGCGGCACGCAACACGCCGCAGGCAACGCAGGTGGGAGGGGGTAGTACAATAGTTAGGAAACTACGAAAGGGGCTGGGCAACGCAGGTGCGGGTGGAAGCGAACGAAGGGGACCCAGCAGCAGAGCGATAGCATAGGGACCGGGAAGGTGAGGGAGACACGACGGTCAACTGCACATGGGCGCAGTACCGTTCGGTACGGGGAATGGGTTCAGGGCAACACGCGCGGGACTACTAGCGTGGGGTTGGGCCCATGCCAGCGCCCAGTGGCCACATGGGGTGCAGACGTATGGTAGCCGGGGTGCAGCCGGGGGCAACAGTCATGCGACTGCCTTGCATGGCTACGTAGTTTTCGAGCCGAGTGCACGTAGGGGGTGGTAATTGTGTTTTAAGCTAAAGCTGCATGCGTACATATGCACACTATGCTAGGCTTCGTGTTTAGCCGGGTTGATATGCACACCAGTGTACGACACGCCGTATGTAGCACACAGTAACTGTATTGATTTCTTTACTCTATACAGGCCTTCGCACAGTCCGTCGCTGAGGCGATCACCCGGGGAGGAGGTAGCGCAGCGCAGGCCTACGGAGAGACATTTGCGCAGGTAGGTACCCGTGGGGCTCGATTGCTACAAGGCGCCGCAGCCAGCAGCCGTGGACAGGCCCCCGCAGGTGACTCCTTCACCTTAGCACAGGTGCTCAAAAGGCACTGCAAGGCATGTGAAAGAAGTGGGGCGTTCTTACCGTTACTGTCAGCTGCGGCCTCGGCTTCGGGGCGTGTTGTTTCCCGATACAACGTGCCCACGCACGTGGCCACACGTGCCCGTCCTTGCTTAACCTGCACGCTCTTCCGTCCCCCCGCTGCCCCTCCCAGGCTGCCGCCGCCGGCGGCGCGCAGGCTGACGGCCTGGTGGCCGCCACCGCCGTGGCCATCTGCCAGGGGGGAGCCACCGCCGCCGCATACAGCGAGGCATACTCGGTGGCGGTGTCCAAAAACCCCGAGGGCTGCACCGTGCTCACGGAGGCCGTTGCACGTGCATCAGCGCAGTGCGGACCGCAAGGCGCGAAGGCAATCTCGGAGTCCAGCACCACTGTTCGGGTCCTCAACGACTGTGCTAAGCAAAACCGTCCTGTACTTGTTCCCGCCACAACATCGGGTGGTGCTGCTGGCGGTGGCACTGCATCGGCTGCTACAACCGCCCCTCCCTTCGGCTTCTTGAACTTTCCGCCCATTGTGATCCAGCCCGTCAGCTTCCCGGGTGTCCAACCGGTTGAGTTCAACGGCTGAAGAGCTTTGTGGCGTAGGTGCCAGCGGGGCAGGGGCAGGCAGTGCGCGGCCGATTGCGAGCGTGGGTTGTACGGCACGTGCTTGCAGCGTGCGGGGATGGCAACAACGTTGTTGCCATCCCCGCACCGTTAACGGTGGGCGATGGGCAGGTTGTTGCAGGACGGATGGCATCGCACGGTTTCTTGCTTAGAGGCGGGACACTTGGTTTCAATGTCCACGTTGTTGTTCTTTATTGCGTGCAGCGTGCTTGACCTGCTGCCAAATGGATGGTTGGATGCCGTTGGCAGCTGCCCTTGAGGTCTGCCCGGACCCACAGGGAAGGCGTGATGGTGGTAGGTGCCTGCCAGTGGATGATGAACCGTCGGGCATCAGCTGGTGGATGACTCCCA
>VFQN01005519.1_pt1 | contig 15393 bp, 17 predicted proteins | sample 3512371 | NCBI WGS metagenome assembly VFQN01 (sample SAMN10412370, study PRJNA504923) | tailings metagenome | isolation source: Replicate 2 from Balatoc abandoned mine | place: Philippines: Itogon, Benguet | collected 2017-08-28
CGCTGGCCTGTCCCTTCCCGTCTCCTTACCTGTAAACCTTTCCACAGAAAAAAAAGGGGTGACACGTGCTGGCGGCCTATGCTCCAAGACCTGTGCCTGCCCGTGCTTACATGTCCTGACGTGACTGCCTGTGGCAGACCAGCTGGTTGACTGCTGTGTACGCTGCAAACCGTGTTGGTGCTCGGCCCAGCAAGGTGCGCGGCCAGTCATTCTGCGTACTCATCAATCTGTGTTGCAGGTAATTGTCTCAGCGTGTCGGACAACAGGGCCTTCCCAGCTACAATCAGTTGTCAGGCCAGCTTTACGGTAGACTAACCAAATCAAAATTGCAGGCTACCGTGCGCTGGCACGCTCTTACAAGCCTGTGGACTTATCTGCTGGACACATCTCACCTTGATGGCTGCGAGCTTGCCTCCGGGGTCCGGCCTTGCGTTCCGCAGTGCGGTGCTGTCACGTGTCAGGTGCTGTTGCTGCCAAACTGCCAACTGGGCGTGGAACAACCTGCACGGTGGCTAAGTATATTGTGACGATCCTGGTTGATCCGCATACACGAAGCAGACCCCTATCAAGATTGTGCAGGCTGCAGTCGTCCATGGCACGTGTCAGTAGTCGGTTTCCCGCCATTTACCCGACCATCGGTACGAGATGATTGGGACGTGGCACAGAGCCTTGCCCGCTCACGAGACATTATACACACAGAAGCGCATTTGGTTCTTTCACGCATTGCCGGGTCGCGGACCTCTATAGACTTCGGCAAACGCGCGCAAAGAAACGACGCGACCCCGGGAAGCTCCTTGGCAACGATTTCCCACTTTGGGCAGCATGCTCATAGCCGCAAACGTCCTATGTGTTGACGTTAGTCCTCGTTGACCAACGCAGCTGCTGGAGCCAAGGAGGTGGGCTAAATGACTGCGCATGAACAAGGAACTTCCTTGATTACAGCGTGCTGAAGGCGAAATGACTGCTACTGTTTAGTCGAAAAGCCCAGGACAGGAACAACAGCGCGTTTTCCTTGCACCGCCACCGCCCGGCCGGCTGAGCTGGTTACCGATACCCCTCAGCAATCCCTCACGCTCGTCACCTTTTTGCTCTGCTGCACGCTGGGTCCCTCTAGGCACTCGGTCCCAGTTACCTTTCTCTGGTTCACAGCCGGCCATGGAGGACTCTGAGAGCGTGGCGCAGGCGTCAAGGCCAGGGCAGGGGGGCGACGGGAGGGAGGCCCCTGGTGCCCGGCTGGTATCGCCCGAAGCCTTCATGCGGGTGGTGTCTGTGGCCTGGAGCCACCTGAAGCCGCCCGCCCGCAAGGCCATCCGTGCCACCTGCCGCAGCGGGAGGCTGCAGCACGACAGCCTGCTGACCGATCTGCGCATCGTACTGGGCCAAGGGGGACCCCGGAAAAGGGGCACCCCAAAGGCTGTACGGCAGCAGCAGCAACGGCAGCAGCAGCAGCAAGAGCAGCAGCGCGAGCCTACACCACAGGAGCTGCGTGCTTCGCTGCAGGCTGTGTTGGGGCGGGGTGCGCGACTGCAGGCTTTGAAGGTGCGCTTCAAGGACGCCAAGGACGACGGCAGGCAGGCCCAACTGTGAGTTACTGGGTTTACGGCATCCCGGGTAGGGTGGTTATCTGGGCTAAAGGCTGTGGCCCGCGGCTATACCGGTAGCCTCTTGGTTCAGTGGCATGTGGTCTCATGTCATTTTGCACGTGTCACGACAGCGATGGGGAGGCATGGGCGTGGTTTCACGGTCGGTAAGTGGGCGAGGTTTGTTGCTGAGGCTTCAGGCGGCAGCTGCAGGGCGTGAAGGCACGTGCAAGCGAGGGCTCTGGGCCAACCGGCTGCATGTACACCGGTTACTCGTGCCTTCATTTAAACGGCGCCAAGGGTGGCCTCGGCCCCGCCGCCCCTGCATCCTACATCGTGTTGCACTGCGACAGAAGCACAGCGCGTGCACACCTTTGGCGAAGCGTTAGCTCCTGCATGGCTGCAGACACCGCTGCCACCTTACCCGTGTTGCCCCCGCGCGGCACGTCCTTCGCCACCCACAGGCTGACGGTGCTGGAGGCCTGCTCCGGGTGCCCCCTGGCCAGCCTGTTCCTGGAGGGCGCCGTCCCGGTCAGCAGCGTCGTAGCGGAGGCGGTGCAGGCGTGCTGCCCCCAGCTGTCCACCCTGCACTTAGCCCACAGGACCCTGAACCGCCGTGCCGATGCGCCGCCGCAAGGGCAGGCAGCCGCCGACTACGAGTGCGGCTGCGTGCAGCTGCTGACGCTGTGCGGGCCGCGGCTGACGGAGCTGCGGCTGCTCGGCGTGCAGCACTGGCTGGCGCTGCCGTACAGGGCCCTCCGGCGGTGTACGGCGCTAACCACCTTGGCGGTTGACGCGGGGCTGTACGAGCGATTCCTCGGCAAGACGGAGCCGTATCTTGGTACGTCTGCTGACGCAGTGAGGTGTATTGCATCACCGGCCGGAATGCAGCACAGACCCTGTACTAACACACATGCACGTGCCGACGCCTGACCTGAGCTGTCATGCCTTTTGAGTAGGCAGCGGACTGGCAGATGCTGGTACAGAAAGTACAGGACGTGGGTTGTCACGCACCTGCAGAGAGCCCTGCCCTGGAGGCGCACGTGTACGGCGAGGTCGCCCAGCTGACGCAGCTGCAGAAGCTGCACCTCTACACCAACTTCGATCCCAACGCATGGTCCCTCGACGCCATCCGGCCCCACGCCACCGCCGTGGCCCGCCTCAGCACCCTCACCGCCCTCACCGTCCTGGACCTCTCACCCTCCTGGTGCTACGAGGACCACGGCGGCAGCTGGAAAGCCGTGCAGGCGCTGGGCAGCCAGCTTGGCGCCTGGTGCGCGGTGCGGGAGGACCACCGCACCTCGCTGCTATCTGCCGTGCGCTGCATGCCGCAGCTGCAGCACTTTGAGTGCCCCATGTTGTGGCTGCAGCCCTGCGAGCTAGCCCCGCTGACCGCGCCCGCCAGCCTCAAAGTGGCAGGCCTGCTGCCACCAGCCGCGGGGCAGCAGCCTGCTCAGGGGCTGGGCGCAGGCGGCAGCACCGCACGGGCCTTGCCTCCGCAGCTGCGTTGGCTGGACCTCCGAGTGGGCTCCTCGCCCCGGGCCCTTGCCGCCCTGCAACCGCCTGCCTCGCTTACCTGCTTGCGCTCGCCGATGCTGCGCTTCGGGGTGTCCGACGTCACGGGCGTTGCAGGGCGGCTCCTGCCGGAGGCGGTGGCGGCGGTGGGCCGGGCGGTGCAGCTGCTGGTGGCCTACCGTGACCAGGCTGGCTGCACCAGCATCAAAATCGAGGGCGACGGGGGTCCCGGCCTGCTGCGGCCCCGAGAGGACGCGCTGACCGGTCACATCGAGTGGATACAGCAGCTGCAGGGCCTGGACGTGTTCCCGCTTGTCAAGCTGGCGCACATCAACTTCCGGCCCGGGGAGCTGAGCTGCCTGGGCCACACGCTGTGCAACCTACAGGGTGAGCGCATCCGGAGCAGAAGTAGTGTAGGTGTGCACTCAACTTGGCGTTCGGGGGCAGGTTGAACGGTTAGCTGAGACACGGTACGCAGTGTTGCACACTCGCTGCGGTGCAGTTGCAGTTGCAATTGTCATCACGCAAACGCATCGCAACACTACCTGCGGTGCCGTGCGCGCATGCCTCACTGTCCCGGCACCACACATTGCTGCCGAAGGGTGAGCGGCCCTACTGCACGTATGTACAGGCCTGCATTCGAGGAATTGCACAAACCATCGGTCCGGGAAACCAGGTCGTGACGCAACCCTTGCATCCATGGGCTCCCCTCCCGCCCGTGGGTTCGGCGTGCATGCAGGACTGGAGTTGCTGGGCTGTGGCTTTTCAGCGACCGCCCTGCCCCTGCTGCGCAACCCCATGCTCCAGCTCCGCACCCTCACTGTGGAACTGGACCATTCCGACGACATGGACGCCGCAGACCTGGAGTCGCTGCTGCTGCTGCTGTGCCGGCCGCACAGCTTTGCGGCCCCCCTGCAGCGCCTGACCGTGACAGGCTGCTGTGAAGACATTGACACGCAGGACTGCGAGGACTCTGTGCAGGAGCAGCTGCAGGTCGACTTTGGTGTGTCAGGCGTGCTGCTAGATGTGGGTTAGGCCCGGGGATCGGGCTGCGTCCTGGAGAGTTATGCAACAGGCTTGGCTGCCAGCACGTGCGGTGCGGTGCAGCGGCGGTGCGGGATGGCTGCCGAAAAGGTGGCGGCTCCGAAACGCGTGTGGTTTGCAGCTGGCACGTGGAAGCCTCGGTAGCTTGTGCTAATTTACAGCAGAGTTCGTTCGGCAATTGTGTAGCATGGGAGTGCGTGGATGTGCTTGCGGACGCACGTTGCATGCACCGGGTGGGTGCGGTTGGGGCTTGTACTCGCGGGGTTCGTGGGCGGGGTATGCGTAACACGCCGGGTCGGGGTGCTGTGTGCCTTTGGCTGTATGAGGCGCAGCTTGTGCATCCATCGTGCAAGCTGTGTTTGCAATGGAGTGTGTGTGGGGTTGCCAAGATAGAGTACCCTTGCACGCAAGGCGTGCAGCTAGCAGAACGACTAGGAGCTGGGACTGGACAAAGTACGGCTTGGCTGCACGAGTGCATGGGTCGCGTCCGCGTCATAGGGAGTTACCTTTGGAAAAGCTTACACCTTCAAGGGGATTGTCCAAGGACTGAGCTGGGGGTCTTGGAGTAAAGCCGCAAGTAGGCACCGTACGTTCACGTGCCCGGAAGTCTTTTGGCAAGGTATTTTGCTCAGTCGCACATTGCCTGTGTTATGCTGTAGCTGGGGATCATGTCAAGGGTGGCTTGTCCTTTATATAGCAAGCCGCCATGGTTGTTGTTCGTTGGCCATGAGTGGATTCGCTTGTACGGCCGAAGGTAAGACCGTGGGCGTGCGCCAACGGTTCAGCGGAGGCCCCAGCAAACGCTAGCTGCTCCGGCAAGGAAGGTCGTTGTGTTGTCGCAGGCACACTGTAGCTGTAAGGTATTTGTGGCTCCTGGCGCTCGGACGCTACGCCGCTTTCATGGATTTGTATTGCACTGTCACGGTGCCAGCCTGGTGCCAGCACGTGACTGGGGGCATGCGGAGTGGCGGCCATGCCACGGTGACCGTGCTCGATTGGGTGGAGCCGCTTGCGTTGTGTGCTTGCGACGCACTGGTGCTGGCCTGCGGCCCCGGGGGTCCTGTATTCGTCTGGTAGCGCAAGCCGAGAGGCAGGTAGTACGGAACCTCGTCCTGAGCAGGGGAGAGCCTCCCTTGTCCACATCCTCGTGTGCACAGAGGTTGGCTGCCGTCATATCTTTGATGCAAATCAATATTACAAGGTCCCTGGCCCATTGCTCTAGCCAACCCAGCGGCAGAGCTACACGGCTAGACGGAAGACACAATAGCGATGACCGCTTCACATCTGGGGGCGCCAACGCCAGCTCCAGGCAACAGTCTAGCTTAACCGACTTCTCAGTAATCGATGCCAGGCTTCTGTCGGCCACAAACGGGTCCCAAGTCTCTCAGAGCGAGCCTACTGCGAGCCTGCTGCACCAGGCCGCTGAGAGTTTTCCCTCCTTCGCTGCACGTCGAGAAGGTGTGCGAAAGCTGCCCTGATCAGCATAGGAGTGAGAGGTGCCTTGCTGCCGTGGGTCGGAACCAGGGGAACCAGGGTCCGAATATGTTGATGTCAACCGTCTACTAGTGCCGAGGGGCAGAGTTGCTTGATTATCATATCATGTGCGTGCATTGCCTCATAAACATGCTTGCAAAACAGTGTGAACGGTCTGGCAAGAACCCTAACCACGCTCCCTCTGTCCACGCCCTATGTCTTGTCCCTCCGCGCCGGACCGACAGGTACCTGCGATATGCACGAGACCACGTTCAAGAGTCTCAAAGAAAGCTACGAAAGGGCCCTGGTTCTGGAGCTTTCGGCGGGCGCTCAGTACCCAGACGCGCAGGCCAAACTGCATGCCGCTTACCGCCAGGCCCTGCGCACGGCTCTGCTGCTCCTGCTGCCGCCCTCCCACGCCTCTGAAGATTATCTGCTCCGGCTGTGGACCTATCGCCGCGCGCCTTCGCGGCCGCGCTACGACGTGTCTACATGGCAGCTGCCATGCGCCGAGGAGCTTGAAGCCATGGCGCACTGGGTCATGCACCCCGCTGCGGGCACACCTCCCGACGCCACGGCGCGTTACCTGTGCGGCAGAGGCACGGACCTCTCCGCCTGGAAGGTGACCCAGTGCCCGCCCCGCCACACCAGCGCCCCTTCCACCTCCCCACCACCTGCCCAGCCCACAGCCACCGCCCCTGCCACTGCCAGCATGCGGCCGGCCACCTACGCCGCTGCGGTTGCTGCACCGCTGCCTTCGGGTGCGCCAGCTGCTGCTCCCTCCACCGAGCGCCCGGCTCTGCAAGCCCCTGCGTTGCCTTCCCCGGCCCCAGCCCGGCCACCTCGTCCGAGCAGCCCGCTGCCGGTGCCAGCGGTTCGTGGCAGAGGTCCGGGTCCACGGCGACTGGACCCTCCGCCTCCCCCTCCTCCGCCTCCCCCTCCTCCCCCTCCCCTGGCACGCGCCCCGGGCCCTCACCTCCTCCAAACCCTCCTCCGCCCCTCACGCCGACCGCCAGTGGGCTCCCTGTCCCACCTGAGCCCCAGTCCACTGGGGCTGGGGAGGTCCCACCGCCGGTCCCGGGCCATGGCGCCCCGACCGCTGTTGGAATTGGGCAGTACCCGGGCCACGGCGCCCCGGCCATGCACTCCCCTCTGCACCGGCAGCTCTCCTTCGGAGCCTCCCACGCCTCCCTGCTGCCCATCCTCGACCCCGCCTTTGAGCTGCAGGACCTGCCCCTGCCCGAGCCGCCGCACTTCGCCCTGACGGCCGAGGAGCGCGAGGCGTCGTACGCCGTACTGTACGGCACGCTTGCCCTGCCGTGGATACGGGGCGAGGGCACCTTCGCCGAGGTCGTGAAGCCCGCGCACAAGGCCTCGTACCCGCGCACCCGCAGCGGGTGGTCCGTCCTGCAGGCCCTGCAACACTACTTCCGCATCCTGCTGTCCAAGTGGCAAGTGCACCACATGGGTGGGTGCCACCAGGGCTACCTGCAATCGCTGGAGGACGACCTGCACCGCTACCACGGCGTGGAGCTGCCCGCCTGCTGGTCGGTACGGCAGTACGTCAAGGGCCGGTACGGCATGGGGGCGCTGAAGACCGTACGGGAGGGGGAGTGCGCGGACGCCCCGGCTGTCGACGAGAACCACCGCGCACCCAAGCCCACCCCCTACGATGCCATTTGGCTCGTCTCGTTCATGAAGGAGCTGGTGGTGCTCACCGCCAGCGGGGCGGGGCAGGGGGAGGGCCAGGGCCTGTGGGCAATGGCCGTGGCCCAAGGTGGTGACGGCCAGGGGCAGGGCAAGCGGGAGGGTGGGGGCTGGGGCGGAGGGTGGGGACGTGTGCGAGGGCCCCATGGCGGGCCCGGCTGGTCAGGCCATGGCGCCTCCAGCTGGTGTGGTGAGTGTGGGAAGCGGGGCGAGTGGGGAGGGCTCGTGGGGCTCGGCTGGCGCGTGCACGCCCCTGCCGGGCGTTGGCGCATTGCTCGCGTTGCCTGTGCAAGTGCCTACGCCTTTACCCTTTGCTTCCAGTGGGGAGTGCAGCAATGCCCCTGCTGAGCACATGGGAGCTGTGGGCAAGTCGGCCCTGACAGCCTGTGGGCCTGTCGCCTGCTACACCCAGTCATTCCCCTGTCTTGGCAACCTGGTCTCCGACACGCCGGGCTCCCTGACAGGGCTCTCGCCCTGGCCTGGAGCCGGCACCCTGCCTGCGAGTGGTGGCCTGTCGTGCGTGCCTGCCGCTGCAGCATCATGGAATGCTGCAGCGCTGTCCGCCTCCACCACCACCAACACTGACGCTGCCCCTCACGGTAGGTGTGCGAGCTTCCCCTGCTTCCCGCCAGGCATCTTACCTCCCCCCGTCAGCGGAGCCCCGGCAGGCCCTGCCGATGGAGACCATCATCACGGCATGGTGGGCGGCCACGGGCCTCCACGCACCCCCGCCTGGCCGGACTTGCCTCCGCCTCCCGTCAGCGGAAGCCCCGTAGACGGTGGCGATGAACACCACCATCACGGCATGGTGGGCGGCAGTGGAGCTCCGGCCTTCCCTCCCCTGCCGGGCATGTCTCCCCTGCCCGGCATGCCGGCACCTCCCATGCCCAGCCCCCTGTTGCTCAGCTTCGGGCCCATGGGGTGCCTGCTGGCAAGCGCTGGCGGCGGTGGACAAGACGGCCTCAGCGTGGCGCCCGACGATGGGCGTGCACGCTCCTCCACCTCTGCGCCATGCAGCACATGTACGGAATCCCAGCCAGGCAGCGCTGGCGTTGGCGGCGGCAGCAGCGGCTACCCCACGCCTCCCGGCCTCAGCCAGCGCCTGCCAGTGCCAGTGCCCGTCCCGGTGCCCGTCCCGGTGGCAAGCGGCGTGCCGCTGACCTCGCCAAGCTGTTGGGAAGACGAAGGCCCTGCCGTGGCCGTGACCGCGGCGCCCTCCCAGCAGCACCAGAACTGCGAGGCCGTACTGCCAAGGAGCAGTAGCAGCGACACGGACCCAATCGAGCGGTACGACATGGTCGTACAGGACGATGGGGGGCGGCTGCTCGTACAGTACGGCGGGCAGCGCTACGACATGTGCGAGCTGTTCGGCACCCAGCCGGAGCTGGTCAGCATGTGCAGTGGCACGGCTGAGGGCGATATGGGCCACGTGTGTGTTGTGGTGCGCCGGTCTGTGGCCGAGCGCCTGCTGGAGTTGGGGCTCCTGGCCGCCTCAGGGCGGGCGGTCGGGGGCGAGCTGCTGGCCGCCCCACGGCGGGCGGTCGGGGGCGAGCTACTGGTCAGCCATGGCGCTGCCAGGTCTGTTGCTGCAGCTGCCGTGGTCTTGGCGGCGGAGCAGGACCGGGTGGAGCTAACGGCGGGAGCCGAAGGTGCTGCTGCTGATGCTGGTTGTGAGGGTGCAGAGGAGGGGGCGGGGGAGGGCGTGCTGAAGGAGTGCCTGATGCTGTGCCGCCCGCGTGCATGAGGGGGGATGAGGAGGTTGCCTTTGTAGCGATGCCCCGGGGGTTCGGCACAAGGATGTGTTGGGACCACATGGGACAGCGGTATGGGTGGCCAGGGGCGCGCGGTGGAGAGGGGACACGGGCCTGCACAGTGAGCGCAAGGGTGTTCGGTGGGGCATGTGCAGTATGGGGCATATGCAAACAGCACCCTGCACTGGGCACCTTGTCGTTGTCAAGGACGCTGCAATGGTGCGACGCCTGCTTGCAAATGTACGGTACGTGCCGTGCACTGCACTCGGCATGAGCTTATCAAGCTGAGTGGCCTGCTGGGTGTGAGCGCGGGACCTGTGGCCAGGGTCATGTCCGGCGTGGCGCAATCTGCATCGTGTTGCATGAGCTGGTACGACGGTGCGGCCTAATGCAAGTGGTCGTGTCAAGTGTGGCATGACCTCGGTGCGCTGCTAGCATGTGGTGGAGTGGCCTTGGCGGCACCTGGCGTGTCAGGTGGCACGGCAGCGCTTTCCTTGCGCATGATTAAATGGTAGAGCAGCACTGCGGCACCTGGTCGTGTCCAGTATGGCACGGCCTTGGCATCCCCGTGCTAGAGCTTGTCGTGTGACTGTGGAAGGGTCAGTGTCCAAGGCGGCACGATCCAGCTCCTTACCGGCAGGACCAGGTGGCCTAAGGCAACAACATGCTTACGGCAGTATACGCGTGTACCGTGCATGGTCGGGTCAAGTGCCGGCGTGGCCTGGGTGTCCTTTGCTCAAACCTGTCGGAATGGTTGCGGAGGGGTTTGTGTCCACGGTGGCACGACCCGGCTCCCTATGGGCAGGATCCGGTGGCCTATGGCGACATGATTAGCACACGGCAGCATACAAGTATGCGTGCCGTACATTGCCGTGTCAAGTAATGGCCTGGGTGTCGTATGCCAGAGCCTGTCCCAGTGGCTGTGGAGAGGTTGGTGTCCATGGCGGCACGACCCGGCTCCTGGTGAGAGCAGGACCCGGTGGCCAAAGCCGACACTAATTGTACATGGTTACCACACATGTCGACTGCAAGGCGAATGGTGATGCGTCGAGCGACGTGCCGGATATCGGCATGTGCGTAGGGCGTACAATGTGTCGGACTTGCATTTCTTGCCAGATCCACAGCAGTACACGTTTACGTGTTGCACTGCGTACCACTACCGTATGCGTGTGATGGCAGTGCCGGTGCAGTAGTGAAGGTGGCTGTAGTGTTTGTGCCGCAAGCGCAGGAGGCGTTACTCGGGTACTGATGCGTACCGTACAATACCGGTATCACCACATGGACTTCAGATCACATGGCTGTAATAAGGTTCTCCTGCAGTATGTACGTCTCGCGGTTTGCTCGTTCCGGTGCACAAGATGGGCTGCATTGGCTGGGCCAGGGCTTCACTTCACAGGTGCTGCTTGTGCTCCTCGCATCCTGGGTACGGGTTACAGCGTTACACACAAAGGACCGAAGCTGATACCAGGTTGAGGATCACGGCACTGAATTCCAGGGGCGCACAGGGCCCACAATAACACAGCTCTCGTTGCAGCGGTATGGTACCACGTGTAGGTAGGGTTTGTAGTCATTGTAGCGCAGGGGGCGATCGCAAGAGCTCACATGTACTGGTGCTGGTTCGTAGGTTCGTGGCCCCCAGGCTACTGTTGCACACGCATGCCGCGAACTAACCCAGCAGCTAGCATGTAAGATTACTAGCAGGCCCTGCCGTACAGTCCCTCACGCCAACCATTGCAGCGCTAAGCCACGTGTTAGGTCTGTGTGTATCACCAGCGGAGGTGCTGCGGCGGCTGGTGAGGCTGGAGCTAGCAACATGTTGGCCGTTGAATCCGTCGGATGCGAGGATCCAAGCTGGTTATTGGTTATTAGGGTGTGGTGTCTAACAGCGCGCGGGCGGTACATCACTCCCCAAGTGCCCATGGGGCAAAAGGCAAAGAGCACACGTGTTGTGGCGTGCAGGCAGTCGTGGGCTGTCAGGGTCGGTGCATAGGGGTCGTTTTGGGCGCTGTCGGCAAGGGTGTGGGCATGGGGTCGCCGGACTTCCAATGTGGCCGTGCATGTCCATGCGCAGTCCATAGAATCTTGCATGTACATCTTATGGCGCCGGGTCCGTCGAGGCAGCTGGCTGGTTTCTTGGCACGGCCCGGCGGCCGGACGTCACGTGGCTGCTGGCTGGTAGCTCATGCCGCATGCATGTACGTTAAGATGGTGACGGGCATGTGGTGTGGGTTTGAGACGACTGGCTGCCATGATTCTGCGTGTAGATGCACCGCTTGATGCGCGCTAGCTGGTGCAAATGTGCCGTGGTGGTAGCCCTGACCCTAAGGGGCGGGGGACCGGACGGCTACCTCCTGTTGGCCCTGGGTGGGCACGACGGCTACACTGGGTGTTAGCGACGGAGGTGGATGAAAGAACATGTGGCAGATGGGGGCTCTGCATGTAGGGGTCAGCTACATGATGCTGGCACGGCAGCCAGGTTTGGTACGCTAAGCAAGGTGCACAAACAACGCATGTGGGCGCCTGATGTCCCAATGGGCGCTCAGGCGTCCAGGTCGGGCCTGCTTTGTCGTACGGGTGTGACTCCATGACATGTGGGTACGATGCTGTCTGTGGCGCACAGGTGCACAGCTGCACAGGTGCACAGCGCGCACAGGCGCACAGGTGCACAGGCGCACAGGTGCACAGGTGCACAGGTGCACAGGTGCACAGGTGCACAGGTGCACAGGTGCACAGGCGCACAGGTGCACAGGTGCACAGGCGCACAGGTGCACAGCGCGCACAGGTAATGACTGCCTTAGCGAGGCACCATCTCTTTGCTCCCCAGTCGACATGCATGGAAAAGACGTATAACCAATGGTCCATGGCAGCGGGCCAGCGCAGAGCCCCTCCCTTGGCCCCTCCCTTGGGCAAGCGCGCCAGTACTACGTACGTACGGTCCTGCACCGCTCTGTGCGGGTCGTTGTCAACGCACGCAGGAGGATACCGGTCGCAGCGGTTGTGTGTTGGTACCGTACCTTGACCTGCCAATGCTTGTCGTAATGCACAGCATGGTGGAAGCGCAAGGCAAACCCCACGGCTCCGCACAGATGGTGCCGATAAAAAGCTTGCGTGAGACTGTACCTGGCTTTACCTACTGCTGTTGATCCACCCTTCACGCGCCATGCAGTCCACATGGCCAGACTGTCCTGCCCCGTTAGTGAAAGTGGCACTTGTCAGGCACGCTGGCTTGCACTAGGGCGCGGATGCATGCACACCCTGCACATGTTCAGTAACGGAGCACGACAGCCCAGCTGATCGCTGTGTACCGTACAACCTGGTGGCAGGTACACCTAGTCCGGAAACGTCTTGCGTGTTTCAACAAACGAGCATGGTTGCCTGCCGATCAACACCATGAGACGGTTCCGTCCGTGATGCTAAGCCAGGTTGTAAGTTCTCGCAGGCAGCTGGCAACATGGCTCTCGTACCGTACCAATGCTGGGTACCCACCAGTCCGCCAGTACCGTACACGTGCACCCTGCCGTACCGTACCTAAGTGAACTCCAAGCCATCAAGTAGCACAGTGTCAGCATACCTACGACAGCTACAGACTCAACAGTAGTAACATGGACAATTACGATCGATTAAGATCGGTCAATTTGTAGTGCATATTAAGGCCATGCCAGCCAAGTACAAGATGACATTGCACGCTGCTGGAAGCATAGAGCGTCGGTGCCACCTGGGCACCTGTCCACCGTTGACCCTGGCAAAATGAATTAAACAACCAAGATCTCCCCATGCCAGTCAGTCCGACAAGCTGTGGAGAGTTTGCTGCATCACTGCGCCAGCGCCTCTTCAAGAAGCGGCACCTCCTACTCACAATGCACTTCCGCATCTGTGGTGGCACAAGACACGTGTCCCTGACATCAAACCGTCCGTTCGCGACCGGAAACAGGCCGCTTCAGGCCAGCAGGGCACCACATTTTGCCCGCGAGTGCAAGCTCCTACCACCACGCGACCCCGGCCGGCCCCTTATCTCCCTCCGCCGCCGCCACGCCGCTGCCCCCCGCGCCCCCCACTGCAGGCCCCTGCGCAGTGCCCCCGGCCTGCTGCGGTGGCAGCCCGCACCCGCCACCCCCGCTCACACCCTTGACCGCCCCCTCCTGCCCACCGCCGCCCAGCATCAGCAGCTGCTGCAGGCCCGACATGCCCATCGCGTGGCAACTCGCCCGAGGCGGCACAGTGCGAGCCTGTACACCCGCTACCGGGGCCGCTACCGGGGCTCCCCAGACGGCGCCGTGAGAACCCCAGGCGGCAGTGGGCATGGCCGTCGTGAAGGGGCCCGGCATGGGCCACAGCGAAAGCACAGGCTGCTCGAATGGCTGGTGCCGCTCCGGCGGCACCTTGGCCAGGGCAGGCGAAGGCAGGCGACCACCCCTGGCCCTCCTGCCGTCACGGCTGCGGCTGCGGCTCGCGCTGCGGCTGGAGCTCCTCCCCTCTCCCCGGCCCCGCTGGCCGGGCCCCTGCCTGCCCCTGTCCCGCCGCCTGTCTGTGCTGCGGCTGCGGAACCTGCGACGGACTGGGCTGAACGACCTGCCCTTGCCAGCGTTCCTTCCGCCCGGCGAACCCCGGCCTCGCTCCTGGCTGCTGCGCCTGTTCGTACCGCGACCGCCCTCAGGCTCGCTGTCACTGGCCCTACCCCTGCTCCATTCCCTATCCCTGAGATGTCTACCAAGACTTCGCCCTCGGCTCCGACTCCTGCTGTGCCGCCGCCGCTCGTGGTACGCCCGACTGCGGCTGCAACTGCGGTCCCGGCTGCGGCCACGGTCCCGGCTACGCTCCCGGCTGCGGCTGCGGCCGCGGTCCCGGCTGCTGCTTGCACTCATGCCACGGAATCCCTTCCGCCCTGCGGCTCCTTTACGCGTATGCCCGCGGCCGGGGCTCCTGCCTCGGCCGCGGGGGCTGCTGCTCCGGCCGCCGCGCGAGGTGCCAGTGCGCTGCCCCTGCTGCCGCAAACCAGCACTTGCCTGTCGTGGCTGGGGTGCTGTGGCGCTGGGCCCTCCGGCTGGGGGGAGGCACGCGCCTACACCCGCTGCGGCGACAGCGCTGCTCCGCCCTGCCATGGCTGCGTGGACCTCCGCGGCATGTGCTGGAGCTTGGTCAAGGCCACAAACCGGAGCCGTAGCTTGCAGCAACAGCTCGTGCAGCGGCGGTGGCGGCTTTAATGTCCCCGGCCGTAGCGGAGGCTGGGATTGGTTCAGATTCACACCAGCGGACGGTTGCGGTTGGGCTTGGGAATTGGGTCCTCCACCACTATCGCCGCGGCCCCAGAACAGGTTCTCCCCCACCAGCCCCTCGTCCTCCGCCACCTCCCACACCTCGGCGATGCCCCGCCACCAGTCCGCCCCGTAGTCCCGCAGCAGCTGCTCCCCGGAGGCGATGTCCCGCAGCGCCACGAGCACAGGCAGCACCAGCCCGCGCACGGACACGTGGACGATCTGCAAGGGCGGGAGACGGCGGGCAAGCACCAAGCGCAGGATATACCTTGACTGTATCGTGTGGGCTCTGGGCCATGTGTCATGCCGGCAAGCAGCTGCTATACGTGTAGTGCGTGCTAAGGCGTGGACAGTGATAATGTCTTGGCCCAGGGCCAGACGGCAAGGGGCAGCTTACCCCGCAGTTGGGCTGCAGCTGCTCGTGCGTGGCCCCCACGTCGTTGCCTTCCTGCCAGGCCCGTGGGTTGACCCGTGGGTCGTTGGCCAGCGCACCCAGGTTGCCGTAACCCACACAGCACAGCACGGGGTGCGCGGGGCCGCCGCCGTCGCCTGGGGAGCAGTGGGGGGGGGCGGGCCGTCAGCACAGGTATTTAGGTCTTACAGACTGCGCGTGCACAGTATGCCATCGCGCACAACGGACACGTGCAAGCAGTAGTTGTAAACGAGGAACAGCTGTACCAGACCTTCAAACCGGATGGCACTCTTCACAGACGCTCCAAGGGCTGTTCATCGCCCCACAACACAATCAATGGTTTCCAGCGTGATTCGTGTCGGTTGGGTATTCGGCGCCTTGTGCAGCGAAGAAGCACTGCCATGCAATGGCAACCGTCCGCGACGCGGCCGCTTCAACACCTTTTGCTACCTTACCTGTAATTGCCCCCTCTCCTTCCGCCGGCCCCTCCTCCACGTGGTACGGCATGCAGTAAGACGTCGCCAGCATCTTCCAGCCGTACGACACACGTGTCGTGCTGCCGCCGCCGCCCACACGCTCCCGCAGCTCCGCCCGCACGCCCTCCCCGCAGTCCCGCCACCCCAGGGACACGAAGCGCTCCGCGGCGGCTGCCGGCATCA
>VFQN01005520.1_pt1 | contig 15392 bp, 20 predicted proteins | sample 3512371 | NCBI WGS metagenome assembly VFQN01 (sample SAMN10412370, study PRJNA504923) | tailings metagenome | isolation source: Replicate 2 from Balatoc abandoned mine | place: Philippines: Itogon, Benguet | collected 2017-08-28
CGTGCACCCAACCATGCCTTGCCCAACCGCCAGACCATTCCCGTGGAGTGCCGCCAGATGCCCCATGCCCCACCTCCCCGTACCCCATGCCCCCAGGCGCACGCACACCGTAAGCTGCACACCCTCCGGCCCCACCCGACCCTCCGGCTGCACCCCACCCTCCGACCTGCTCCGACCCCATTCTCCGGCCCCATCCCCGCCGCCACCCGTCCCTGCTCACCCAGACCGGCTCCGCCCACAGCTTCGGGTCGGGGTCCATGTCCTCCATGAGCAACAGCTTGGCGTCGCACCGGCCCACCAGCAACTGCACCTGCCGCGCCTCCGTCTGCCCGGGCTCCCGCAGGTCCATCAGCCACACCACGCCGTCTGCGCGCACCTCCACGGGCCGCACCAGCGTGCCCCAGCGCTCGCGCCGTGGCAGTCCCATGGCCAGGTTCAGGCCCTGCCGCGCCGTGAACAGGTTGACCGGCTGCCACTCGTACACTTTGCAGCACAGACTGTAGCCCGCGGTGGGTGACGCAGGCAGCCACGCCGACTCCCCAGGTCCGTAAGTGTCGCTGCACCAGATCCACACCGTGCCTGCGGAAGTAGTTGCGCCAGGGGGCCGCGGTCGGTTAGATGGCCCCGCAGCCTTGCGGTTCAGGGCGCGAAAGGAGCAAGGCTGCAAGCGACAAACGCACTTGCTGGGTACAGCAGAAGCACGCGTATGTATGTCAGAGCTTAGTAAGCGCACCAGGGTCCCTGCAGGTGTGGCCCCATGCACGTTCATGTCCTGTCAAGAGCTGCCTAGTGGTCGGCAGGGGCTGAGCCAACTGGATCGTTCTCCCCTTGCGCTGTTTGTATGCCAGTGACAGGTGGACATGTCCTGAACGAACGGCAAGTCGGACAAGCGCCAGTTCACTAAGCTTGCACCCCGCTTGCTAGCTACCGCCCAGCTACCGTCGGTCTACAGCTGCATCACTTCACAAACTTGCCATTGGAACCTGCATCCTCGGGCAGTTTGAGACCACCATCCCACGGCTCTTCCGGGAGGCCGATCCAGTGTGTTCCACGCTCCAGAAAGATAGACGTCTCCTTGCTCCCCCTGGCCCCTTGCAAGGCGGTCAGCTCCCAGCCCTGCAGCTCCCAGTCCTGCTGGCTTCCGGGCTCCCCTTGGCGCTCCTCCGCCTTGATGCTTCCAACCACGGGCGCGCCGCTGGTGAGGGACATCTCCAGGTGCACCAGCTGGAAGCGGTTGCCCCGGCCTGTGTCGTACTCGGCCTGGCGGCCGCTGGCCCACTCCACCACACACGTGTCACCCAGGCCGCGGCTGGGCTGGAGCACGCCAACCTACACCAGAGCAGATGGCAGTGGTGAAGGCATGCTGCTTTTGCCAACATAGAATCTGACATCTGAGCATCAATTGGCCCAGCAGAGGATCAGCGTACCCCTCACCTCGCCAGACTCCATCGCTGCGCCGTCCTCGCCGCTAGCCACGTCGTACCCCCGGCGCACCAGCATGCCCGGCGCAGCGGTGAAGCGCGTCACGGGCACGCCCTGCCGCTGGGGGTGGTACGGCAGGGGCTGCTCGGCCAGCGCCGAACGCACGTACACGTCGGTGGAGCAGGGGTAGCATGCGGGGAACGGGGCAGCAGCACAGGAAGAGGTCAGTTTGGGGAGGGCCAGTAGATTCTTGGTCCTCCATTTGCAAATGCTCATGCGGTACAGGTTGCACTGCACGCAACAAGCTCGGCCTGTAGTTATCGGAAAGGGAGAAGCTCCGGCATGCAGACGAGGGCACGGCTGCGCGTACGGCAACCACTACTGGGTGCACTCTGCATGCTTCACAGACGCAGTTGCACAGAGCAGCTGCACAGTACGCATCACACTGTACTTGACGAAACCAACGCACCCACCTGCCTACGCCTGGCGGTGGAGCTTAGGTCGCGCTCATCCGCCACCCGCTCTAGCACGCCTGGCCACTCACACCACCAGCAACGAGAACACCAGTTGTAGCCCTTGGATGGGGGCTTCAGGGTCCAAACCTGGTGGGACGTGTACGTGCGGCGTTGTGCTCGACCAGCTGTGAGGCGTGTGGGTAGTGGCGAATAAGCCCCGTCCTCCCGCACACAAGTCATTGTACTGCACTATTCGTCCTTATGGCCCCCTGGCTCTCCGGACGTACCCCATTGGGGTCTGTAACTGTAACTGTTAACAGCATTGGCACAACCGGTAGTGCGGGGGGTGCGTTTCTCCAAAGCATGCAAAAGTGAATGAAAGGGGTAGGGACGCATGCCTGCTTGCACTAGCCAGGAGAAGTTAGCTGGTGGTCGCGTACAAGCCCCCGAGCCCGCGCAGCTGCGCAGCCGTGCAGCGGCGCAGGCGTGCTGGCGTGCGTGGTGATTCCCTTTACGGCACCAATGTCTACGGCTACGCCGCAGGGAAGCCTACCGGTATACCCCGTAGGTGGCTAGTTGATCGCGTCCAGCCGGACTTCATTATGAAAACGACACCATCTCGCCAATTAAACTCTCAGTCTGGCCAGGTCTGGCTGTGCACACTGCCAGGATATCCCTTCAGGTGCTCCACGGCCAGAGACCGCGGGACTCCGGACAATAATCTATACTGGCTAGCTAGCATGCCACAATGCACGCACAGCTGTTCATGGTGCCAATAGCTCGATGCACCACGCCCGTACGTGCACTGCAGTACAGAGTACACCATTCCTACTTTGAGCCCGAACGCAACACACTGCTGTTTGGTGAGGGCGCACCTTGAGTCGCGTCCCGCCGTCTGCTGAGGCGAGCACCACGCCTTCCGCCCCAGCCGAGATGACGTCCTCCCAATGCCTCCCGCCACGGCTGCGGGGGATGCGCACCTCCTCCCTCACGCGCACATAGTCCAGCAGCCGGGGTGGGACAGACTCGTCTTGCTGCTGCTGCTGCTGCTGCTGCTGCTCCGCCGGCCTCGTCGTACCTGTCCCAGTACTCCCAACCGCCGGCTGCCTGCATGCCACTGGATCACCATGGCTGCTGGCCGCTGCTGACTCCTCCCTTTCCCCCAGCCGTAGCCCACTGGCCGGCACATCCGGCGAGCCACCTTCTCCACCCTCTGCCGCCGCTGCTGTTTCCCGCTGCTGCCCGGGTGCCAGGGTGGCTGCAGGTGGCGCAGGTGTGTCCAGTCGTTCTAGCAGCTTGAGCAGCAGCTGCTCCTGCCGCTGGGAGGACGCCAGCAGCAGCTGCCAGTTGGCCTCCTGCAGCCTCTGCTGCTCCTCGTGCTGCTTCCGCTGCTGCTCAAGCAGCTCTCGGATGCACGCCAGCTGCTGTTGCTGAGATGCCGCAGCATGCTCATGCTGCTTGCCTAGCGCAGCGTGCAGGGTCTCCCCGGGGGCGCTGACCAGGTCCGCCTGCTGCTGCTGCTGCTGCTCAGTCGTGCGGCGCTCTCGCTGGTCGGACCACGCAGCCTCAAGGAGCCACCCGAGCTGCATCGCCAGCTCAGGCTGCTGCTGTTTGAGAGCCTCGCTCTGCTTTTCCAGACCATCGACGAAGGCCCTGACCAGCTCAGCCTGCTGCTCCGACGTGGCTAACTGCTCCCTTTGGGCGGCCCCCAAGCTCTGCGCCTGCATGCATAAATAGCGACCGAAGACACCTAAAAATATGAACATATCATGTTGTTGCAAAGCTCCCGGAAACACCGCGGTCCGTTACGCGCGGTCCGCTCTGTTATGTCGTCGGCGCAAGCGCCCGCCGGTAAACGAGCCTACCGTGTAACTTTCCAGCAATGATAGTAGTGCCTCCTTCAGGGATGGTGTCAGCAGCTCCATCGCTTGCTGCCGCTCGATTGCTTGCGCGTCGGCGACTGCCTGAGCGACACCGGGTCCAGCAACTGCAGCTGTGGGCTCCCTGTCGCAGTCCCCTCCGGCCCTGCTCCCTCCAACACCGCTGCTGCCTGTGCCGCTGCTGCAGCGCACTGTTCTGCTGCCCGAGGGCTGCTGCAGCTGCCCGAGGGGCCTTGCCGGAGGGGCTGCTGCTGCTGTGAGCAGGGGTCGGAGGGCGCTAGGAGGCCGGGCACACCGGCCGACCGCTGCACACCGGTGGGATACAAGCAAAGCCCGCATACTTCAAGTATACAGCTGTAATAGGTATCTGAATGACAGTCTGATGCAGTTAGATGCACAAGCTTGCCATGCGCAAGCTTGCCGGAGCGTACGGTACGGCAGCAATCAATGCCGTACGGCCAATGCCGGGGCACGGCGGCAAGGGACTCCCCAACATGTCCTCAAGTACGGTAGCCTGCTCCCGTGGCAATGCGGCTGGCACGCGAGGCCTGCGGGGCGGTCATGTGAGCGCTATCGGTAATTGTTGGAGCTGGTTGGAGTAAACGTTGCGCTGCAGAGTCGGGTTTCCCACCCTGTGACGTGCTGCGGGCTGGTGCCTTCACGCATCATGGCCCTTCCCGGAGGAGGCTGTGGGCCCGGCCCGAAGGGAGTGCGAACTGCACAGCAGCTCCTGTTGCTACCCTGTTGCTACCGTACCGGCTTACGGAAGCCACATGACATTCCAGCTGCTGCAGGCAGAAGCCCTAGTAGTAGTAGTAGTAGTAGTAGTAGTAGTAGTAGTAGTAGTAGTGCCTGGGACACATGCGTGTCGTGCACACGTGGCAAAGAAGCCGGACAGAGCAACCAACCTTTCCACTCCAGTCCCGACCTAGCGCATAGCTCCGTCCAGGAGTATGAATATCTTTGCAGCACCTGATATAAAGAGGTCCTTCAGTGCGTTGGCACAGACACTACGGCACAACACCTGCAACTGCTTGTGTGCGGGTGTGCGTCTAAAGTGTGCGTCGCTCGTCCCAGCTCGTCCTTTTTTTTCTTCTTGAGAAGGTTACAGGGGCTAGGAATTCGTCCGTGAACGATGTTCCAGCTAAATGCACCAGGCTTCCAGGTTGCGCTGCCAAACACTCCTCTACTGATACCGGTATCGCACATCTACCTGTACTGCGCTGCAGTAATATGGTCCCGTTTGCCAAGCCTACACCACATCACCCATGCTCCACCACTCCTCCACGGCACCGGTACACGCCACTCGTGCATTTCGCGCCTGCTGCTGCAACGCTAGTTCCATGCCCCACACAAGCTCGGGGGCGGGAGTTGCCAACCAACCGAAAGCATGCCCGGCGCTGCTCCTCAAACTCATTACTGATAACCGGCACCGAACAGCTTGTTGCTGGGGTGCGGGCGCCACATCCCTCCTCCTTCGCGTGGCACACAGCAGGCTGCTCGTCCATGGCCCGCAACCCGACTTCGATGGACACCACGCACGTTACGGCCCCACATCCCCGGCCGAATATGCTGCACCAAGGACACCATCCAACTCGGCCACCAACCAACTCCCGCCGCCGCTAACCGCCTTGACACCATCTTACAGCTACAGGCCCCTCATCACTGGCCGCAAATCCGCACGCTCTATCATGGCCATGATGCGCTCCGTACCCGCCGCCGAGTTGCCGCCGTGCCGGGACGCAAACACCTTGTGCTGGCGCCTGCGCTCCTCCGCCTGCCGTTTGTGCTGCTGCTGCAGCTGCTTGTGCGCCAGGCGGCAAGCACTGGTGCAGTAATTGGGGCTGCCGGCCGCCCCTATCACCCCCGCCCCCACGCCCAGCTGCACCTCCACCTCCGAGTCCCCCTGCAGCTGGGTACACAGCGGGTTGGAGCAGGTGGGCAGCAGCGAGGCAGCCTCGCAGGGGGCCAGGGGCAGCAGGAAGGGCCAGTAGGTCTTGATGACGGCCTCCTCGCCGCCTTGGCTGCTGCTGCTGGATGCTGCACTCCCCACATTACCACCACCACCCGCTGCACGGCCCCTAGAACCCTTCTGATGCTGCTGCTGCTGCTGACTCTCGCCAAGCAATGGCGCCGACCACCACTCCTCCGCCTCCCACTTGCCCGTTACGCAGGTCCCCATCCAGTTCACCACGCACACGTCCCGCTGCAGCAGCCCCCTGCAGCTGGCCACCGCCCGCATGTCGCCCCGCTGCCACGCGCCCCTGCATGCCGCTGCCGCCTGCTTCATCATCTCCGCATTGAAGGTCATCAACGCCCGCCACAGCTCGTCCTGCTCCGGAGTCTTGTCGCCACGCCCCACCTCTTCGAGCACCGTGCTCAGCCGAGCCAGCACCGGCAGCCACCGCGGCAGCGCGAAACACCACAGCCGCAGCAGCTGCTGCTCCGCCGGAGACCGCCCCGCAACAGTGCTGCCCGCCTGGTCCACGGCCACCCCTCCAACGCAGCCCTGCTGCAGAGCGGCAATGCGCTCCTTCTCTGCCGTTGCGGCCCGTCGCTTGCCAACAACGTCACTCGTCAGGCGGCCTTCCGTGGCGAGGTCGGCAACCACGCCCACCGACGTCCCAGCCCGCTCCTCCAATTCCGAGCTACCCGAACCCTGCGTTGCCTGCTCCTCCTGACCTACGAGCACCCGCACCGCGGAAGCCATGTCGTACATGATCCGCGTTGCTGCCCGCACGAGCGCGAATGCGCCATCGGCCGCCCCCGCACGCGCCGCCAGCTCGGCCTGGCGCAGGGCCGCCTTTGCCAGTGTGGTGAGCAGGGCCGCGCCCTGCATCGGGTCGCCGTGCGCCAGCAGCAGCACCAGGTGGGTGCCGGAGATGCGGTCGAGGACCTGGGAGGTGTGGTGTGGGGCCTTGATAGGGCCGTCGAGCGCCGGCGTGAAGGTGGGCGAGGGCGAAGAGGAAAGGGAGGTGCGCGCCGCGATGGTGCGCAAGTAGGCCTCTGTGGTGGGGATGAGGCCGGAGGAGAGGGCGGAGGAGAGGCCGGGCGGCGGGGAGGCTGGTAGCCGCACACCTGGGGGCACGTAGCACAGTTGATAAGGGCAGGATCTGAGGCCAGGAATAGCATGCAAAGTTACCCTCGGCTGTGATGTCGAGTTGGTAATTCGCTCAGGTGGTGGTGAAGATACCGTATCGCGGCACACGGCAAGCTTACATGTTCATACGCAGCTGCTTGCCCAGGGTCAGGCTGATCAACGCTAAAACGATCGGGGGGGCCAGTGCAAGCGCACAGTAACCGCCGTAGGCAAACCGACATGCCACCGCAACACTCACCCAGTCCGTCGTCGTGTTCCGCTCGCAGCTCCCACGGCCGCAGCATTGCAACCAGCTCCCCGGCAGTGACCGCATCCACGAAACCGCCCGGCCGCCTCAGCCCCGCCCACACCGCCCGCACCACCAGGGGCCACCAGCGGGACGCAAAGCGCGCGTCGCGCAGGCGGACGTCTGGGATGCGGTTGATAGCGGCCGTGCTAGCCCCGCCCCCTGCGCCGCCGCTGCCGTTGCTGCTGCTGGTAGCCCCAAATCCGTCCCGGCCGGTTTGCCTGCTGCTGTTGGCCTTGGCTGCTGCACCGCTTGCCCTGCGCGATGGGTCCGTCTTGGGCGCTTCCATGACGCCCTGGGCCACGTACAGGGCCTTGAGGGCCAGGCCTGTGCAGCTGATGGATTGGAAGGAGTGCTGCAGGGGCCCAAGCCTTTGACGCCCGCCCTGGCCGCCGCTGCCGCCCTCCCTGCGACTGCACCTGTCCTCCCCGCCAGTGCCGCCACCGCTGCCACTGCCTGCCCGGCCGTCGCCGCTGCTACTGCCGGCACCACCGCCAGTGCCCCCGCCGCTGCCGATACCGTGCCCACACGTGCTGCCGCTGGCACCCGACCCGTCCTGCTGGGCCTCGTCCTGACTCCGCTCGCCTCCAGGATCATGGGAACCATGCACCTCCTGCTGCTCCTGCCCTTGCCGCTGGTCCCTGCTGCTCCTCTGCCCCCCGCTGCCGCCGCAGCTGCTGCCACCTGGGCCCTCGCCACTGCTACCTACGCCATCGCGTCCTGAGCCCTCTCCGCTGTTCAATGCTGCCTGCTGCGCCTGCTGGGGCATACCACTGCTCCCCCGCCACCGCACCGCTTCCACGGCCCCTGCCAGGCCGGGGTCGTGCAGCTCGCAGGACGCCAGGGCGGCACGTGCGGTGCGCAGGGCGAGGGACCTCAGGGCCCGCGGACGCAGGGGGCCCAGCGGCACGGAGTTGTGCTCGTCCAAGCACCACATCCACATGTCCAAAGAGCCATCGATGCCACTGCAGCTGAGAAATCGCTGCGCCTGCCGCTGCTGCCCCGCCTGCCCATGCTGCCCCGCCAGCCCCTTGTCTGCTGCCCACTCCGGCGGCAGCAGGTCCACGGGCGGCAGGCCGTACAGGGTGCCGCCGTCAGCGGCGTGCAGCTGAGACACAGCCTGCAGGGCTGTCCAGTACTGCAGGCAGGGGCCGGAGTGCAGGGCCCGCATGTAGCTGCGGAGTACGGGGGAGCTGCCGCAGATTTCCAGACCCCGCAGAGTGTTGTGGAGCAGTGACCCACGGGTCGACCCCGTGCGCCACACGCCCTCCGCTGCCACGCGTGCCCATACCTCCACCATGCCGCTGCCGCGGAGGGACCCTACCAGCAGGCTGATTGTCTCGGGATCCCTAATCGCAGCGCACGAGATTGTGTGGGTAAGCGTGATTGCGAGGGACGCGGCTTCCACAAAATGCGGGGGCCGGTCGCGCGCGACAGCGAGGAAACGCGCCATAGCGGGGAAGAAGTCGGCGCGCAGCAGCGCCTCGGTGAAGCTGGCCACACCCGCTGGCCGCACCTGCTGCGCATTTTTGCCTTCTCCGATGTCGACTGTGACTGTCACGTAGACCACTGAAACAGCCACCGCCGTGTGCAGGGCCCTAAGCATTTGCGGTGCTGAAGGCTTGCCTGCCATCGTGTCTTCATGCTTGCCGCTTGCAACTCCGCCCGAGGCCACAGGCGTACTCGGTGTCGCTGCGGACCTTGTTTGTGCTGCGACGACGGCGCGCAGCAGTATCAACAGGATCTTCGCCAGCGCAACCGGCACCTCGGGCAACCCCTCCAAAGCGCCGATGAAAGCTTCAGCTATATCCCGGGACATAAGGCCTACTATGGACGCAAGCGCGTCGAGGTCCTCGTAAAGCTCCGAAAGGTTTCCGTGCGGCGACACTGCTGACAGAGGCCCGGCTTCGTTAATGTGAGCACCTAGACGCACGAGGCTATCCAGGAGTTGGCGAAGCCGTGGGCTAGGCTTGGACAAGAGTTTGAGCGCAGGCTTTGGTGGCATTGCCTCTGGCCAGCTGGTTCGACACGGCTGCCGCAACCCAACCAAGAGCGTGAGCTTTATGTAGTAAGTACAAGCACTAAAGAGACTTGGATTCAACTTTGGCAATTGGCGGTGCAATATTCGACTGCATGCGTAGCAGGGCTTCTGTGGAAAACCCAAGCCCACACGTACCCCTTGCCCTTGCAGGGAGAGGCTTCATTCGTGGCCTCGAATTTGTTGCTTATGCAAGGCATCAGCGGGCTACAGAAGGGGTGTGGTGAATGCGGATACCGGAAGGCGGCTGGCGGGATCGTACGTCCAAAGCGGCTCCAAAGCGGCTCGTACCCCACGCACGTCATGGCTGTGTAGCTTTGTATTGTTTTGCAGCAATGTATTGACAGCGCAAGCTGTTGTACGGTTGCTATATGCATAAACTCTAATGCACTAATGGAGTAACAGGACGCAGACCTCGCAAGTATTTCTACCATTTTCCCACCTGCTGCAGCTCCGCTCTGTGGCATGGCCACGAATACACCTCAGCTCCGATCGTACGGCAGCCTAAGACACGACGCGTAGGGCAGTCCTACGGAAGTGTATCAACAGCCAATTAGGCTGCAGCATGTGAGCACAGGAGGTTACGCAATGGATAGCGCTTTGGGCTTGGCGCTCAGGCGAGGTAGTAGCTCTAGCCCTGGCCTTTACACGCAGGCTGTTGCGATAACGTGCACAGTTGCCTACCGGTATCTAATAGCATTCAAAGTGTCAGGGCTGGAACCGCATTTACAAGGCAATGGGCGGCGGTCAGATTGTCTGTCTGATCGCCAGCAGAGTGACAGACATGCCTCTGCAGCCGTGCAGATGCAAGCTGGTCCTCAAGGCAATCACCAACTACGCCCCGCACCATACGCTCCCAGAGCCGCAGCACCGCCATAGAATTGTAAGCGCACTACTGTGTCCTCACCAGCGTGGCGAAGGCCGTAAGCCTTAGGTGCGTGGGGTAGGAGCCCCCAACCCAAGCTATGTGGCCTAGGGGCCCCTGCAAGGGCAGGCGAGTCCACAGCTCTTGCAGCGTTGTAAAGGCTGCCGCAGCAGGCAGAGCTGCCTCATGAGATGGTCAGGTGCATACGCCCCTATCGCACCTCGGGCATCAGGAGCAGGGCCATGGTAGCCCCGGCCTGCCCTCGCGCCCATGTGTCTGTCTCTCCACGCGCGTTATGTCTGGGACCGGCTAGGCCAGCGCCACGCCTCCCTCGGACACGGACGGACTCACGCCCGGAAATGTGTCCTAAGCTTTGTTCTATCGTCCTATCGGCGGGGTCTAAGGGGCTGCCTGTGCCAGAGCGTGAAATGGAAGCCAGACGAGGCCGGGGCGAGCGCGCAGGTTGCAGGGCGACAAGAACCCTCTGCCTTTTGCAACAACGCTGCTTGGAAATGCTTTGACTACGTTGGGAACTTCCTGTTTGGTGAACAGGCGAAAAGTGATCGGTATCATGTTTGAACTGCGACAGAACCTGACTACAGCTACTGCCACAAAGCAACTTCATTTGCAACGTGCTGAGAGACGTGTTAAGCTGTATGCTTTCTGCATGCGGTTCCTCAGTCGTGAACGGTGCAGCCGTGAACTGTGCAGCCGTACTGAAATCGCCGTCCGTACCATCGCCGGCCGGCCTCTGTTCTGCAGCTCCCCACCCTCCCTAGCCCACGTCGCCAACCTCTATTGAGTTCACAAGTTGCCCCAAGGCGAAACCAATGACGGTTACCTGCTTTGCACGCCACCTAGCAGCTAGCAGCCTAGCGCCCTAGCCCCTAGGTCCCTAGCCCATTTTCAGAATGGGTGCACACAGATGCACATCCTGCTACGTACACAGGTGCACATTCCCTGCACTGTGCACACCTGCCCGCATATGCGCGTGCAGCCGGGCCCAGCCCTTCATTCTGGCTGCCTGTCAGATTCAATTTCACACACACGACCCCTGACCTCTGCTGCTCTAGATGTTGATGCTCATGAGCTTGGCATACTCCCGCTTAGCCTCCTGGTACGGCAGCGGCCAGGGCGGCCGTGAGGCGCAGCCGGGGTCCGCCTGCACCCGGTGCCAGTGGCGCAGCGCCTATGGGCAGCATGGAGGGACAGGGAGGGAGGTGGGTTATCAACACGCCGGGATGGTACCGTTATGCACGATGCATGTAGGGTTCATAAACCCCAAGGATCGTGGCGGACCGCCGTGTGAGTCTGCCTTAAGCTGTTGCCACAACATCCTCCAATCCTGTTCTACCCAACTACGCCCCCATCCACCAGGCCGCACATGTCCGTGTTGATGGTCATACGCTTGTACCACAACTCTGGATTCACCAGTCTTCTCGCGCTTCGTGCCCCCACCCACCAGCCCCTGCGTGTCGGTGTTGAAGACCACCACGCTGGCGTTGTTGCACGCCACCGTGCACAGCCGCCGGTCTGCACACAGGCCACAGCAGCGGAGGAGGACAGCGACCGAACAAGTAACAGTTTACACCAGACGAAAAACACAAGCCGAGGCGCCTTGAACGGAACTCGGTCTTGCCGGCGTTGTTGACATGTCCGTCTTCGGCTCCAGCGGCAGGCAAAACAGAGCTCGTGCGACTGTGCCCCGTGCACAAGTAACAGTAGAGCAGGCTTGTCTGTGCGTGTTCAGGTGTAGGCAGGGCGTCTCGGCGGTTATGTGCAAGGCGGTATGAGCAATTCCGTACAGGATATACCGTTGGGCGCAGCGCCCAGAGTGTGTGGCCGCGCGGGACGGCAAGAGACAAACAGGACAACAACAACTACTACATTACGAAACCGGAAGGCGGCCTCCTGCGCACCCACCATCGTAGCTCACGGCGTTGGTGGACAGCAGCCATACGCCAACCGCCGCATCTGCGGATACGGTTGCAAGCGCCGAGACCTGTCAGGTGATGTCATTGAGCATGTGGGTAAAGCTGCCCAAGCAGTGCCGCGCCGCCGTTATTAGCTCCACTAGCCTGTCTGAAAGAATGATCGCCAACCCAGCTCCCAAACCCCATGCAGCACTGCCCGGACAGCGCCCATCTGCACCCCGGTCGCGCCTAGGTCCCTCTCCTGCCAACCGCGTCCCTGTCGGTTGCCGGCCCCGTGTCCACCCCGCAAGCCGTACACCTGTATCCCATGTAACACGTGTAGTCGCCCACGTACTATGCACGTGACACGTTACCTTGTGGCGACTGTTTATACATTCACAGCTGCCCCGACGGCCTGAGGCCTCCGCACATACAAGTACGGTACTCCATGTCAAGTACCGGGTCGCTCACTACTATGCACAGCAGGATACCGTGCAACGAGTTGGTCGGGTGTGGTAGGAATAAGTAAGGATCGTGTGGCCACAGCACCTGGGCTGTAACACAAAATGCCAAAATGGTCGCCCTCACCCTCGCAGCTGCCCGACGGTCGGAGGCTGCCCTCCCTTGCCGCGATGACGCCCCGAGCCACCCGGCCGCTAAGCACGTACAAGGTGCCCAGGGCGCGCAGGGGGTACCAGGGGCCCACCAGGTGCTGGTTGGGCTCACCCCACTGGGGTAAGCAAGGGCGGGGCCGCAGGGAGGAGGGCCGAGCAGGGGAGGACACGTTACGTGTGACTCCAGCGTGTTGCGCGGGGCATGTTGGCGTGCACCGCACCGAGGTGAGGCCACCAGGGCAAAGTGAGTCGCATGGCTGGAGGTAGGTGCGTTCACGGCTATAGGTAGGTGCGGAAGGGAGCGGCGAAGGCAGCATGCTTTCCAGGGTGGCAGGCGGCTGGCCCGAGCGGTCGGGTCGGCTGCGCTTACCCTGTGGCTTGCGGGGAAGGTGGGCCCTGTCCACAGGCAGCTGATGTAGCTGCATGGGAGCAGAAGCAGCAGCAGGGGAAGCGGGCAGCACATCCTTAGCAGTCGCACCGGCGCTAGCTGTAGTGTCAGCACCTGACTAGCATGGCAGCTGTCGTACAAAGGCAGCCAGTGGTAGGAGAGCCACGTGGGTCTGAGGCAACGCGGTGCACCACAGGTGACATGCAGAGCGTGGAGTTGAGCTAAGACACTCACTCTGCGCCTATGGCTGCGTACTGGTCTACGGCCATGAGCAGGCGGTGGGGCAGCAGGAAGGCGTCGTCGTCTGGGGTGGAGGGAGGAGCAGGGGTGTGTGTTAGCGGGTGTACTAGCGCCAGGGGAAGCAAGTGTGTGATGGTCCACGACCATGATCAGCCGCTCCGGCAGCAGGATGGCTTCGTTGTCTGGGGCGGCGGGGGGGAAGGCAGGGTGTGTACTGCCGTGTGCATCGAGCTGTTCTAACTGCAGTGTGCAATGGTTCACCGCCACGAGCAGCCGGTGGGGCAGCACAAGTGTATGCGGTGTTCGGTGCGCCACAGAGATGCGGCTTAGGGTAGGGGTAGGGGTGCGAGGACGCCCTGGGTTGTGTGCAAGGAGGCAGTGCTGCTCTTACCCAAGGGGTTGCAAATGCGAAGCTGTCGTGCAGGAGGGGGCGGACATCATGAGGCAGGCAGTGCACTTGTTCGTAGCATAGGCCAGAAGGGGTTAAGGGGGCCACGTGCATCGGTAGGCACGGCTCCACGGCAGGAAGCTGTGGCGCACGGCGTATCAGGCCAAGCCGCAAACGCCGTCACGTTGTTCCGCCGAACCCAGACGCTTGCTTGCAGACCCCTGTGGCCCAGGGTGCCTATCCCTAGCACTGCCACCTACCCATTTTGATGAACCACTCTGCGTTGGGGTACGTCCGAGCGGCGGTTGCAAACATGGTCCTGCGAAGGGTACAGGGACAAGGGTGAGACGAGGGTAAGTCAGGGAATCTCCCGCTGACCAATAGGGACCGCCGGTAGAGTGCTTGCACTGGAGAGCGGCAAGTCAGGTCGCCAACCACAGCCAGGCTTCGGGTCCAAACCAGACCAGACCTGTACACCACCTAGCCTGCTGCCCCGCCCTACAACACTGTCAATAGCACGCTTACCGAGGTTTAGCTATCCGGCGCCGCCCGCCGGGGCCGGATAGCTAACATCCTCCAGCGTCAGCAACCATCGTGTTTATAACTGCCGCCCTAAGTTGCTTGTGACTGGCCTAGTGCCCGCCGCGCCCCGCCCCAGCACTCCACGCATTTTGACTGAACGAACCCCTGACTCCCAGCCGCCGACCCTTGCTAACCGCCACGCTCTCACTTTGTCTTGTTGGTGAGCCCCGAGTATTTGTCCTTAATCGGCAGCAGCATCACGTCCCCGTGCTGTGCTGCTTCGGACAGCATGGCGGCGTGCAGCTGCAAGGGGTGTAGCGAGGAGGGAAGGCAGGCAAGTAGCACAGGGTTGGGACATACCGGTAAGCACACAGAGACACATACTGTGGGCAAGTGCACTTCTGCTGTTGACAGCAATGAGGCTAAGGAAGCCCCATACACGGTTTACTAGCGTTGATACGTGCCCACGACACTTGTCGGGTGCTTGCTTGCATCCGCTTGCATACCGTACCGGTATGTACCGGGCGCAAGCTTTCACCGCGCATGCACACGTGCACGCACCTGAGGGTCAGGGTTGGTCCCCACCACGAAGCGCACCGCCATGTGCCGGTAACGCCCTGCAGCATGCATCACATAGCAGCGGTCAAGGGAGCCCCCACTAGCAAGCAAAGCAGATATTGTCAGCATACGTTGACTGATGACTTGGGAAGACGAGAGAGGACGAGCCGAGGGTTCAAGTGCTTGGTGAAACCGGGACCCGTGTACTACCTTACCTGCGGTTTTGCCCCACGTGTCTCTGAGGACCTGCCGCCGGCCATCGTAATCAAACTTTGACCAGCGCTTCGTCCCTAGGGGCGTGGGGGCGGTCTGGGGCGGGGTGTGGACCAGGGGTGGGGGCGGTAAGGGGTGCGATTGTGTGCTCGCACTGCACCTGGCGAGCTGTGCCCTGTGTGCGACATGACACGTGTCATCAGAGCCGTTGCGGTGGTTAGGGCTAATTCACATGCGGACGGATTCGGCTCAGCGGATTCCCGGCCAATCCCCTCTTTCATTCACATGCACACGTGGCAATCCGGATTGGCGCCTGGATTGGGGGTCCAATCCGGATTCGGACCCCAATCCAACTCGAATCCGCCCGCATGTGAATTCGCCCTTAGGGCGTGTTCACATGCGGACGGATTCGGGTTGGATTGGGGGGTCGAATCCGGATTCGACCCCCAATCCAGGCGAAACCCCAATCCAGCCCCCAGACCCCCGATTGGCGCCGGATTCGCCCCGACT